>Ga0209013_10002130_pt1 | contig 18056 bp, 17 predicted proteins | sample Cruoilmetagenom2_FD_187291 | JGI IMG/M metagenome (GOLD analysis project Ga0209013, IMG submission 187291) | Oil polluted marine microbial communities from Coal Oil Point, Santa Barbara, California, USA - Sample 2 (SPAdes) (version 2) | ecosystem: Environmental > Aquatic > Marine > Oil seeps ...
TCGGGAACGATGTTGGACCTGCCGGCCGCGATGCGTTCCGCTACTTCGGCATCGGAAAGGCCGGTTGCAGAGTCGATGTCTGGCCCACTCATGTCCCGCCGGACACTAACGGCAGAACGACTCCAGCATCTCGACCAGATCAGACGCGCCAGGTCTGACCCCTTTCGTCTGACTTGGATGCGAGAATGTCGCACATGGGCACCGACAAGCTGATCAGCCATGTCCGCGAGTCAGTAATTGGACGCGACGAGGTAATCGACGGGCCCTATGGCCCGCGGCCCATCATCTACGCGGACTACACCGCATCGGGTCGCTCCCTGTCCTTCATCGAGGACTACATCCGAACCGTCGTACTACCCCTCTACGCCAACACCCACACCGAGTCGTCGGGCACAGGCCTACAAACCACACGTATGCGCGAGGAAGCAAGAGGAATCATCGGGGAGTGCGTCGGTGCCAACGATGAACACGCCGTGCTCTTCTGTGGCAGCGGGGCAACGCACGCCATCGCCAAGCTGATCGGTGTCATGGGGCTGCGTGTCCCATCGCCGATCGAGGACGAGTACGGGGTTGGTAGATCGATTCCGACCGACGAGAGGCCGGTCGTGTTCATCGGTCCGTACGAACACCATTCCAACGAACTCCCTTGGCGCGAGTCGATCGCCGACGTTGTCATCATCGACGAGGACGCGGACGGTCACGTCAGCCTCGAGCACCTTGAGCGTGAACTGTTGAAGCACGCCGACCGGCCAGCGCTGATCGGCTCGTTCTCGGCCGCATCCAACGTCACCGGAATCATCACCGACACAGTCGCCGTTTCGACTCTTCTGCATCAGCATGGGGCGCTCTCGCTCTGGGACTTCGCGGCAGCAGCGCCGTATGTACCGATCGAGATGGGTTCGACAGAGGGCGGCAACCTCGCCTACAAGGACGCCGTGTTCATTTCACCCCACAAGTTGATCGGCGGCCCCGGGACCCCAGGCGTACTGGTCGCCCGGCGTGAGCTGTTCACGAATCGGGTTCCTGACGTTCCTGGAGGGGGAACCGTTCGGTACGTCAGCACAACGGACCACGACTACCTGACCGAAATCGAACATCGGGAAGAAGCCGGGACCCCGGCGATCGTCGAATCGATCCGGGCGGGACTCGTCTTTCAACTCAAGGACGCAGTCGGGCCCGACGTGATCAGCGAGCGAGAGCATGAGTTCGTGACACGTGCAATCAGTTCGTGGGAACAGAACCCGAACATCAATGTGCTCGGTAGCCATCAGGCTGATCGACTCTCGATCATTTCATTCGTGATTCGCCACGACGAACAATACCTGCACCACAACTTTGTGGTCGCACTCCTGAATGACGTCTTCGGGATCCAATCGCGCGGCGGTTGCTCGTGCGCGGGGCCCTACGGTCACCGCCTTCTGGGAATCGATCTCGACCAGTCGCACGAGTTCCAGCGCGAGATCAATCGGGGGTGCGAAGGAATCAAGCCAGGTTGGGTTCGGGTGAATTTCAACTATTTCATCGACGAGCCAACTTTCCAGTACATCGTCGACGCGATTCACCTGATAGCGACCGATGGAGTCCATCTGCTGCCCTCGTATCGCTTCGAGCCCGACTTGGGTCTGTGGCACCACAGGCAGGGCAACATCGGTCCGACAATGAGCCTCAACGAAATCTCCTATGCAAGCGGTGAGATGTGGTTCGAGAACAGGCGGCGGACACAGGAGATCAACCTGGCTCAGCACCTCGAAGCCGCCCGAGCATTGCTGTCCGAGGCACGTATTCATCCGGACAACCCGTTTGCCCACCCACAGACAAATGCCGACTTCGAACAACTCCGATGGTTCCCATATCCCGATGACATTGCGGCTGTCTGACCAGACTAATCGCGTGGCTGCCTTTACTCGGGCCGACCCGGCGACGTCACGCGTTCGTCACGAAACCGTCACATTGGACTAGCCTGGGCGGTCATGTCGAGATCGGTGGGAGGTTCGCGTTTTCGTGCCCGTCCAGTCGCCGCGCTCGTCGCGCTGGCGCTCGTAACACTCACAGTGCCTGGTATCGCCGACGCCGACCACTCCGGAGACGCCGCCGCGAAAGCTGCCCAAGAAATACAGGCTGCACGCGACCGAGCCAACGCCGCCGCCCAAGCCATGTCAGACGCCGAGTCGGAACTCGACCAACTGTCGCTCGAGATCGCGGATGCCGAGGCACGCCTCATCGCGGTCGAAGCCCAGGCAAACCAGATGCGGGCAAGCTTGCAACAAGACGCTCTGCGTAGCTTCGCCAACTCCGGCGCGGCGCTGCCGCTCCTGATCGACCTCGAAGATGCCAACGACGAAATCACCGCCGATCGGCTCGCCTCGGTGGCACGTGGCAATGCTGCTGTGGAACTCGATGATTTCGACGTCGTCATGGACGAAGTGAGCGCCGCCAAGTCCAACCTCGAAGAGCAACGCTCAGCAACTGACCACGCCCGCGAGAACTTCGAAGACCTACAGGCAGCCGCTGAAAACGAAGTTGTCAGGCTGGCTCAGGTCGAAGAAGAACGCTTGATCGACGAGCAGGTCGAGCACGAACTCGAACGCCAACGCCAACAGCGCCAGCAGCAAGAGGCCGCTGCCGCGGCGGCACGTTCAAATTCCAGCGCAGCCGCCAGCAGTTCGTCCAGTTCGTCTGGGTCGTCCAGTTCGTCTGGGACCGTTGAATCCACCGGGTCGTCCGGGTCGTCCGGGTCCTCCGGGTCCTCCGGGTCCTCCGGGTCCTCGTCATCTCCCTCTTCCACTCCCGCGCCGTCACCCGCACCATCAAATGCCGGCAGCGGGATGGCTTGTCCGGTGGCCGGGCCCCGTGCATTCAGCAACACTTGGGGAGCATCGCGTTCTGGCGGTCGTAGCCACGAGGGCGTCGACATGATTTCGCCGGGCGGAACACCACTGGTCGCCGTCGAGTCAGGGTCGGTGCAGTTCAAGCAGACCCGCCTCGGAGGCAACTCGGTCTGGCTCGCCGGAGGAAGCGGAACTCGATACTTCTACGCTCACCTCAGTTCATTCGCCGGGTCGAGTCGCTCGGTATCGCGCGGCGAAGTGATCGGATATGTCGGCGCCACCGGCAACACGACGACAAACCATCTCCACTTCGAGGTCCACCCCGGTGGCGGCCGCGCAGTGAACCCGTACCCGTACGTCGCTGCTGTCTGCTGAATCGCCACGACGCGATCGGTCGGAGTCCCGGGAGCTGTGCCTATCCCAGCATCGCGAAGCTGGCTGCTGTGATCCCGACAACAGCGAATCCAAAAACCATCTGACGTATCCCGATCACCTTTGCCGGGGCCACTGGCCGTCGAAGCCAAACCGTCTGCGCGAGTGCGAGAAGCACAACCGAAACGGCGCCAGCTACCACGCCGGGTTCGATCACCGTCGCACCCACCGCCACAAGGGAACCAACGATCTGGAACGTGTCAGTCGCCCCGAGGGCCATCTCGCCCCGGCGGAGCCGAAAGATCTGCGTCCGCACAAACGGTACCGAGGCCAGCCCGCGACCAGCGAGGATCGCCCAGGCTGCAATGGCAAGTTCAGCTGCGCCGTTTCCGGCGAGCACGATTGCTGCGGCAACAGAACTTATGCCGATCGTCCCACAGAGCTCCGGAAGAAGCCGACGACTGCGACTGCGAACGTCGTACCAGAGTTCGATCGCAACGAGCGGCACAGCTACCGCCACCGGTATCAGCCAAGCCCCGCCTGCTGCGAAAAGCGCTGCGGCGGCAAGCGAAACAATCGCTACCAATTCGACAAACGCAATACGGCTCGCGAGAACGGTCCGGCTGAGTGATCGTTTCCGGCGCCGGTCGCCCAACGCCAGCTTCAAGGGCGTTCGCACCAGAAACGCTAAGAATGCCGCAACTCCGACGGCAACACCGGCCCAGGAGAACGCCAACAACACACCGAGCAGAACCGGCTCGAGTGTGAGCCCCCAACCACCGTGCTCGCTCGGAATCGCAACCGCGCGCCATGGCGAACGGCTACCGACGGTCGACGACCCAGGTTCAGTTTCCATCGGCGTCACTGCGCTCAGGTCCTCTCATTCACGCCCGACTCAGGATTGATCCCTCCGCTCAAAGTCACCTCGTGCAGCGCACCAGTTTCGACGTCGTACACAAAGCCACGGATATTTTCCTTGTAGCTGACAAAAGGTGTTGCATACAGCCGCTGAATCGATTGGCGCACGTCGGCAAAGGGATCGACAAAGGACTCGAGCGCCCACCACGGCTTGATACCGAGTTCACGTTCGAGGTCGGCCTTGAACTGATCTTCGCTCAAATTGTGAAGCCCACACTTGGTGTGATGGAGCAACACGATCTCTCGAGTGTCGAGCGCGCGTTGTGACAGACACAGCGATCGAATCACGTCGTCCGTGATCACACCTCCGGCGTTGCGGATAATGTGCGCTTCGCCGTTGTCGAGCCCGAGGATCTTGAATATGTCCATCCGCGAGTCCATACACGCCACGACCGCAAGATGTCGCAGTGGAGTTGTGTCGAGATGACCAGCATCGAATGCGTCTGCGTATGCACGATTGTGCCCGACCAACTCATCAGTATTTGCCGAGAAGGTCGTCGCTCGAGTCGTGTCGTCTGTCATCTCCGGCCTCTCATCGCCGCAGCACTTGCGTCAGATCCAGATGCCGGAGTTTGTGTCAGCAGAAATCTGTGGCACGCCCCCATGTGCTGACACAAAACCTGGGGTGGATGGGTGGTGCTTGAGGGCGAGGTAAATGAGCTCACGATTCCATTTCGTTGCGCAGTGGGTCACTGTTGATGAAGCGCGTGAGGTTGTCGAGAAATGCCTCAACGACCCGCGCGGTAGTCCCGTCGCTGGTTCCGGCGTTGTGGGGGCTGATGATCACATTGGGGAGATCCCAGAGAGGATCATCGGGGAGCATTGGTTCGGGATCGAACACATCGAGGCCCGCCCCACCGAGTCGCCCTGTGGCGAGTGCGTCGGTCAAGGCGTGTTGATCTACCAACTCACCACGCCCGACGTTGACAAACAACGTGTCCGAGTCCATGGCATCGATGACAGAGGCGGAGAAGATCCCCCGGGTGTCGTCATGAAGGGGCAACGCACAGACAACCGAGTCGGCATCGGCGACAACACCAAGTAGTTCGCTCAAAGGCCTCACCGGGCATGGTTCGTCACCGCGCGCAGCCCTGCGGACCACAACAGGCTCCATCCCGAACGCCATCGCCAGCCGCACGACGTCCTGACCGATCGGACCGTACCCGACGACCGCAATCTGCTGACCGCTCAACTCCCGATATGGAACCGGCGACCATTCGTGCGCCGCCTGAGCACGCAGCCAACCCGGCAACCCGCGGCTCAGGGCAAGCAGGTAAAGCATCACCGTGCCCGCGATCGGTGACGAACTGGCGCCAGACGATGTCGTTACGACCGCGCCACGATCGAGGAACGTCTTGAAGATCGGGCTATCGACTCCGGCCGACATCGAGTGCAACCATTGCAGTTTCGACGCACCGAGAGCCACTCCAAAAAACGGTCTCGCCCGCGCGGGCCAGGTGTCGTTCGAGAAGAACGCAATCGTGATCCGTTCAATGTCCTCATCGGAGACCAGATCTGAATCACGCAGAGCGACAATCTCCACTCCTGGAGCGACTTCGGCTACCCGATGTCCGTACTCGTCTGCGAACGTGTCGGTACAGAACAACACATGACCGGACTGTCTTGATGCCTCGGCAGTCATCACGACGGGCAGCTTGCCTCACGCGGTGAGTTCATCGACGAACTCGGCATCGAGCGCACGCTCGTTGGCCTCCTTCGCCCTGGCGACGAGCTCGGACGTTGCTGTCGAGTCGGTCACGGACATGAGTTATCTCTCCTGATTGCCATTGCGTCGACGGCTGTTGCCACCCCCCCATCGTAGGGCCGCACCATCGCATTCACGGCGACTTCGTCCTACCGCACATCGGTGCAACAATGGTTCTCGCCACCTACCCCAGGAGACCCATGAAAACAGCCGCCACCGAAATGCTCGACATCGAATTCCCGATCTTCGCGTTCAGTCACTGCCGCGACGTCGTTGCCGCAGTTTCCAAAGCGGGCGGCCTAGGCGTACTGGGCGCGGTCGCCCACTCTCCGAAACAACTCGAGATCGACCTCGACTGGATCGAAGAAGAAATCGGGGATCGGCCGTACGGCGTCGACCTCATCGTGCCCGCCAAGTACGCCGGCGACGAAGACGGTGGCGCCAAGATCGAAGATCTACGGGCACTCATCCCATCCACCCACCTCGAATTCGTTGATGACATCCTCCGTCGCTACGAGGTCCCCGAGCTTCCCGACGACGCCACCAATAGCGGCAGAGACTTGGCCGGGCGCGGTGGAGCAGCGCCCTTCAGCGCCAACTCCGCCCTCCCTCAGTTGGAGATCGCCCTCGCGCACCGAACCGCTTTTGTTGCCAACGCCCTCGGACCACCGCCCAAGTTCCTGATCGACCGGGTTAAGGAGGAGGGGCGGCTCGTCGGAGCGCTCGCGGGCCGCCCGCAGCACGCCGAACGGCATCAAGCCGCTGGAGTCGACCTGATCATCGCTCAGGGTTCGGAGGCCGGCGGCCATACGGGCGAGATCGGTTCGATGGTTCTCATCCCCGAGATCGTCGACGCCGTCGATATTCCCGTGCTCGGTGCCGGCGGTATCGGCCGCGGCCGTCAGATGGCGGCCGCGATGGTACTTGGCGCGCAAGGTGTCTGGTGTGGCTCGGTCTGGCTCACCACCGATGAGGCCGAGACCCATGACGTGGTCAAGCGGAAGTTCCTCGATGCCACGTCCGCCGACACAGTGCGGTCGCGGTCGCGGACGGGCAAGCCGGCGCGCATGCTCAAGTCCTCGTGGACCGAAGAGTGGGAGAATCCAGACACCCCTGCTCCCCTCGGCATGCCACTGCAGGCAATGCTGGCGGATGATGCTCAGCGGCGGATCGATCGCGCCGCATACACCCAGGGCTCGGGCGCCGAGAAGCTCGCCAACTACTTCGTCGGGCAGATCGTCGGCACCATGAACCAGCCGAAGTCAGCCAGCCAGGTCGTCATGGACATGATCGAGGAGTTCATCGAAGCCGTTGAATCAATCAACGAGCAACTCGAGTTCTGACGGCCAGAACGAGAACCATCGTCAAAGCCCGACGCGGCAGACAGGACGACTGAACAAATGAGCGCCGAACGTCCGATGGCGCAACCCAGCCTGGGGTACCAACCGGCACTTGACGGCGTTCGTGCCATCGCTGTGCTGATGGTTCTCGCATTCCATCTCGAAGTACCCGGCGCACAAGGTGGGTACCTCGGAGTATCAGTCTTCTTCACATTGTCGGGCTTTCTGATCACGAGGCTCCTCCTCGCAGAATTCGACCGAGCCGGCACCATTGGATTGGGCCAGTTCTACGGCCGACGGATCCGCCGCCTGCTCCCAGCCTCACTACTGACGATCGCGTTCGTGATCGCTCTCGCTGCTGCAGACATTTTCGGCGCGTCGAGCCGCATTCGAGGAAGCACGCTCGCCGCGCTGACTAGCACCTTCAACTGGTACGAGTTGTTGGGCGGCCGGGAGTATGCAGATCTCTTTGCCGAGCCGAGCCCCCTTGCTCACTTCTGGTCACTGGCCATCGAAGAACAGTTCTATTGGCTCTGGCCGGTCACGATGCTCCTGTTGCTCCCGCTCGTGTCGGCGCGACGACGCACGACCATGCTCGTCGTGCTCGCCGGCGCCGCCAGTTTGACAGCGCCTCTGACGGCAGCCCTGTGGTCATCCTCAGCGGCATATCTCGCGACCTGGGCACGCGCCGGAGAAATTCTGGTCGGTGCCGCCCTCGCGGGGTGGACAATGCGGTCGAGGGTCCCCGAGTGGTGTTCGCGGGTTGCGGCACCCAGCCTGCTGGTCATCTTCGCCGTCACCGCGCTAACCCCGGCGGGCCGAGGTTGGGCGTTCGAGGGCTTACTCCCCGTCTTCGCGCTCCTCAGCGCAACTCTCATCATCAGCCTGCAATCCGCCTCCCGAACGCGAACCCTCCTCGGAGTTGCACCACTGGTTTGGATAGGCAGCGTCAGCTACGGTGTCTACCTCTTCCACTGGCCAGTGATCCTGTGGCTGAGCGAGGAGCGTACAGGCCTTACGCGCTGGCCCGCGGTGGCACTCCAACTCGCCGTGACGTTCGGTTTGACGGCGCTCTCCTTCTACCTCGTCGAGCATCCGTTCCGGGCTGGACGAGTACGACCGGCGTCACTAGTCGCAGGAACGCTTGCAACCGCCTCGATTGCCGTCTTGGTGGCAGCCTGGGCCTTTGCCCCGCGCGCGGCCCCCACATTACCCGACGCCCCGCTCGTCATCAGTGCGTCGAGCACAGATCCGCCGGCGGTGTCGGCAACATCGGTCCCCGCAGACGCCACCGCAACAACGTCGTCCGAACCGGCTTCCGAACCGGCTTCACAAGCGATTTCGATCGCCATCTTCGGCGACAGTCTGCCGGCATGGTTGCTACGTGATGCCGCGCCATCATTCGAACGGACTGATGTCGAGATTGCCAACGGGTCGGCCCCGGCATGCGACGGCATGGTCGACCTACCGCCCGGAGTCGGCCGCGTCGAGTGGACTGTTCCTGATGACTGCGCCGAATGGACCGTCAGCTATCCAGCAACACTCGCGGCCACTCCCAATACGCCGACGATCGCTGTCCTCGTACTCGGCGTAGCTCCAACAGCCGACCGATTCGTCGACGGGGAATGGACCCACCCTTGCGACTCGATCGACTGGTACCTCGCCGATATCGCTGACCGCATCGAATTCCTACGCGGTGAGGGCCTCACAGTCGTCTTCGCTCTCCCCGCCCGACCCGTTACTGGGGCCACATACTTTCTTCCTGATGACGCCGACGCGCGCTTCGCATGCGTACGAGCCGCACTCATCCCGTTCCTCGATTCCCACGATGTGGCGATCGTTGATCTCGACACCATCTTGTGTCCGGGCGACGATTGTGACCGCTTACGCACCATCGACGGCCTGCACGTGGACCCCGAGTTTGCACCGGCGGTGCTCGACTGGCTGCTCGATGAGACGCTCACCGTCGCCAACCCTTCCTGACCGCCGGCTCAATGTCGGCATGAAAGAGGACACGTCGATACTCAGAGCTGGCTACGCGTGGTTTTCGTACTGATTTCCGGCAGCGTGGAGGGGTGAAAGTCTCGAACGCCAATGTCGACATCGCAGTCATCGGCGCAGGACCAGCGGGTTCCGCAGCAGCCATCCGCGCGGCGCGCGCTGGGGCCAAGGTCATGGTGTTCGAAAAGGCGGCTCACGGGCGCGACAAGGTCTGCGGTGACGGACTCACTCCCCGAGCTGTCGGAGCACTGGAGCAACTCGAAATCGACCTCGCGGACGCGCACCGGATCAAGGGCTTACGAATGATCGCCGGAAACAAGGTGCGTGAGCTCGATTGGCCGACGACCGGGCGATATCCCGGCCACGGAGCGGTGTGGCCGCGCCGCCGCCTCGATGCCGCGCTGATGGACGCAGCAGCCGAAGCAGGCGCCGAAATGGTGTACGAGACCGAGGCTGTTCCGATCATCGACGATGGGCGCGTGATCGGTGTCGAGGCCGGGGGCCGGAAGGTTCTCGCCAACTTCACGATCGTCGCTGCGGGCGCCCAGGGCGCGGTCGCCCGGATGCTCGGCTCCGATCGGGTGGCCGACGAACCTTTCGGTCTCGCCATTCGCACCTACACCACCACACCGCGTCACGAAGACGCCCACATCGAGGCATGCCTGTCGTTGAAGGACAAACACGGCACTGCTGTTCCCGGCTACGGCTGGATGTTTCCGACCGGTGACGGCACCGTCAACATCGGTGTCGGCGCGCTCTCGACCATGAAGGGCTTCAAGAAACTCAACCTCAACACTCTGCTCGAGTCGTACCGCGAGCTCGTCCAAGACGACTGGGACATCGGTCCCAACGAAGAGCGTCCGCGGGCGTGGAGGCTCCCCATGTCGAGCCAGCGACGTCACGGGCCCGGTTGGGTAGCCATCGGTGACGCTGCCGGGTTGATCAACCCGATGAACGGTGAGGGCATCGACTACGGCCTCGAATCAGGGATGCTTGCTGCAGACCTGTTCGTCGATGATCCGTCCACCGCATCGGCTCGCTACGACATGGTCATGACCGAACGATTCGATGCTTTTCTACGAACGGGCCGCCGATTCTCCTTCCTCATCGGCCACCCATGGATACTGCGCCCCGGACTTCAACTCTCGGTGAGTACAGACGCGATCGCCAACATCACGCTCGCAGTCATGGGCAACCTCGTCGACAACACAACGCCGGGGGCCGCCGGGAAGGTGATGTGGCTCGCCGACAAGAGTCTCGGCCTCGCTGATCCGGTGCTGCGCAAAGCTCGCGCCAAGACCTGACGATCAGTCGATGTCCTGAACCGCGAGGCGCCAAGCGGTGAGTGGCAATGCGGCAACGGCCACGATGAGCGGAACGACGATTCCAACAGCGAGTGAAAAGTCGGCGAGGTCTAGGTCGGCGCCGGTTTGGTCTACCAGGATCGAGCGGGTGTATTTGCGAACTGCGACCCGGCCAACACCTGGACCGGCCCGCGCGACGAAGCCCTCCCAGATCAGGATGTAGGCGAGGCCCCAGACGATGAAGCGTCTGAGCCATGCTCCGAGAAAGGTGAAGACAGCGACGTAGACGATCACACCGACGATGCTGGCGATGAGTGTGCCCACCACGATGCCATTGCCGGCACCGGTCAAGATGGCGGCAGCTACGAGTGGGAAGAGAGTGATCGGGGCGGTCAGCGTGCACGCCGCCCCTGCCGCGCCGACCGCCATGGGCCACCGAGCCATGGGACGAAGCCATAGGTAAACGAGCGTCTTGTCGTCTCGGAGATTGCCGATCGCTGCGCCCCCGAACACCAATGCGACGACTGGGACGACAAGACCCAGCCCGATACTTGCGATCAGCTGAACCGAGTCGTCGAGAGACGCATCGGAGGCGCCGAGGGCCCAACCGGCAATCGGGGCTATGAGAGCCAACAGAGTGAGCGCGATGATGCGTCCGCGGCTCGTCAGCTGACGCAACACGATTCGGTAGGTCAACCCAATTGCCGTAACCCATGGCACCACTCGCACCGGCCGGCCTGCAGCCAAACGCTGCCGATCGACGGAGGTCATCGGCCCTCCACGAGGTATCGGAAGACAGACTCGAGGTCGTCGTCGAGAGGGCTGACCTCGGTGAGGCGAATGTTCAGCTCGACAGCGAGGACCGCCAGCTGCCGGCCAAACGCATCCACATCAAGCGTGTCAACCAACACGTTCTTGTCGTCCAGCGAAAGTCCAGTGGCCAGCCCATGGTCAACCAGCGCCGATGCAAGCCGCCGAGGGTCAGAGGCCGCTACACGAATCCGATGAGGACGATCGTCCATGAGGTCGCGTAGGTCGCGGTAGTCACCGCTCGCGATGAGCCTGCCCTGAGCGATCACCAACACTCGCGAACCCAATCGCGCAACCTCATCGAGCACGTGGCTCGACACCAGAACACAACGACCCTCGTCACCCAGACGGTGAAACAGGGCGATCATCTTCTTCCGCTGAACTGGGTCGAGACCTGCCAAGGGCTCATCGAGAATCAGCACTTCGGGATCATTGACCAGAGCCGCCGCGATCTTCACTCGCTGACGCATTCCCTTGGAGAACTGTCCTACGGGTTTCGAACCCACATCGGACAATCCAACCGCGGCCAATGCACCGGCCGCGGCACCGGCTGGATCCTTCACGGCGTGGGTTCGGGCCGCAAATCCGACGAACCCGGAAGCATCGAGATGGTCGAACAACGCATCCTGCTGGGGAACAAGCGAGATCTGCCCGCGAACGGCGCAATCATGGCGCGGGTCGGCGCCAAGCACAACGACGTTGCCCCGCGATGGCGGGGTGAGCCCACACAGCATTCGGAACAGGGTCGACTTACCGGCCCCATTCGGACCGAGCAACGCGGTGACCCCGGCGTCGACCGAGAAGGTGACCTCACTGACCGCAACGACGGACCCGAAGAACTTCGACACGTCGTTCACCGCGATCATGCTCGTGGCAAGAGTCGGCGACACCGAGGCCTGGACAACGGGGGGCGGCAGCTCGGTCATCGCGCAATAACCAGCCGCGAATACCGCCACCATACGATCGAGAGACCGCCGACCGTCCAGGCCAGGTTCACCACCACAACACTCAACGTCGAGACCTCCGAGAAGTTGCCAGGCTGGCCAAAGATGCGGTACACGAGCTCGAATGGCATCGAGTACAGATCTAGAAGTCGCCAATACGGCGAGAGGCCTGCGCCCTCCACGAGGGCGGCCGCAAGGGCTGGTGACGCCAGCACAACCAGAACGATCCGGATCGCCGCGAAGGCCCGCCGATCGGTAAGGCTCGAAGCTGCCATCGACACTGCCGTGAGGGCGGCGGACACAGCGAATCCTGAGATCGCGATTCGAAACAGCACGAGAAGCCAATCACCGAGCCCGTCGGGGCCAGAGCCCTCCACGGTGTAACCGAGCAATACCAATACGGGGGGCCCGAGCGTGACGAGCGCGAGCGTCGACAACACAGCGATTGCCTTCGCCATCAGGTACGTTCGACGATCCAACGGGGTCGACAAATACATCGCCAGCATCCCGTTGCGACGATCGGACACGAGCACCTCCGGCGCCACCATCGCCGCGAAGAGCAAGATGGCCAGGGTGATGAATCCGTAATAGCCCGGGTAGTCGGCGACTTCTTGCGGCTCGAGGATGTCACCCGGTATGAGGATCGCTACTCCGATGAACACCACCGCCGGCAAATAGGCGATGACGACCGCTATGACCGGAAAGACCTTGTAACGCGCAAGACGACCAAGACCGAGCGTCGCACGCATACTCTCCCAGCCGACACTTCGAATGGCTCCACGAACTCCGTAACGTTCACCGTCGTATCTCTGGAATCCCCGTTCGACGATGTGCGCATCGCCCGTGCTACTCATGAGTGCCCTCAGCGGCCGCGGCCTGGCCAGTCGAGTTCGGCGATGCAAATATGTCGTCAAGGGTCCGGCGGTGCTGGCCGAGCCGACGAAGTCGTGCGCCGGAGCTGGCCACCGAGGCACTCGCAAGATCAAACAGATCGCCATCCGGTTTACCGCCGATCGACAACACCGCTCCCGATCGCTCCACTGTCGCTCCTGCGGCAACCAACGAACGAACCACGTCGTCGATTGCCGCAGGACGGTCGTCGATTTGGACCAGTTCCAGATCGATCCCTCCGGATGCGCCCGCAAGTTCAGCCATTGAGCCCTCGGCTATCAGTGCACCTTCGGCAAGGGCCACGACGTTGTCGCAGACTCGCTCGACCTCTTCGAGAACGTGCGACGAGAGAATCACATCGATCCCGAATTCTCGGTTGATCTGCACGATGAGTTCAAGCATGTGGTCGCGCTGAACCGGGTCGAGCCCATCGGTTGGTTCATCGAGCACGATCAGACCTGGGTCGGCGGCGATCGCCTGAGCGAGCTTCACGCGTTGACGCTGCCCAGTCGACATCGTGCCGAGCGCGCGAAAACGTTCTTCTCCGAGGCCGACGAGATACAGCGAATCACTAGCACGGCTGCGCGCTTCGTCGCGAGGAAGTCCCTTCACCTCGGCGAGGTGGCGGACGAAATCGTATGCACGAAGATCGTCCGGAAATACGTTGCGTTCAGGCCCGTAGCCGATCTGGGCGCGGAGCTCGGGACCGTCTGCACTTGGGTCGAGGCCCAGCACCGAGATCGACCCGCTCGTCGGCTTGAGCAACCCCAACATGAGCGATATCAGCGTTGTCTTGCCGGCGCCGTTGGCACCTACCAGGCCTGTGATTCCGGGCGAAACGGACAGGCCGAGAGTGTCCAGTGCCCGAGTCGAGGGAAACTGCATGACCAGCGCATGGGTCTCGACAATGGCGGGCATGAACCTGATTCTTACAGTTCAGCAACCAGCCTGATGACCCCGCCGGTCGGGCCACGATGTCAGGTGTCGACGAGTTCTCCGACGTGGCCGTCGATTCGCTCAGGCCTTCTGCACGATGACGCTGCCGACCGAATAGCCGGCACCGAAGGAACAGATCACGCCGACATCGCCCACCGCGAGATCCGCACGATGACGATGGAACGCAATCACAGACCCCGCCGAACTCGTGTTGGCGAACTCATCGAGAATGACGGGTGCCTCATCGTCTGTCGGAACACGACCGAGTACACCCTTTGCGATGAGCTGATTCATCTTGAGATTCGCCTGGTGCAACCAGAAGCGGCGGATGTCATCAGCCTTCAAGTCGAGTGAAGAGAGGTGATCGGAAATGTGATCCGCGACCATCGGGCACACCTCACGAAATACCATCTGACCGTTCTGGCGAAAGATCAGTTCGTGCGGATCCCGTTCGCCAACCTCGGATGAATTGAGGAAGCCAGCGTCGTTGCGAATGTTGTTGGAGAACTTTGTCGCAAGCTTCGTACCGAGCACCTTCCACTGTGCGGGAGCGACCGCATCATCGCTTCGTTCCAGAACGAGAGCGGTGCACGCATCACCGAAAATGAAGTGGAAGTCGCGCAATTCGAAGTTGTTGTGACCGGTGGTGATCTCGGGGTTCACCACCACAACACAGTTCGCCGATCCATTGCGCAGCGCATCGACCGCGGCCTGGACGGAGAAGGTGGCCGACGAGCAAGCAACATTCATGTCGTAGCCCCATCCTTCAGCACCAATCGCGTCCTGAATCTCGATCGCTACGGCGGGATACGCGCGTTGCAGATTCGAGCACCCGACGATCACGGCATCAACATCTGCTGAACTTCGCCCCGCCTGGGCCAGTGCCTCGCGAACGGCTGGCAACGCCATCTCCGCCTGAATGCCGAGCCGTTCTTCCCCGCGCAACTCGAGCCGCGGCCGCATTCGAGAAGGGTCCAGAACCCCGGTCTTCTCCATCACGTAACGGGATTTGATACCTGAGGCCTTGACGATGAACTCCTCGTCGGGGAGCGCCCGCACGACGACCTCGCCCCTCGCGATCTCATCGGCGTGTTCCGCGTTCCACCGCAGCGCCGATTCAGTCAGCGACGCGACCAGTTCGGCATTGCTGACCGATTCAGAGGGCGTGAAGAGTCCCGTTCCTGTGATCGACACATCGGTGGATGCAGGCTGAGGCATTCGTTGAACGCTAGTGCCGCCGCGGAGTGAGGGGCTCAACCAACCCAGTCACGAACCAGCGAACGAAGTTGATTGATACCGTCACCCTTCGTCGTACTGACCCAGACGATATCTCCGAGGTCGAGTTGGCACCCCGCCGCCAACTCCTTCTTGCGGGTGGCCCGTTTCGATGACTTCACCTTGTCGAACTTGGTCGCGACAACCGTGTGTGGCACAACGTTGTATCGCAACCAGTCGAGCATCTGCTGATCAAGTTCCGTCGGACCGATCACACCATCGACAAGGACAAACACCATGGCCAGGTTCTGACGTTCGAGAATGTAGCCCTCGATCATCTCGGGCCAATCTCGGCGGATGCTCTTTGCCGCCTTGGCATATCCGTACCCCGGCAAGTCGACCAGCGTGCCGGACTCGGAGCCGCTGCCGTCAACGTCGAAGAGATTGATGAGTTGTGTCCGGCCGGGCGTATTCGACACCCTTGCCAACTGCTTGCGATTGGCGAGTGAGTTGACCAGCGACGATTTGCCGACGTTCGAACGTCCGACGAACGCGACTTCAACCGGCGACTCAGGCAGTTGATCAACTCGACTCGCCGACTGAACAAATGTCAGTCGCAGTGGTGTACTCATGCCACACAATCTTTCAGATCCACTTCGCGGTGACCGAACTTACAAATATTGATGGAATACAGAACACTTCACGATCTACGATCAGGGGCATGATATTTCGAGGCTCGGCAACCATCCGGATAACTCGATCGCTGGCCCTTGGGGCCGGAATCGCTCTCATCGCAGCGTCGTGCGGTGGAGATGACAAATCAGGGCTCGAAGAGCTGCTCGAACAGCAGAGTGGTGGAGACGTCGATCTCGATGACGGGTTCTCCTTCCAAACCGACGAAGGCGGCATGTCGATAGACGAAGACGGCAACTTCGTCATCACGGGCGAAAACGGGGAGGTGATCACGGGCCAGGCCGGCGAGGACGGCTTCAACATCGAGAGTGAGGAAGGCACCATCACCGGCAGCCAAGACGATGAAGGCGGATTCACAATCGAGGGTGAAGACGGCTCAATAACCGGGAACGAAGAGGACGGCAACTTCACGATCGAAGGCGAAGACGGCTCCTTCAGCGTCAGTAGCGGCACCGAGTTGCCCAGCGAGTGGCCGGATGATGTTCCGCAGCCCGATGGCCTCGCGATCACAACGTCATCGATCATCGGCACGGGAGATGAGCTTCTGATCGGCATCGTGGGTACGGCTAGCCAGGACCAATCCGAGTTCATCGAAGACTACGGAGATGCCCTTACCTCAGCCGGCTTCGAGCAGACTTCCAGCTTCGAGTCGGAAGGCAGCATGTTCCGGATCTACACAAATGGGACATGGAACGCGTCGGTGAGCGGGTTCGATGACGGAAACGAACAGGGAGTCAGTATCAACTTGGTGCAGGAAAGCTGATCCCATTCAACCACTGACGAGTGACGCCAACGCCCAGACCGCTGCCACAAACCCGATGCCCGAATAGATGAGGCTTCGGGCAACCGGCGCCCGCTCGAGGTTCTTCTCGTCGAGTTGAGCGTCAGGTGGGCGAACAACGGCTAACAGGTTCCCGATGAACAACGCTCCGCCGAATGCAAGTACCAGATACGCGAGGAGATCCTCTCCCAAGAACATGCCCCCAGGATGCCGTCAGCTTCGTCACGCTCCACACTGATTGCCCGGAGTGCCGTGCGTCGATCTCCGTCCCAGCCGTACAAGTTCTCCATCCATAGGATTAATCGGTGCCTCGCCTGCGGCTGATCGCTGCGAATGCAAGTCCAGCGCGACTGGTGGTCGTTGCATTCGTCTCCTTCATCACCATCGGTACAGCGCTGCTCTGGCTTCCCTGGGCCAGCGATGGTCCGGCACACATCGGCTTCGAAAACGCCCTGTTCATGTCGACCTCGGCAGCGACCGTCACCGGGCTCGCAACCGTGGAGATCGCCGACTTCTCACTCTTTGGTGAGCTGGTCATCTTGGCCCTCATCCAAATCGGGGGCTTCGGAATCATGGCGATCGGCTCGCTCGTGGCTCTCATGGCATCGAGCCGGGTCGGGCTCCGTCAACGCATGCTCGCCCAAGCCGAGATCGGGGCAGTGAACATCGGCGATCTACGAACACTGATTACCGCGATCGCTCGCATCACGCTTGGTGTCGAAGGGATTCTCGCATTGATCCTCTTCGTGCGATTCTGGCAAGGCGGGTACGAAGATGGGCCCGGACGCTCCGCTTACTCTGCGATCTTTCATTCGGTAGCATCGTTCAACAACGCCGGTATCTCGCTCTACTCCGGCAATCTCGCTCGCTTCGCGACCGACCCCGTAGTGGTGCTCTCGATATCGGGGGCGTTCATCATCGGTGGTCTCGGATTCCCGATCCTGGTGGAACTGTGGCGGCGGGAGCAATATCGCCGCAACACCGAATCCGAACGCGCCATACGGTGGAGCCTGCACACCAAGATCACACTCTGGGCCACCGCTGGGTTGCTGGTGATCGGGCCAGTCGTGGTCCTTGCCTTCGAGTGGACCAACCCGGCGACTCTGGGGTCTCTCGATCTCGGCGACAAGTTCCTCGCCGGCTGGTTTCAGGGAGTCACACCTCGCACCGCTGGATTCAGCACACTGAACATCGGCGGCATGAACGAACCGACACTGTTGGTGATCAGTGTGTTGATGTTCATCGGGGCGGGGCCGGCGTCGACCAGCGGCGGCATCAAGGTCACCACCGTTGCAGTACTTACTCTCGTGCTGTGGTC
>Ga0209013_10002131_pt1 | contig 18056 bp, 17 predicted proteins | sample Cruoilmetagenom2_FD_187291 | JGI IMG/M metagenome (GOLD analysis project Ga0209013, IMG submission 187291) | Oil polluted marine microbial communities from Coal Oil Point, Santa Barbara, California, USA - Sample 2 (SPAdes) (version 2) | ecosystem: Environmental > Aquatic > Marine > Oil seeps ...
GAGGATAATGGTGAGCCCAACACATCCTCGCGCCCGATATCGAACATCTGGCAGAATGACTGGTTGGCGAAGGTCACGCGACGCTGACGGTCTATTCGTAAGATTAGATCGGATTGCGCATCGAGCAATTCGCCGTAGCGGGTTTCGCGATCAGAAACTTCCCGGCGCAAATCCTGCAGTTTCTCGATGCGCTCTTCAAGCCGGTCGCCAAGCACCTTGAGCCGGTTCAGATCCGGTGGCGAAGCTGCCGCATCGCGTTGAGAATCGATGCTGTGGAAGAACCAACATGCCAATCCAGTCAGAGCCGTGCCGAGAATGGCGAGCGCGTGCGCTGCTCCAAATGGGTCGGGAAGCAACGCAAGCGCCGTTATCAGCAGCAGTCCACCCAATAACGCACAGGTGGCGGGTAGGCGCGCAGCTGCATACTCCTTCAAGCGTCCGATACTGTTGACGACCACGTGCAAAAAAGCCTCGCTTAAAATCGATACGATGCGGCGTCGCATGGCCGGTCCGAGCGCGCAAAAAAACTGCGCAGATGGAAATAAAGACTCGGAGCGGAGCGCCGTTACGCACTTAGTAACAGGGCCATACGAAGCACGCGGATCGTGAAGAATGCCTGAATGAATTTGGTAAACGCCACGATTCAAGCGGCACAACAGCAAGCTTGGTTAAGGCCTTGCAATATAATAATTTTCAGAGTCTTGTCAGAACTCGCCCAGGCGGCGCATCAATTGAAGCCGCTTGCGAGAATGTGCTCTACTCATCGTCCAGATTGCGGGCCGCTTCGCGTGTCATCAGCGGGACGCCATTGCGGATCGGAAATGCGAGAGCGGCAGCCTTGCTCACCAACTCGTCGTTGACGCGGTCGTAGGACAAACGCGTCTTGGTCAGAGGGCAAACCAGTAGTTCAAGCAAGCGAGGATCGGGTTGCTCGTTAGGTTTGTTAGGGGGATTGTCAGCCATGGACTTGCCTTGCAATTACCTTTGCCCACATAACCCGAAGCGACGCTACTGCAGCGTCCCGCCCGGCTCGCCGCCACCCGACGCCATCTCCATCTCCGCCAAGGCGATCAGGACATCGGCACGCGACTTCAAATCACTGGCTTCAAGTAGCGCCTGCTTTTCCTCGGGGCCATAGGGGCTCATAACGCACAATGCGTTGATCAGCATTTCGCTAGAGGCGCGGACAATGGAGTTCCAGTCGCCCTGCAGGCGGTTAGCGTCCAGATACTTGCGCAGAACCGAAAGAAGTCTCTCACGATCGACCGCGTCTTCACCGAGACCGTGCTCGAAATCTCCAGTGAAGCGGTCGTAGCCGACGTGCACGAGCCGGAACGGTGTGTCGGCGTGCAGTTCTTCGCGCACCAGAAACCGGACGATGCCAGTCAAGGTGATAACTTGACGCCCGTCATCTAGCTCCTGATAGGAAGTCAAGCGGCCAACACAGCCAACCGAGCGCAGATCGAAGTCCTTGCCGTGCGGGCTTTCTTCGTCTTCAGCACCACCCGTAGGTTGTATAACCCCAATAACCCTGTCATGGCGCAGGGCCCAGTCGACCATCGCCAGATAGCGCGGCTCGAAGATGTTCAGCGGCAGCGATGCACGTGGCAGCAGTATTGCCCCGCGTAGAGGAAATACGGGGATCTCGGTCGGCAGATCTGACGGCTTCAAGTAACGTTCGGCCGTTGGCAATGGCCTGGTCCTCTCGCAGTGTCTCTAAAATAGATCCTATGGATCCTCAGGCGAATAAAATTGCGGCCAGCCGCTTGCGGCCTTCGATACTGGCGGGATCTTTGAAACCCCATGCGTTGAACAGCTCGACAAGCTGCTTTCGTGCTGCTTCGTCATTCCAATCCCGCTCAGTCTTAACGATTTGCAGGAGGTGGTCGAGTGCCGCCGACTTGTCGCCATTGGCCGCCAGCGCCACTGCTAGATCGTAACGGGCCTGAAGGTCTTTCGGATTGGCCTCCACGTTTGCTTCCAACTCCACGGTCGGCGCGGTATCAACAGCCTTGCGCGAAAGCGCCAGTGCGGCAAGCACGGACTGTACGGATTCCGTCTGCTGCGCGTTCGGCGGGACCAAGGCGATGGTCTGCTCGGCACGGTCGTTGTCGCCGCTTTTGAGATAGCAACGGGCGAGGCCCGCCAAGGCATCGGGGTTTTGCTGGTCTTCTTGCAAGATGGCCGCGTAAATTTCCGCCGCGCCTTGAAGATCGCCGGCTCCGAAGGCTTTCTCGGCAGTTTCAAGCACATCTCCTATGCCGCCGCCGCCAGATTGGCTGAGGATGCGCTCGACGAATTCACGCAACTGGCTTTCCGGCAAGGCACCCATGAACCCATCGAGAGGACGGCCCTCGCTGAATGCGTAGACAGTTGGTAACGACTGGATGCGTAATTGCTGCGCGAGTTCCTGATTTTCGTCGGTGTTCACTTTCACCAGACGAACCTTGCCGCCAAAGCTCTGGACGACCTTCTCCAGAATCGGCGTCAGCTGCTTACAGGGACCGCACCACGGTGCCCAGAAATCGACGATCACAGGCACATCCTTGGAAGCTTCAATCACATCAGCGGTGAAGCTTGCCGTGTCTGCATCCTTGATCGTGGCTGCGGCGTTCGCGGTGCTATCGGCAGCGCCCTGCTTCTTGCCCGAACCGAACAGCATATCTGCCTTCTCCTTGGTGACAGTGCGGCTCCCTCTTGAATGGTCAAGCTTGCCGCACATACCTGTTTGAAATCTTTGTTGAGTGCGTTCTTAACACGCTTCCGGCGTTTTTTGAGTTTGCGATCGGAATTCCCGTCCTGTCAGCCAACGAGCGTGGGCAGTTGCAGGATCATCGGTTCGTGGCCGCAGGCGCGCATGAAAGCCAAGAGATCATCGCGGCCGATATTGGTCGTAGCGGTATTTTCGAGCGGGTGGCAGTTGATTGTCGGGTGTTCCATCAAAGCGGCGTCGAGCACGACGCTGACGCGCTGATCGGGATCGCTGATGAGGCTGAAGGCGGTGACGGATCCGGGTGTCACGCCGAGTACCTCCATCAGCAAATCGGGCTTTCCAAAACTGAGGCGGGCGCACTGGAGCACCTTGGGCAGGGCCTTGAGGTCGATCCGCGACGTGCTCTCGGCGACGACCAAAAACAATCGACCCTTGGCGTCTTTCAGGAACAGGTTCTTGGTGTGACCGCCCGATATCTCGCGGTGTAGAGCCTCACTTTCCGCGACAGTGAAAACCGCCGGGTGCTCGTGGGTTGTTGTTTCGATCCGCAGCTGTTGCAGCCTTGCGAAGAGCTGTGCCCGCTGTTTTGGTGCGGCTGTCATGGATCTTGAGGTCACTTTTATTGGATCTACGGCGTTCTGAGGGGACCCTCCCGATAGCACTAGAACGGCACTTGGCCAATGGCCACCAGAAGGTTTGCGAACGCCCAGGTGCTGTCTTCTGCCGGGCTTGAATTCTCACTGCACTTGCGTCATAAGACGTGCCTCACGCGTCAATCACCACCTCGTGGCGCGGATCAAGCGGATGTAGCTCAGGGGTAGAGCATCACCTTGCCAAGGTGAGGGTCGCGCGTTCGAATCGCGTCATCCGCTCCAAGTTTCCTCATCGATATCTGTGACTTAGTTTGGCTCGGCGATCGAGAGGGCTGGTTTAACTCCAGCTTCAGGTCAGCTTGCCACGCGGTTTGCCGCCTGCGTTTGAGCTTCGGGCGGCTGCAGTTTGGCGGGAGCTTCGACCATCCGATGCAGAACCTCCAGGCTCAAAGCGCGGATCGCTCCACCGACTGCTCCAGGATACTTGGCTCCGTAAGAGCGGTTCTGGGGCTGGAAGCGGGCAGCATCCTGCAGGGAATTGGCACGCGGTACGACTGCGTCAAAGCAGCGATTGGCCGGGTTGGACCTGAGCCACTTGATGTATTCTTCATCGGTCTCCGAGGTGACATCGCGCATGTTGATCATGACGCCCATGTTCTCGGCGAAGCCCATCTCGGGGTTGAGTGATTTGAAGCGGCGAAAGACTTCGAGGCCGCAGACGGAGACATAATCGGCCTTGGTCGGAGAAATATGGAAATCGGCTTCGCGCAACCAGCTTTCGGTGAGGACCGACAAGCCCGGAGGGCAGTCGATCAAGACAACGTCAAAGACACTGCGCACCGCATTGAGAACGTCGGCGATCGAATTGCGCAGCCTACCGTGAGCGCCTTCCTTGGAGACTTCACGCTCAAACAGTGTGAGTTGCATGTCACTTGGCATCAGATAGACGGAGCGCGCGTCATCAATGTCGGAGACATCCCGGATCACGAAGTCCGACCATTTCGCTTCTTCCTCGCGCAGCACTTGGGTGACGAGAAAGTCGACTATGGTCAACCCGTCCCGCTGCAGGCGGTACAGGTCGTTGACCGTCATCAGCATATTGGAAACGGTCGCCTGCGCATCGCTGTCAATGACCAAGACGTTTTTGTTGTGCTCGGCCGAAAGCGTCTCGGCCAAGGCCAGCACAAGCGTCGATTTGCCAACGCCGCCCTTGGTATTCATCACTGCGATGGTGTTTCTCATTGTCCCCTGATTCCCTGATCCGCTCGCTCGCGAAATCCTCCCCGGTCCTCCGCAACACTCAATTGCGCGTGGAATGTGGCAGGCACAGGGTTGCGACGCACGATAGAGCAGTAATGCAACAAAAAGGGCAAGACGATGCGCCTTGCCCCTGGTTTCATTTGATGTTGCAGCGGATCAGTAGCGGGAGCGCGAGCGAACCCAATGGCGGCGGCCGGAGGGCACCGCAACGCGATGGCGGACCGTGCGATAAACCGCCGGGACGTGGACCTTGCGAGCGCGGGCTCCGCGGACGAGTACGCGCCGCGGGATAGTGCCGTAGACGGCCGGAATATGACGGCGGATACGACGGGCAGGGCGCACAACGGCGTGCCGGACGACACGGCGGGTGACAGCTGGAACACGGACCTTGCACATCCGGTCCCGCCGGAACAGGCCGCGACGGTGAACCCAGCGCGTTGTTGCGGGGCGAACGACGACGGTTTCATAAACCCGACGCGTTACGGCAGGCACCACTTCGTAAGCCGTGTGGGCGGACTCCAACAGCACGCGGCGATGAACCGTGCGATAACGGGCGGGAGCGTACTCGTAATGCACGCTCCGCGGTTCGACCATAACGTCACGCTCAACGGTCCGATAAACGTCGGGCGCGCGAACCCTTTCGTAGCACTCGAGCGAACGATGACAGCCGCGGTCGAAGGCGGACGCGGCTTGCGGCATCAGCACAAGGGTGACGGCCAAGGCCGCTCCGGCGATTGCTCTGGTCTTCATGAGGCACGCAACTCCAAAACACATTGCGGCACCGCTCCGGCGCCTCGGGGAAAAGCCCAACTCTTTGGTGCCTCGCAGCGAAATGGCCGCAATCTACCCGCACCAAGACGCCATATGTTGCCGGAGGCCCCGCGGCCTACAGAGTATTGCTGTCGACAGCCTGGCTGAAGTCATTAATCGTTACGTGGTAAACTATATTTTTGTAAGTGTCAGTATAGTACACAATAATCGAGCTCTCAGAGCGCTTTCGTACCAACAAGGTCTTGACCTGTACTTAATCAGGCCCATTTTAAACAAAAGAGAAACTTCGACTAACGGAAGGTTGACGCTGGTGTCGGTGCGTAGTTTGGCAAATGTCGGCGGATGGAGCGTCAGGATTGCGGTGCTGTTCAGCCTCGTGGCTGTTGCTGGCTGCGGCTGGGGCGACCTTGCTCGACATGACCAGGAGGCGCGCGCCAGCTGGGCTGCGCTGACGGCCGCGGACAGGATCAACGTGCAACTGGCGGACCGGCTGCTGGCTGGCAGACATAGCGCGCTGGTCAATCAGCCCAAAAAGGAAGCACGGCTGAAGCGCGCAGTGGCGCAGCTAAGACAGCTCGATACCGCCTATGCCGTTGATCTGAGCGATAGCGCTGGCATGTCGAGCTACGGAGCGGCGCGTCAGCAGGTGGTGGGCTCGCTCAAGGAAATCGCGATCGCACTGGCCAACCGAGGCAGCGCCAATCGAGCTTGGAGATCGCGATCACTGCGCCGGGAATGCGAGGCAGTGGTTTTTCGGTCCAACATTGCCATGGAATCCTACAATGCGGCGGCGCGTTCCTACAATCGCATCCTGGGTACTAGCCAAGCCAAAGTCTCTAAAGCGCTGCTTTATCCCGGACTGCGTCAGTTCGCGTTGCTGGAGCCGTAGAACGGCTTCGCCTGGAGTTTCCCGGTACCTTTCGAGGCCAGGCGGCAGGACCGAAAGCGGAATGAAATAACATAACTAAACTTATGGAATAACGTAACATCTATCAGGTGAGCTTATCTTGCGCCGGTCAATTTCCAATTTCACGGCGTCCTCGGAAAGCACTATACAGTTTTCGTGCGGTCGATAGAGACCGATTAACCCGAGGAGAAATGATCATGAAAGTTTGGAGCAAGCCGCAGGTTCGCGAACAGGAAGTTGGTCTCGAAGTCACCAGCTACCTTCCAGCTGAAATCGACATCATCTAATCGATTTACGGCTCTTCTTCCTTGCAGGGAAGAATACTGTTTCAAACGATGGTCCAAGCAGAGCGCTTGGGCCATCGTTTTTGTTTTAGGCACTGCTTAACGCCTTCAGGACGGTCGTTGACGCAGCATCAGCCATTCCGGACCCCCGATCGGGTCTTCCCAGACGGTCACCCACTGAAAACCGGCGCGTTCGTATGCGCGCACCGCAGCCTCGTTGCGCACAGAGACAAAGACGCTGAGCGCCATGGCGAGCGTTGATCCGAATACTTCGGCGGCAAGCTGGTCCAACCCCGCCCCGCCAATGTTGCGGCCTCGAAATGCCGCCTCGCCAATGAAAAGATCGACGTCCCAAGTCCAAGGCGGCAGGACATCGGGCAGGTTTTCACCCCAGTAGACGGCATCGATGGCGTGCGCATAACCGACGGGTTTTCCCGAGACCTCGATAATCCTGCCGATCGCTGACGGCGTTTCCAGTACGATGCGCACTTCCGCTTCAGCCGCGGACGGATTGCCCCACCAGCGTTTGACCGCCGGTTCGTGCAGCCAGTTGAGCAGCATCGGCCAGTCGGACGGCGTGACAGGCCGTAATGCAACGTCTTCACCACTTTCGCTTGGGCTACCCATTGACGTTGCTCGGGTTGAAGTTGCTGCTGCTAATGGCGGAAATGGCGGACGCCCGTGAATACCATCGCTAATCCGCGCTCGTTTGCCGCCGATATGACTTCTTCGTCGCGCATGGAACCACCTGGTTGGATGATCGCGGTGGCGCCCGCCTCGGCAGCCGTGATCAAACCATCCGCGAATGGGAAAAAGGCATCGGAAGCAACGACCGAACCTTTGGTCAACGGCTGCGATAGCCCGGCAGCTTTGGCCGCATCTTCAGACTTCCAAGCTGCAATGCGTGTCGAGTCAACGCGGCTCATCTGGCCCGCGCCAATGCCGACTGTTGCACCATCCTTGGCGTAAACGATGGCATTCGACTTGACGTGCTTTGCGATCTTGAAGGCGAAGCGCAGATCGGCCAGCTCTTCTTCCGTCGGAGCCCGGTCGGTGACGACCTTGAGCTCGATGTCCTCGATGACCGCGGCATCGCGGTTTTGAACCAGCAACGCGCCGGCCAGAGACCGAACCGCAAGCCCGGGGGTGCGAGGATCAGGAAGCCCGCCCGTCGTCAGCAATCGCAAGTTCGGCTTTTTGGCGAAAACAGCCTTGGCCGCGTCGGTTGCGGACGGCGCAATGACGACCTCGGTGAAGATCTTTGTCATCTCCAACGCGGCACCCTCGTCGATTTCCCGGTTGGTCGCGATGATGCCACCGAAGGCGCTGACCGGATCGCAGCGTAACGCGGACTGGTAAGCCTCCATGAGTGAAGCGCCGACGGCAACCCCACACGGATTGGCGTGCTTGATGATCGCAACGGCGGCGCCGGCTTCTGGAGTAAACTCCGCGACTAACTCGAAAGCGGCATCGGTGTCGTTGAAGTTGTTGTAGGAGAGCTCCTTGCCTTGAAGCTGAATTGCGCTTGCGACGCCTGCACGCCGCTCTCCCGTGACATAGAGGGCCGCCTTTTGATGCGGATTTTCACCGTAACGCGTGACCTGTGCTAGCCGTCCAGCAAAGGTCCTCCAAGCCGGCGCGGATTCGTCGGTGAGTTGGGCCATCCAGTTACTAATGGCAGCGTCATAGGAAGCGGTTCGCGCGTAAGCCTTGGCGGCAAGCGCGCGGCGCAGAGTGAGGGTCGTGGCGCCATTATTGCTCTGCATTTCCGCGAGGATGCGATAATAGTCGGCGGGATCAACGAGGACGGTCACGCCGTCGTGGTTCTTCGCCGCTGCCCTAATCATGGCCGGGCCACCGATATCTATGTTTTCGATTAACGCGTCGAAGTCACGGCCAGCGGCCAGAGTTTCCTCAAAGGGATACAGAGAGACCGCCAGCAGATCGATCGGCAGAATACCGTGCTCGGCGGCAGCGGTCCGGTGACTGGAATTGTCGCGAACCGCGAGCAAGCCGCCATGAACCTTGGGGTGCAGGGTCTTGACGCGGCCATCCATCATTTCCGGCATGCCGGTGATTTCTGATATGTCGCGCACAGGCAAGTCGGCATCCTTCAATGCCGCTGCCGTTCCTCCGGTTGAAACCAGCTCCACGCCCTGCGAGACAAGCGCGTTGGCAAACGGAAACAATCCTGTTTTGTCGGAAACCGACAGCAGAGCGCGGGTGATCTTGCGCGGCTTTTCGGGCATAACTTTTGTTCTTTCCTGGCATCAGCTCGATCAGTGACGGCTCCAGGTAGCATGTTGTCGAGGCTTTCGAAATGCGGCGCAGGTAGCAGCAAGTGGATGGCGTCAATCAGCGCTGAACGACCAGATGATCTCGCTGCCGCCGAAGGTCGCGCCGCGCAGGACAATCTGCCAGCTGCGCATGGGGCCGGTCGAGTCGGAGAAATAGACTGCTTCCTCGATCGTTTTTTTGGCCCCGCTGGCGCTAAAACGCCAGGTGGTTCCGTCGGCCAATTCGATTGAAATCGAACCGTCGGCACCGGGGTCAGAAACTCCGACATCCGGATGTAGCCGGAAGTGGATGGAATACGGCAGATCCTCCTTGAGACGAACCTCTTTTGACTTACCTCCGATCCGATCGAAGCCGTCCAGGCGCAGACCGTTCTGCGACAGCTGCAAGCGGCGGAAATGAATCAAGCCGAAACGGCGCAAGTAGCCGTCATGTTCAGCCTCTATAGTCCATGCATCATCAGCAACCGACACCTTCGCGGTGACATTGTTTGGGTAACGAATTGGGTGGGCCCCGACGAGATCCTCCAAAAACGGATGGCGGACCATCTTTGAAGAGGACTTTTCGCCTAGGCACAGTGTGTTGTGAGAGACAGTGGCGCGCGACTTGTTGATCCACTCGGTCTCTCGCGGGCGGGGAGCGCCGCCGTTGACGAAGATCAACTGGGACCCATAGCTCAGCTCGAATGACAGGCAACCTGCATGCGCGGTCCCGGCATATTCCAACGGCGGAGGTGGGCCCGCGTCGCAGATCAGAATTGACTCTCCGGCATCATTGCGGAAGTAGCCGCAGTGCGGTGTCCGGTCCATATGCTCTGGGTTGCTTCCGGCATCGTAGGCCAGGACTGTCGCAATGTGGGCTGGGTCGGCGATGCCGGCTCCGTTGAACCGGGCTAGCGAACCATCGCCCATGCGCATGAAGCGCAACATGCCAAGCGCCCGCTGGATGGCCGAAGAAATCTCTGGCGGAACCTTCCGATCGCGGGCAATAAAGCACTGGCTCAATGGCAGCAGGTCGAGCATCAGCTCAACCAACACCGCAGGGTTGCGGCTAATATGGCCACCGTCCGGCAGGATTTGACGAACGAGCTCATCGGCAAGAAGGCGTTCGGCCTCGGCCAGCTGACGGTCATGATCGGCGATGGTGAGGTCGCCCAGCACGATCGCCATCAGCGACTGGAGCCGAGGCGGTCCAACAGGGGCGGTGCGCCAGGTCGCTGACAAGCGCACCAGTTGTATGCCGAGGCTCTCGGTAATGGCGTCGTAAGTCTTGGGGTCGACATCCTCAAGCAGAAGGCCTGCGTGAGAGATCCACGAAATCATGCGACGGGCGATGACTTCGGGCAGCCAGGGTACGCCGCCGCCGCCACCTCGATAGCGTCCAGTCCACTCGACGGCAAGGCGGCACGCCTCATCGCGGGCTTCAGGAGACTCGGCCGCTTCGAGATGGCGCAGCCAATCGAAGCCATGCAGAGTACGGGCCCAGGCGTCGCTCGGTGGGCGGGTTTCGAAAGGAGATCCTCCATCGACCATGGCGAGGGAACCGGCAAGGCCAAATTGACCAACTTCGATCTCGTCCCAGAAGCTCGGGTCGCGGGTGCGTAAATCCTGGGGGAGAATGAGCAGCTGATCGGCAACCGTCGAACCGTAACGCCAACGCAGCAGCCTGGAATAGAGCGCGCGGGACACCAGCCTGCGCCGAGCTCGCTCGGCCGCCAGCGACGTGACGCGGAGGCGCTCGATCAAGCTCAGTCGCGGCATCAGAGTCCTCCCTCTGCTTCGAACACATAACACTCGGCAATGTGGTGTCGGGCTTACCTTCCGCCAGCACCCGGCAAGCCCGTGCTGGGATCACCTTCCGCCAACACCTCGCGCCGGTGTTGGGCTTACCCTTCGCCAACACCTCGCAAGCCGGTGTTGGGCTATCTGCAGACTCCTTGATCCGCGCACACCTATCCGCTCTCGCGGTGGCGTAGGCGGGCGGCGAAGAAACCATCCATACCGGATTTCGTCGGGTGCTCATCGTTTCCCGTGTCGTTGTCACCCAAAGTTTTGGGACACCAACACGGAAGCGTACGCAGGAAGCCCTCAAAAGTGACCCACTGCGGTTCGACGCCGGCTACGGTATCCGCGATGGGGATCACTTCGAATGTATCGTGAGTTTCCATGAAGCGCGCGATCTGTTGCTCGCCTTCCTCGGGTTGGAGTGAACAGGTGGCGTAGACGAGTTGGCCGCCGGGGCGAACAAGCCGAGCTGCATTCTCAAGAATGCGCTGCTGCACTTGTGTGAGCGCGGCGACGTCGCTGTCGCGTTTCAAGTGAAGTATATCGGGATGGCGGCGGATGGTTCCGGTTGCCGTGCAGGGTGCATCAAGCAGCACGGCATCAAAAGACCGCCCGGGTTGCCATTGAGCTGCATCCGCGACAACGAATTCAGCTTCAAGCTGAAGGCGGTGCAGGTTCTCCTTGACTCGCTCAAGGCGTGAAGCGGTGCTGTCGACGCAGGTTACACGTGCACCCAAGGCAGCGAGTTGGGCAGTCTTTCCACCAGGGGCGGCGCAGAGATCCGCGACTTCGATACCTGATACCGTACCAAAGAGGCGAGCAGGTAATGCCGAGGCAGCGTCTTGAACCCACCAGGCGCCTTCGGCATAGCCGGGCAATTCGACGACGCGTCCGGATTCGCTGAGTCTCAGTGAACCTGTCGCCAGCTGCCGCGCACCGAGATGCCGGGCCCAGTCCTCAGCCTCGCCGAGGTTCTTCAAGCTGAGATCCAGCGGTGCTTCGCGCAGGCTTGCTTCGGCAATGGACCGGGCCGTCTCGGCGCCGTAGGCCGCCGTCCAGCGTCGCCATAGCCAATCCGGAATCGCTGTGATGAAAGATTCGCGTTCGGCGAAAGCCTTCGGCCCTTGATCCGCAACCTTGCGCAAGACGGCGTTGACGAACTTTTTGAGATGGGTGGAGTGGCGCCCTCGGGCGGTCTGCTCGACAGCAAGGCTGATTGCGGCGTGGGGGGGAGTGCGCAGCAAAAGCAACTGGGTGGCGGCGGCAAGCAGGATCGCTGCGACGCGCCCCTGGCGTGCGGGTAGCGGCTTTTCGACGAAGCCGGCGACAACCTCGTTGAGCGGCAGGGCAAAACGCAAGGCATTGGCTGCCGTGGTTCGCGCCAGGCCGAGGTCGCGTCCGGCGAGGTCTTTATAGGCGGGAGCCGCGACAAGCCTTGCCCACGTCTCGTCGAAGGCGCGTTGATCATGCAAAACCGATACGATCAAATCGACGGACAGCTCCCGGGCGGCAAGGCCAGGCGGTGCGGTATTGGACGCGCCCGCCTTGGCCCGCGGCTTGGCTCTACGATTTTCTGTTTCGCTCACGCTGTGTACTCAATCCCAGGGCCCACGCCGGCGTTTCGGCTCACTGACGTTACTCCACGGCCCCGGATTGACGCCGCGGCCATCTCCGGCGATCGGCCCGGTTCCGATTTCAACCGCACCGGCGGTTCCCCATTCCTGGGCCATCTGTTGAAGCTCCGCAATACGGTTTTCCATTGACGGGTGCGTCGAAAACCAGTTGTCGAAGCCTCGGCCAGTCAATGGATTGGCAATGAAGAGGTGGGCTGCGGCTGGCACGGCTTCGGCGTCCTCGTTGACGATGCCGCGTGCCGTCCTGCCGATCTTGTCGAGTGCCGAGGCGAGCCAGATCGGGTTGCCGCAGATCATCGCACCAAGCCGGTCGGCTTGGTATTCGCGTGAGCGGCTGATGGACATTTGCACCATCATGGCGGCGAAGGGCGCAATGATTACGGCCGCCAGAATGCCGATCCAACCGAACGGGCTGTCGCGATTGTCGCGTCCGCCGAATAGCATGCTGAACTGAAGCCACTGGGCCAACATCGAAATCGCACCGCCGATTGTCGCCGCAACGGTCATGATCAGCGTGTCGCGGTTCTTGATGTGAGCCAGTTCATGGGCGATCACCCCGGCGAGTTCCGGTGGATCCAGCACTTCAAGCAGGCCCGTCGAAGAGGCAACGGCGGAGTGAGACGGACTGCGGCCGGTGGCGAAGGCATTGGGCTGAGCGGAGGGCAAAATGTAAACGCGCGGCATCGGCAGTTCAGCACGAGCCGCAAGATCGCGCACCATACGGTAGTATTCCGGAGCCGTGGTTTCATCGACTTCGACAGCGCGGAACATCTTCAAAACGACCGTGTCGGAGTTCCAAAAGCTGAACACATTCATTGCCAGGGCAACGAAGAAGGCGATCACCATGCCGGTCTGACCGCCAACGACGTAGCCCATGACGGCAAAAATCGCCATTAAGCCAGCCAGGAGCATGGCGGTCTTGGCGTAGTTCATCGGCATCGTGTTAACTCCTTGACCGTACGTACCTACAGGTGCCCGCAGGATCTGAGGACACAGCGCCGGCGTAGCACACGTTCTGGTTCCTGCAGTGTATATGGAGCAAAGGGGATGATGGAAAAAGAGCAGGCGAGGTCTAACTCGGACGAAACGGTCGGCGACGACGTCGCTTCGAGCCATAATACGCGACAGGCATCCGTACCGGAAACAGGCGCACTGCCCCCCGAAGCCCACCGGGCTCTTGCCGAGGCTGCAGAGCGGCGCGCTGCCGCCAAAACAAACGCCGAGGCCGGCGGGAATGCGCAGACGAAGGAGCTCGGCGGCCAAGACGGGCCGGAGCCGACACGCTATGGCGACTGGGAAAAGGGCGGCATCGTATCGGACTTTTGAGCGGGCAGCCCGGCATCCTGGCAACTCTGAAAGGGGTGAGACGATCCGGGACACTGTATCAGAACCGGACCTTTTGTGAACGCTAACGGTCCGCACAGTGCCGCGCTGAGACAACCGCCGGGCCTAATGCCTGCCGGAGTTGCCTCGCATTGAACTGCTTGTTTGCTAAATGCAACGATCGCGCCCAAATCCGCGCGACGTCTCGGGCCAGTATTGGCTAACCCTCATCATCTCTATATTTTTTCTGGTTCCCCGCGCGGCAGAAATCCGTACTGACGACCATTGATGTAGCTCATTCAATCGAAACTGAAACTTGCGTTAGCGGAATACTTACCAATCCGCAGACTTGCCCATCGCGCGCGCCCCTGGCGTTAGCTTTGGGCACCCGGCTTGCAGTCTCCCCGCCAAACCTTCACGTATTGGTTCAAGGAGATACACTATGGCCGCTGGGTTTCTCAAAACCGCCTCATCCTTTTCAAGGGATCGGCAGGGAACAGTTGCCATCCTATTCGGGTTGATGTCATTCGTGTTTCTCATGGTTGCCGGGGTGGCGATCGATTACGGGCGCATCATCCACATGAACATGCGCCTAATGAGTGCAGCCGACGCGGCAGCACTGGCTGCCGGCGGCGCCTTGCTCGACGGGCGGCTCGATGACGAACAGATAAAAGAGCTCGCTAAGAACTACTTCGAGCGGAATATGCTGCAGGCGGGCCAGTCGTTCGGGACCTATTCGGAGCCTTCCATCACGGTCAATCGCGTCGCTGGCAACATCATCATTGACACAGTCGGGACGGTTCCGATGTCGATCACACGGCTGGCTGGCTATACGCAAGCGACAATGCCAGTCAACGTTGCAACGAGCTATGATCAGCGCGATATTGAACTCGGGCTTGCCCTTGACGTGACCGGCTCCATGCGCGGCACAAAACTCTCCGATCTGAAGGAGGCGGCAAAGGACCTTGTCGAGATCCTGATGCCGGACAGTGGCCAATCCAACCGCGTGCGTATCGGCCTTGCTCCTTATGCCGCGAGCATCAACGCCGGCTCTTACGCGGAAACCGTTACCGGTCACAGCGGCGGTCACAACTGCGTGCATGAGCGCACGGGCGCCGAGCGGTTCACCGATGCTACGCCAGTCGGCATCAACAAGCTCAAACGCAGGGACAGTATGAGCTGCCCGAGCGCGACGGTTCGGCCGCTGAGCGACAACAAGTCTCAGATCAAAAGCAGCATTGATTCCTATAGCGCCGGCGGCAGGACAGCCGGCCACCTGGGTGCAGCCTGGGCTTGGTATCTGATTTCTCCGGCCTGGAATTCGATCTGGCCAACCAGCGCAAAACCGGTCGCTTACGATCAAGTCAACACGACAAAGGCAGTGGTGCTGATGACGGATGGCATCTTTAACCAGGCCTATGAAAGCGGCAATGGCTCGTCGGAAAACCAGGCCCGTTCTGTCTGTGGTGCAATGAAAGCCAAGGGGGTCGCTGTTTACTCGGTGGCCTTCCAAGCTCCGAGTTCAGCCCAGAACTTGCTACAGGACTGTTCGTCGGGCAGCTCATTTTACTACACGGCGGCCAACGGCGAAGAGCTGCGCCAGGCGTTCACAGAGATTGCCAAGAACCTCAACAATCTGCGCCTGACAAACTGAATGGCGCCGATCCTAGTGAGCAGCTGATATTGAAGGCACATTGCCGACGCCTCGCGATGAAGCAGAGGTAGCCGGCACGGAAACGTCGAACGCGTGCCAAGATGTGTAAAAGCCGGCCCCTCAGGGGGCCGGCTTCTTTTTTCGCTGGCGCCGATCGGTCAGACTTTCTTGTTCTGGCGATTGGCGATCAAATCGTCGACGACTGCGGGTTCGGCCAACGTCGAGGTATCGCCAAGGTTGGAGAAGTCGTCCTCGGCGATCTTGCGCAGAATGCGGCGCATGATTTTGCCCGAACGAGTTTTTGGCAATCCCGGTGCAAACTGGAGGAGATCGGGCGAGGCTATCGGACCGATCTCGGTTCGCACGTGCTTGACCAATTCCTTCTTCAGATCGTCGGTTGCGACCTCACCGGCATTCAAGGTCACATAGCAGTAGATGCCCTGCCCCTTGATGTCGTGCGGATAACCGACGACGGCGGCCTCGGCGACCTTCGCATGGGCAACCAAGGCGCTTTCAACCTCGGCCGTCCCCATGCGGTGACCGGACACGTTGATGACGTCGTCAACGCGACCGGTGATCCAGAAGAAGCCATCATCATCGCGACGGGCGCCGTCACCGGTGAAATAGTTGCCGGGGTAGGTCGAGAAGTAAGTTTGAACGAAGCGCTCATGATCACGGTAGACCGTGCGCATTTGGCCTGGCCAGCTGTCCTTGATGATCAGGTTGCCGTTGGTTGCTCCGTCGAGCTCGGCTCCCTTGTCGTCGACGAGCGCTGGCTGCACGCCGAAGAAGGGTAGCGTCGCCGAGCCCGGCTTGAGTGTGGTCGCGCCTGGCAATGGCGTGATGAGGATGCCGCCCGTCTCGGTCTGCCACCAAGTGTCAACGATCGGACAGCGGCTGTTCCCAACGACCCGGTAATACCAGTCCCAGGCTTCCGGGTTGATCGGCTCACCGACCGAGCCGAGCAAGCGCAACGACGAGCGGTCGGTGCGATTGACGAAATCGTCGCCGGCGCCCATCAGAGCGCGGATGGCCGTTGGTGCCGTGTAGAACGTGTTGACATTCCACTTGTCGACCACCGACCAGAAACGCGACGCCGTTGGATAGTTGGGGACGCCTTCGAACATCAGCGTCGTGGCGCCGTTCGCGAGCGGACCGTAGACGATGTAGCTGTGACCGGTGACCCAGCCGACATCGGCCGTACACCAATAGATATCGCCGTCGTGATAATCGAAGACGTACTGGTGGGTCAGCGAGGCGAATACCAAGTAGCCGCCGGTGGTGTGCACCACACCTTTCGGTTTGCCGGTGGAGCCGGAGGTGTAGAGGATGAATAGTGGATCTTCGGCGTTGACTTCCTCGCACGGGCAATCAGCAGAAACCTTCACCAACTCTTCGTGGAGCCAGACATCGCGGCCCGCGGTCATTGCCACTTCGTTGCCGGTACGGCGGACAACGATAACCGTCATATCGCCGGTGTGGTTTGCTAGCGCCGCGTCCGCATTCTTCTTCAAGGGAACGGTGCGACCACCGCGGAGACCCTCATCCGAGGTGATGACGAGTTTGGAATCGGCGTCTTCTACGCGGTTGAGGAGGCTATCTGGTGAGAAGCCGGCGAAGACGATGGAGTGAACGGCCCCGATTCGGGCGCAAGCCAGCATGGCGTATGCAGCTTCCGGGATCATCGGCAGATAGATGGTGACCCGGTCGCCCTTCTGGACACCGTTCGCCTTGAAGACGTTGGCCATCTTCTGAACGCGCTCGTGCAGCTGGCGATAGGTAATCTGCTCATCATCGGTCGGATCGTCACCTTCCCAGATGATCGCAATTTGATCACCTCGGGTAGGGACGTGACGGTCAACGCAGTTGTGGCAGACGTTCAGCGTACCGTCCTCATACCAACGGATCGATACGTTGTTGGGGTCGAAGGACGTGTTCTTGACCTTGGTGTAAGGCTTCATCCAGTCGATACGCTTACCGATTTCACCCCAGAACCCGTTGGGATCCTGGACAGAGCGATTGTACATCTCCTGGTACTTGTCCTGATTGATCCAGGCGCGGGCCGCCCAATCGGCCGAAACCGGAAACGTGTTCTCAGACGACATGCGTCTTCCTCCCAAGTGGATGAGCTTTATTGCGGATTTATTGAGGGGCATTATGATCAGGCCACCGCAGCCGAACAACCAACCCCTTGGTCGAAGAAATTCGCTGCGGTATCAGATGTCAAGGTTTGGTTCGGCAACAACCCAACCATTGTCATCGGGGTCGGCGAACGTCGCGAACCAGCCCCAGCTGGCCTGCTGAATGCCCCTTATTTCGAGGCACTGTTCGCTCAGGCGCCGATGAAGGTGCTCGATATCGACGGTCTGAAACATCAATCCCTGCGCCTGTCCAGGCTGCTGGCGGGTGTTGGGCTGGATGAGTGCGATTCTGGCCGACCCTGCCGGCGGGGTCATCAGTATCCAGGCAAATTCGGTATCCCGGTCGCCTTCGCCACGCGGCTTGAACCCAAGCACCTCTCCTTAGAGCTGGAGGGCCCGGTCCTGATCGTTAACCGCGATTGTAACAACACTGAGCTAGAACATCTCGCCCCCGGTTTCCGGCTTTGGACGAAGGCCGGCCTGCGCGCCGCGATCAAGCGCACCGTCTGAAATTTCCGTGATAGCGATGACAATACTTGGGCGGACCGCTCCCTTTCCGCGGGGAACTTGACGGCGGCTATCGAAAATATATAAACCGGGACAAGCGAGCAAAACGTCATGCTAGAAGTCGGGCATGAAACAAAGATTTCCTGGGCCCGATATCCCGCTTCGCCGCGAAATGTCTTTTGAATATGAC
>Ga0209013_10002132_pt1 | contig 18044 bp, 17 predicted proteins | sample Cruoilmetagenom2_FD_187291 | JGI IMG/M metagenome (GOLD analysis project Ga0209013, IMG submission 187291) | Oil polluted marine microbial communities from Coal Oil Point, Santa Barbara, California, USA - Sample 2 (SPAdes) (version 2) | ecosystem: Environmental > Aquatic > Marine > Oil seeps ...
CGACCCACCAATCTCACAATCCTCCGCCTCCTGCTTAGCATCCCGGGTGTGTACCTCCTCACACTGGCAGGCGACGGCGCTGTGGACATACGGGGTGTTATCCTAATGCTGTGCGCCTCATGTCTATACGCAATCCACATCCCTATTAACCAACGTGTTCTTTTTGAGGTCCCTGCGCCAACGGTGACCCTTTATACGCTTCTGGCAATGACCGTTGTCACTGTCCCCGCTTTCCTTATCTTCTCGCGGCCTTACTCCAGCCTTCCTGAAGCAGCAATTCTTCCCATAATCTGCTTAACCGTTGCGACCTTCTTGTCACGCCTCACGCTTTTTGCAGGCGTACAATTAATCGGCGGTATCCAGACATCTCTCTTCGGGCTCGCTGAACTTCTCGTCACGGTCTCGCTGGCGTATGTCATCTTAAACGAAACCCTGACAACGGTGCAGTGGATCGGAGCTGCAGTTCTCATTACTGCCCTCCTGCTCGCAGCGTTTGACCGATTAGAGCCCCCTTCAAGGCGGACTGGTGGCTGGTTGTACTGGTTACGCCCCCCCATGCCTCGCAGACATTCGAGCTTAGACAATCTTGGGACACCCAATTCAGATCAGTAAATAGATCCGGATTTTCCATCATAGGCTAAACCCGCGGTTGGTCCTATGCTATACTCCTCTGAAGGAAACAATCTACCCTAAACGGTGATAAACGAAGCCTCGGAATTGGTCCTAGCTATGGGAATTAAGATGATGTAATCGCCCGATCTTGGACTTCATGCGTGCTTACTTTGAGAAGCATTTCCCCCGGAGAGTGAACCATGCATATCGGTGTACCTAAAGAACGAAGACCCTTTGAATTCCGCGTTGGCCTCCCCCCCGCGGGTGTGAACCTGTTCACGAAACATGGTCACACAGTCTATGTTGAGACTGAAGCTGGAGAAGGCGCAGGTTTTACAGACGACGATTATTCAGCAGCCGGTGGTCAAATCGTCTACAACCAGGATGAGATATTCGGCCGCCCTGACCTCATTATGAAATTCGCACGCCCCCTACGAGACGAGATTGATATGATGCGTTCCGAAATATGCATCACCGGCTTCCTGCACCTTGCCGCGTCACGACAGGATAAAATCGAATCTCTTCTTGAAAAAAAGATAACATCCATAGCTTACGAGCAAGTTGAAGAAGATGATGAATATAAGCCGATCATGGCCCCTCTGAGTCAAATCGGTGGTCGTATGGCGGTTCAGGTCGCAGCGCGATTTATGCAGAACGATCATGGGGGCCGGGGGATCCTTCTTGGCGGCGCTGCGGGAATCCCTCCCGCTGAAGTTGTGATCATCGGCGGCGGCATTGTCGGCAGTACAGCGGCAGACACTTTCACTCGAATCGGCGCACATGTCACTTTGCTGGATACTGATCTCCAGCGCCTCCGTGAAATACAGGAACGCCTTCCCTATCCTATCGTCACCATGCTCTCAACAGCGCACAATGTCAAGCGCGCTTGTTTATTCGCCGATGTGCTCATCGGTGCGGCGCATGTTCCCGGTTCTAGAGCACCTTCGGTGGTCACTCGAGAGACTGTCCAATCCATGAAGCCGCGTGCGCTTATCATCGATATGAGCATTGACCAGGGCGGATGTGTGGAGACTTCACGCCCGACGAACCACGGGAGCCCAATTTATGAGGAGGAACGAATCATCCATTACTGCGTTCCAAATATGTCGGGCGTGTTGGGTCGCACCGCTTCACATGCATTGTTCCTTGGTGCATATCCCTACCTCGAGGCAATCGCATTGAAAGGTATCGATGGAGCGCTCGCTGATATGCCTGCATTGCATCGCGGGTTGAACACAAGGGCTGGCGAAGTAGTCCAGTTGAGTCGTCTGGTTGGCGTGGGGGAACAAAGCTAATGACCTGGCTTAAAAAGTACGAAACACGCCTAATGACGGCTGATGACGCGGTAAAAACAATCGAATCTAATTGGCGCGTCTTCTTAACAGGGAACTGCTCCGTACCCCAAAAACTCCTGGCCGCACTTGTAAAGCGAGCAAAGAAATTAGAAAACGTTGAGATTGTCCAAGTATTGACAATTGGGCCGGCGCCTCATGTCAATCCTGAAATGGAAGGTCATATCCGGGTGAACACACTGTTCATCAGCCACAACATCAGAAAGGCTGTTCACGAAGGGCGGGCTGATTTCACGCCAACATTCCTATCAGAAGTTCCGCTTCTCTTCCGTGATGGCCATCTTCCACTAGACGCCATCCTTCTACAAGTCAGCCCTCCCGATGAACATGGCTTTTGTAGTTTGGGCATCGAAGCCGGTTTGGTTAAAAGCGCCGCACAGGGAGCGAGTGTCGTCATCGCTGAGATCAATGAGCAGATGCCGCGAACGCTTGGCGATTCTTTCATCCACTTCTCGAAAATCGATTACGCCGTACCCGTAAATTATCCACTGGCTGAGCTCTCGATGGGTAAAGCCACGGATTTGAGTATGAAGATTGGCCGCACAATCGCTGACCTTATCGAAGACGGGTCGACGATGCAGATGGGCATTGGTGCTGTTCCAGATGCAGTCTTGAATTACCTGGATGACAAAAAGGATCTGGGCGTCCACACCGAACTTTTCTCAGATGGCGTTATTAAGCTTATCGAATCCGGGGTTCTCACGAACGAGAAGAAAACCTTGCACCCTGGGAAAATAATTGCGGGATTTATCCTCGGATCTAAGAAGCTGTATGACTTCGTCGACGATAACCCCATTATCGAACTCCATCCAACGGAGTATGTAAACGACCCATTTGTCATCGCAAAAAATGAGAAAATGGTTTCCATAAACTCCGCGATCGAGGTCGACCTCACGGGTCAAATTGTCGCTGATAGCATCGGTCCCAAGCTCTACTCCGGTGTTGGCGGTCAATTGGATTTTGTTTATGGAGCCTCGCGAAGTAAAGGTGGAAAACCCATCATCGCCCTCCCCTCAACAGCCACACCCGGCGGTGGTGAACCGATCAGCCGCATCGTCTCCATGCTCAAACAAGGCTCAGGCGTTGTGACTACACGCAACCATGTTCACTACGTCGTCACAGAATACGGCGTTGCAAATCTTTACGCCAAAACGATCAAACAACGGGCGCGAGCGCTCATCGAAATCGCTCACCCAGATTTTCGTGAAGCGCTGAAACAGGAAGCCAGCGAATTGGCTTACCTATGACCCGCAACGCAAAGATCATCGCCACAGTAGGACCAGCATCAAGCAGCCGTGCTCAGCTCAAACGCCTTCTTCAAGCAGGTGTAGATGTTATCCGCTTGAACTTCTCACATGGAAACTACGATGACCACGCGAAAGTTATTGATGAGATTCGCTCGCTCGCAAAGGAAGAAAAGAGATCGCTTGCGATCCTACAGGATTTGCAGGGCCCAAAGATGCGCACCGGTATGCTCGAGGCCGGCGAGGCAATCCTCCTTTCGCCCGGTGAGCAGATTACACTTACGACACGCGATGTCATCAGCACGAAGGACACGGTCCAAGTCAAGTATGATTCCTTTGCGCAAGACGTAAATGAAGGCGACCGGATCCTGTTGGATGACGGCCGCATCGAGCTGCGCGTCACCTCGATCGATGGCAATGATGTAGCGACGAAAGTTATCTATGGTGGTAAGCTCGGAAGCAAAAAAGGGATCAACCTCCCCGGTATTAACCTATCCGCACCTTCCCTCACAAAGAAAGATCTTCAGGATATCGACTTTGGACTCGCGCATGATGTAGATGCAATTGCGCTTTCATTCGTTCGCCGCGCAGATGATATCTTAAGCCTCCGAGAGGCAATCTCATCCTCGACTCATGATGGCGTCACCCCATTAATAATCGCCAAACTGGAGAAACCAGAAGCTATCGATAATCTGGAGCAGATCCTCACCGTCTGTGATGGTGTAATGGTCGCACGCGGTGACCTGGGTGTAGAAGTCGCGCCAGAGCGTGTGCCATCCATACAGAAACACATCATCCAGCACGCGAATGCGGCACAACGATTCGTGATTACAGCCACACAAATGCTGGATTCGATGATCGGAAACCCGCGGCCTTCTCGAGCGGAAGCGTCAGATGTAGCGAATGCCGTGTTTGATGGAAGTGATATTTTGATGCTTTCCGGCGAAACGGCTATTGGCGAATACCCTGTCGCAGCCGTCGAAACTATGAACAGAATCATTCGCGACGCAGAAAAACATGCCCCGCAATGGAGTTGTGTACTCGCGGATGAGGTTTTAATCACGGATGATGATGCCGTCGCTACAACACAGGCTGCAAAATCCCTGGCGCGTGATCGCGATGTCGCTGCCATTGCTGTTTTTACGCGTTCTGGCCGGACAGCCCGTCTTATGTCCTACACTCGCCCAAGAGTCCCGATCGTAGCGTTCACACCAGAGGCGAAAACTTTCCATCAACTCTCGCTGGCCTGGGGCGTTATTCCTTACCTGGTCAAGAAAGCGAATTCGGTCGAGGAGATGATCGCTAGAGTTCGTGATGCATGCCTGGCAAGCGTCATCGTAAACCACGGCCAGCAAATTGTGCTCGTCGCCAGCCTACCGATCGGCGAAATGGGACCTCCGAATTTCACCCTGCTCCACACGATAGAGTAGGCCCACAAATCGGAGATATGTAAGGGGGAAAGAAAACGAAATTCAAGAGCAAATTTAGAATTGAGTCTGCGCGACTTCGATCCTAGGATTACACCTCGCCAGGTTGGTATTTCGTGACGGTGTGTACGAAAAATAAGGAAAACTTCTTTGGGGATGTCATTGATGGGGAAATGTATCTGTCCAAAATCGGTAGAATTGTCTCTGAAGAGTGGATGAAAACTGCAATAATCAGATCGAATATCATGTTGGACGAATGGATTGTCATGCCCAACCATATACATGGAATTCTTGTGATTTTAGAACAGGCAATCAACGTAGAGACGCCCCGGCGGGGCGTCTCTACAAGATCAAAATGGAAACCCGGAACATTGGGTGCTATCCTCAACCAATTTAAATCAATTTCAACGAAACGAATCCGTCGCGCAGGAATAAATGCATTCGCCTGGCAACCTCGATTCTTTGACCACATCATCAGGAATGAGGATGCTCTGTCCCGCATTCGTACTTACATACAAAACAATCCACAGAAATGGGAAAATGACGAATATTTCCGATGAATCAGTTGCATCATCCACTTGTATAGACGTTGCATGCAACGTCTATACCACCTTCGATAAGGCCCTCAATTTCCCCTCAGAAGGGGTCCTAAGGTGTACTCAAAACAATCCGAAGAACTGGGAAATGACTAATATATTTGTTGAATCGGTGGAATCCTTACACGTAACGTAAAAAAAACGGGGCTGCCCTTATCGGACAGCCCCGTTCGTTTAATATCCCTTTTTGTTACCCGGCTTTCAGCTACTTTTCATCATCGATCTGCTCAATAAATTTATGATATACGCTGAAATAATCAGGTTTCTCCTCATCAACGAATGTTCCCACGACGATCTCACCCTTTACGGAAATGTCTGCATCCTTCGGGTCGCTGAAATTGCGAATCACACTATTCTCGGCATAATAATTCAGCTCTTCCAAACCGGTGGGCATCTGATTGCGCCTGCCGTAATTGATTGGGCATGGGCTGATGACTTCAACGAAGGAGAAACCCTTCCTCGATAGAGCCTCAACCATAGCATCTTTCAATCGACGTGCATGAAGCGTTGTCCAGCGGGCGACATACGGCGCTCCGCAGGAGGCGGCAAGGTAAGGAAGATTGAATGGATTTTCGAAGGTACCGAACGGAGCGGTCGTTCCACGCGCACCCTGAGGCGTTGTAGGTCCGATCTGTCCGCCGGTCATGCCGTAATTGAAATTGTTCACGCAAACTACATTAATATCGAGGTTGCGTCTTGCAGCATGAATGAAATGATTACCGCCTATTGCAAATAGGTCCCCATCACCGCTGAATACGACAACCTTGTGACCCGGTTTCACCAAGGATAAGGCAACACGCAGACCACTGGCGAAGGGGATCGCCCGTCCGTGGGTGGTGTGATAGGAATCTGATCTCATGTAACCGGCTAACCGCCCCGTGCGGCCAATACCGGATACGATGGAAACATCGTCTACGCCGATATCCAATTCCCGCAATGCATATGCAAAGCAGGACATAGTCGTCCCTAACCCGCACCCAGAGCACCAAATATGCGGAAGACGTTCCTCTCGGAAGTAGGGCTGAAGTGGGTGGTGAACATCCTCGATGATCTCCGGCTCTGGTCTAGCCTTTACCCTCTCCACTGGTGTACCTCCTCAATCGCATCCAACACCTGCTCTGGCTGGTGAATCCCTCCCCCAGCGTGTGGGACAAGCTTGACAATCGCTTTCCCGGCGGAGGAACGTTCGACCTCAAGAACAATCTGTCCCAGATTGAGCTCCGGTACGACAAAACCTTTCACCGTTCCTGCCAGTGCCGCGATTCGTTCCTGAGGGAACGGCCAGACGGTGTTCAATTTTAACATCCCCACCCGGATCCCCTTTTCACGCGCTAGGGCCAGTGACCGCCAGGAGGCTCTCGCGCTAATTCCGTACGACACAATCACGATTTCCGCATCCTCGATAAAATGCTCTTCGTATTCGATAATCTGATCTGAGTTCTTTCGGATCTTATCCGCGAGTCGAGTAACCAACGCCGCCTGGGCTTCAAGCGACATATCGGGATAGCCATATTCATCGTGCGTGAGCCCTGTTACATGCACCCGATACCCTTCGCCAGCACAAGCCATTTCTGGTACCAGATCTTCGCCTGCACGGTATGGGACGAATTCTTCATAGGGTACAGTCGGCTTGCGGCGCGGTGTGATCTGGATTTTCTCAGGATCGATCACCACACGCTCCATCATATGCCCGACAACCTCGTCCGTCATAATCATCACGGGTGTTCTGAATTGTTCTGCCATGTTGAAGGCTTTGATCGTGAAATCAAACATCTCCTGCGGTGAGGATGGTGCATAGGCGATGATCTCCTGAACGCCATGCGATCCCCAACGAGCCTGCATCATATCGCCTTGTGACGTAGCCGTAGGCAAACCGGTGCTTGGTCCGCCGCGCTGCACGTCAACGATCACACACGGTGTTTCGGTCATCACGGCGAGCCCGATGTTTTCCATCATCAAGGAAAATCCAGGACCTGATGTCGCCGTCATGGCTTTCACACCACCCCATGCTGCCCCGAGCGCAGCTGCTATGGAGGCTAATTCGTCCTCCATCTGCAGAAAGTAAGCCCCGAGTCTTGGCAGCCGGTGCGCCATTCTCTCTGCGATTTCGGACTGTGGCGTGATTGGGTAGCCGGCGAAGACGCGACATCCCGCTGCAATAGCGCCCTCAGCGCAAGCGACGTCGCCATTGAAGAAGTACTCGCCTGCTAGCACCGCATTATTCTTAGCGATCCTGCACCTCCGTGTCGCTCCATATGGCAAAATCAGGACAAATCAATTGACAGTAACCGCAGTTAACACAGGCATCTGGGTCGATGAGTACAGGGTAGTAGTACCCATGAGAGTTAAACTCATCGGATTCTGCCAGCGCCTCGACGGGACAATACTCAATGCACCAGCCGCACCCTTTACAGAGGGTATCGATGAGCGTTATTGTGCCTTTAGATGTTTTCCAGCGTTTCGCTGTCTGTTCAGTGGCCACTATCTCACCCTTACACGAATCGGCCAAGAGAGCGTTCAAGGACGGACTTCGATCTGTAATCAGGAAGCAGCATCGGAGATTGAAGGTCGGTCTCAATCCCCGCATCAGCAAGCTGCTGCTCGAAGTCAACCGCGTGCTGCAGCGATAATGTTTTAATCTTGCTTTTCTTTTTCTTCGCCCACTTCGCAGCAGCGATTCCTGCGCGCCGCCCGAATACGTTGTAGCCTAGAAGCGAGTTGCCCATAAGACGATTCTTACCATGCACGCCGCCTTCAACTTCTCCACCAGCAAACAACCCGGGGACACTCGTTTCACCATCGGCCTCGATTTCGACCCCCCCGTTCTGATAGTGAAGCGTCGGGTAAACAAGGGCTGGGTCTTTTGTGATATCAATCCCATGCCGGTTCCACATTGTCCACATCGCTGCAAGCCAGTCCTTAATTGTCCCCTCGCCATGGATTTCATCGATCATAGGCGTATCCAACCAAACACCGCGTATGCCAGCCGGTGTCTCTATGCCTTTTTCCCTACTCCAGCATTCCCGTATGATCGCCGCAGCTTCAACATCCCGCGGCTCTAGAGGATATACGAAGGCTTCGCCGTCAGCGTTGAGCGGCATCGCCCCCTGGCTTCGAAGTTTTTCAGTAGCGAGCTGTCCTAGAATCGCCGAAGGATAGACCACACCAGTGGGATGATATTGGACAGAATCCATATCAAGGAGCTTTGCACCAGCTCGATAAGCGATCACCAATCCATCCGCAGTTGCACCATAGTGATTCGTAGTCGGGAAATTTTGAATGTGGACACGGCCAAAACCGCCGGTAGCCAGAACCGTCGCTTTCGCGCGAATGACTCTATATTCGCCTGTCTCCAGGTTGTATGTAATAGCCCCTGCTGCCTTGCCTTCCCCATCCAGTAGGAGCTCGATAACAGGCGAGAATTCCAACGTTGGGATCCCTAAATTCCTTGCCTCATCGCGAATGGGGTTGAAAATTGCCTTGCCAGTGTAATCTTTGCATGAGTGCATGCGCTTACGGGAAGTACCGCCGCCATGCGCTTCCATGTATTCACCGTTTTCTTTGTCGTACATTACCCCTAGCTCTTCATGCCAGCGGATGATCTCCGGACCATCATCCACCATCGCCTGAACGAGTTCGGGCTTGTTTGCATAGTGTCCCCCGCCCATTACATCGATGTAGTGAATTGCCGGGGAGTCCTCAGGGCGATCTGCAGCCTGGATTCCACCTTGGGCCATAGTCGAGTTGCAGTCCCCATGACGCAGTTTCGTGACGATTAAGATATTCTCCGCCGGAATCCCCTCTTGATGGGCAAAAATCGCGGCAACTGTGCCTGCCCCACCCCCGCCGATGATGAGGACATCGAGATCGTAATCCACACGAGAAAGGTCAATCTTGGCAGGATCGACCAATAGATGTGCTTCCAGCATATCGGCAACCTCGCTGGGGACCACGTTCCCTGCAGAGACTCCAATAGCCAGTTCTCGTTTCTTCTCGGCTTTGTAATCTGGATGGTATTCCGCAAGAACCTTTTCGCGCTCTTCCGGTGTCATCGCCGGTGGAGGACCATCCTGCAGCCTTGCAGGACGTGTCGCTTCTACTCGCGCGATCGACTCACGCATGTAAGCCGGGTATCCTCGTATTAATTCTTGATTAGCCACGTTACACCCTTCTCTGATAGCTCATTCCACAACTCGAGCCGCATAGATATCCTCCAGCTCGCTCCGTGTCATCTTGACTAGCGCGTCTAATTCTTCTTCATACACGCCTTTCTCAATCTCGGCTATGCGATCTTCAAGATGCTCTGTTATGGGAGACATATAGCGCCCATAAATCCGCCGCGCCATCTGTGCCATATGATAATGTTTGATGTCCGCAGGACAGCGCATGCTGCAAAGTCCGCACTGAATGCAATCGAAGGACAAGCTTGCAGTCTGTGCAATATCTCCCCTCAATGCCGCCTGTACATAATCCATAACCTCGATATCCTGCGGACATGCTTTGGTGCACGTATTGCAGGACACACATCGGGCGATTTCCGGGTAGTGCTGGAGTAGTACATTTTCATCGGGATTGAGCTCGGCCAGTGTGTAGCTCACCCTAGGAGCAGGTGTGAAAGGCAACTGCACCAGATACATCCCATCCTCTGCCTCGGTTTGGCATGCAAGCACGAAACGCAGCCGGTAATCCCCTTCATGCCGATACACAGTAGAGCAGGCTCCACAGAATCCCGAACGGCACCCTGCACCGCGTGTGAAACGCCAGCCTGCATGCTCCATGGCGTTCATAATGGTCAGCCCTCTTGGTACTTCGTAAGCGCTTCCCATGACATAGATGCGAATAGTGTTCTCAGATGAAGTGCTCATGGAACAAGCTCCATTGTTGTAGGTAATCCTTCAACCAACTTTCCCATCGAAGTTGGAAGTTCCCCCGTCTCGACCTCTAATGCAATCGCAGCCAGCTGGGTCCAGTACACAATCGAGAGCTCACGCTTGTCCGGTAGGCTGCTGCGCAATTCTTCATAAGCCAAGCGAAGGTTATGCATGCAAAGCGGACAACTGGTGATCATAATTTCCGCACCTGCACGCATTGCCGAGTTCAGGATGCGATGCGATTTTTCAAGAACCAACTCAGGGGCATCCACGATTTGGTAGGTCCCACAGCATTCAGCCTGGAAAGCGAATTCAACCGGTGTTGCCCAGAGTGTACGGATGAAATCCTGCAAGATCGTCGGAGTGTCCGGTTCGTCGATGCCGATCTCTCGTGGTCGGAGGAGTGTACACCCATAATAAGGCGCCACTCGAAGGCCAGACAGCGGTCGCGTCACCCTTCCCTCAATTGATTCGAAGCCTACCTGATCGCGTAGGATCTCCAAAAGATGAACTACTTCGACATCACCTTCATAGTCCGGCTCCTCATCCATGAAGGCATTTACCGTCTCTAATCTTGCGGCATCCTGCTCGATGAAAACCTTCGATCGCTTCAACGTATTGAAGCACATCGAGCAAAGCGTCACAATTTCCTCTGCACCGCATTCTTGCGCCCGGATGAGATTGCGTACGGTTGCCATTTGATGCATCAAATCATCATCGGTTAGGGAATATACCGTCCCACAGCAAGTCCACCGTTCCAGCTCTTCCAGCGGCTGACCAAGCGCTTCCATCACAGCCGCAGCTGAACGCTCATAGTCGCCGGCTTCAGCCTTAAGACTACAACCTGGAAAGTAAGCAGTGTTATTCATCCCGTTTTCTTTCGAAAGCTTGCCACGAGGGCGATCTGCGGTAAGCAGCGAATTTGATCGGCTGAAAGCTGGGTGATTTCAACTTGATCCAGCTGCTGGCGCAGGTAAATCTGGCGCATAGCTTCCATCAACTTGGAGAGGTCCACACCCTTTGGACAACGTGTTTGACAATTCAGGCAGGAGGCGCAGATCCACTTGGCATTGCTCTCCAGTACTTTCCAATTGTTCAACTGCAGCTGCCTGATCACCTGATGCGGAAGCACATCCATCTCATCCGCAAAGGAACAGCCGGCAGTGCACATTCCACACTGATAGCAAGCGAAGACGTTTTCCCCCGAGAGCATTTCCACTCTCTCGCGAAATCCTGCAAAATGCTCCAGTTCCATCAAAGCCGACATTTTTTCGTCTCACACTCCAACGTACCATGGCATGGATAGTTGATAATCAATCGCAGAAATATGTTCCCAGAACTCATGGTTCCTCGCGCACGATCTGCTCGATCACCTCGCCAGAGGAATCGCGCACATTGACCACCAGCGGCATTTGCCCAGGCAGCGCGTGGGTGGCGCAGGCCAGACAGGGATCGTAATTGCGGAAACTCATTTCGATCCTGTTCAATATTCCCTGATCCACCTTCCCTTTATGAATGACAGACCTGGCCATCTCCTTGATCGATACTGAAATCCCGGCGATGTTATGCGTCGTTGCCACGATCAAATTGGCCCCGGCCACAATCCCTTTTGCATCCAGTTTGTAATGATGTATCAGCGTCCCGCGTGCCGCCTCGATCACACCCACACCTTCACCTGGTTTCCCAAGCTCTGAACGCAAGGGCCCATCCATCAGCTCAGGATCTTGAATGATCTCAGCAGCCTTCTCTGCTGCAGTCAGCATCTCGATAAGTCGAGCCCAGTGATAAGCGAAAGTAGCATGAACAGGAACGCCACCGAAAAAGTCCTTATAAGCTTCATATTCCGCATCTGCTAGCGGTGTTCCCATTCCTCTGCAGACATTAAGCCTGGCCAGAGGTCCCACCCTATACACACCGCTTTCAATACCGGCTGTGTAGCCCTGCCAACCGACTTTCCGTAGGAATGGGATTTTTACATATGTCCACGGTTCTGTGCGCTCCTCGATCAATTCCAGAAGCTCATCCGCCTTTGCCAGCTCAACCTCATCGCCATCTGGGCTCACCACCCGGACGCGACCGTCATAGAAATTAATCGAACCTTCCGCGTCAACCATGCCCATATAATAGGTCGGCAGCGAATGGTCCTTGTCATCCAGGAGGTTTCTGTAAAGCCCCTTTGCAAGATAGATCTCTTTAAATATCTCCAAAGTTTGCTGTGCGAAGGCGATGCAGGACTGCAGCATCGCCTCAATGTCCTTCTGCTCCTCGGGTGTAATCGCTTTGGACTGACCACCCGGTAGAGCAGTTACCGGATGAATTGAGCGTCCACCGACAGCTTCGATGATCCGCTGTCCATAGGAGCGGTGCTTGATGACTTCTTTGCCCAGCGCTTCCCCAACTTTATTAATAACCCCGAGGATGTTCCTCTCCTGCGGCGGCGTATCAACGTCAAGCAGGAAATCCGGACCGCCAAGATAATAGAAATGCAGCAGATGGTCTGAAAAGATGTAGCCGTTGTACAGCAACTCGCGCAGTTTACGCGCCCTGGGTGGCGGCTCGACGCCGTAGCAAGCATCCAGTGCCTTCACAGATGCCAGATGGTGCGCTTCAGGGCAAACGCCACAAATTCGTTGTGTGATTTGCGGCATATCTTCTCCATATCGACCCTGGCAGAATCGTTCAAAACCACGCAGTTCCGGTATTTGGAAGAAGGCGTCCTTCAGTTCTCCACGCTCGTCGAGGAACAGTTCAATCTTGCCATGCCCCTCCAACCTGGTGATCGGGTCAATCGTGATGCGTGTGGTTTTCTTACTCACGGCATACACTCCCCAATCCCGATGATGCAAGGCTGAAACGATAAAACGTACCAATCACGTCTTCAATCTCCTGCAATATGGCGTCTTCGTCTTGAAGGACAGCATCGCCCTCCTCACCGACGCCAATTAATGAGGCAATAGTATTTAACATTGCCGCACCCTGGTCGGTCACTCCCGCAGTAGGACCTGCGCAGCCTGTGCAGGGCATATTCGCATTAGGACAAACCGCTCCGCAGCCGCCGCGGGTGGCGGGACCCAGGCAAATCAAACCCTGATCCAGCAGGCAGATCTCCGGGTCGGCCTCGATTTCGTGCGGACGGTAAATCTTAGCAATTGGCTGCTCTGTGCGCTCACGTGGGCACTCGTCACAAAGGTTCTTCTCCGAAGCGAAAACCGTCCCTTTTTCAGGCAGCTTCCCGCTGATCACAGCTTCGAAGACAGCGCTGATGATCTCGCGCGGCGGTGGGCAACCTGGTATGTAGTAATCAACACTGACGACTGCGTCCAATGGCTGTAACCGATTTAGAAATTGCGGTAGTTCAAGGTTGCAGCCGTCAACCTGCGAGGCCTCTGTAGGTATGGGGTCATGATCCTTGAAAAGCGTGGTAAAGATCTCCTCACGGCTGGAAAGATTTGCCAACCCAATAACACCACCTGTGTGGGCACAGGAACCATAGGCGACTAATATTCTGGCTTTTTTACGCAGCAATTGGGCGAGCTCGAGATTCTCCTGCGTTCGGATTGCTCCATTGAATAGCACCAGGTCAATCCAGCCATCCGGATACTTTCGTAAATCGTCATACTTCACGTCAGCAGCACACGGCCATAAGACGATATCCGCTGCCGCGGCGAGGTCCAGAATCTGTTCATCGACTTCCAGCAGGGACACATCGCATCCGCCGCATGACGCAGCCCAATAAATCCCGAGCTTTAATTTAGTCATCACACCCTACCGGACTCGGCCCCAATTCTTGAACCTTTTTGGTGAAACCCTCTACCGTTTTCTGGAATTTGCCCCCTTCACTGGCGCTAATCCATTCCAGATGCACCCGTTCCGGGTTCACGCCCGCCTGTTCCAGCGCTGCTTTTAACAACTGCACACGCCGGCGAGTCTTGTAATTACCATTCACATAATGACAATCGCCTGGGTGGCAGCCACCGATCAAGACTCCATCCGCCCCTTTTGCGAGCACTTCGGTCACCATACCGGCGTCAACCCTGCCTGAGCAGTTAACACGCATGGGGATGACATTTGGCGGGTAAATCAGGCGACTCACGCCGGCTAGATCGGCGCCTGCATACGAACACCAACGGCACAGGAAGGCCACAATCTTGGGTTCATAGCCATTTCCGCCAGTATCAGACATCGAGGAGCGCTGCCTCTATCATCTGGAATAATTGGACATCGGTCAAATTCTTCAACTGCGCAGCTCCTGTTGGGCAGGCTGAGACACATGTGCCACAGCCCTCGCAAAGCACCTCATTGACCTCTGCGACTCCCGCTTCACTGATCGAAATCGCTTCATAAGGGCACATCGACACACAAACGCTGCATCCGCCACAGATAACTTCATTGATCGAGGCCACCTCGGGTGGATGTATGAGCTTCTCTTTAGAGAGCAGAGCGACGGCTTTCGCTGCTGCCCCGCTGCCTTGGGCGACGGCTTCCGGGATGTCCTTCGGCCCCTGCCCTGCGCCGGCCAGGAAGATACCTGCGGTCAAACTGTCGACAGGCCGGAGTTTCGGATGTGCTTCTTTGTAGAAACCCTCCCCACCGCAACTGATTTTCAAGCGCTGAGCAAGGGCTTTCGCTGTGGGATGAGGTTCCGTTGACGTCGCCAATACCACCATATCCGCTTCGACTTCCATACGTTCGTTGGAGAGTGTGTCGACACCCCAGACGACAATCTTTCCATTCTCCTGGTAGATGCGGGCAACCTTGCCGCGGATGTAGAGGATGCGTTCTTCTTCAATAACATGCTGGATGAACTCCTCATATCCCTTTCCACCAGCGCGTATGTCGATGTAAAAGACAACCGCCTCACTATCGGGCACTGCGTGGCTATAGAGCAGGCTGTGCTTGGCGGTGTACATGCAACACATCTTTGAACACCACGAGTTATGCAGCTCTGGGTCGCGGGATCCTGCACACTGGACAAAGACGATTTTCTTGGGGATTTTACCGTCTGAGAGCCTACGTACCTCGCCTCCGGTTGGACCTGAGGCAGAGAGCAGACGTTCGAATGTGAGGCCATCTATTACGTCGGGTATACGTCCACCGCCGTACTCTGGCAGAGACGTTAATGGGAGCAATTCATATCCAGTGGCAACAATAATCGCGCCAATATCCACTTCGATAATCTCGGGATGCATATCGAAATCGATCGCCTTCGGTTCGCAGACTTTAAAACATTCTTCACAACGAAGCGGGTGGAGACCCAGACATGTGTGCTCATCCAGAGTATAGGAGGAAGGGATCGCCTGTCGGAAGGGAATGTATATCGCCTTGCGTTCTACAAGACCCTGTTCAAAAACACTCGGTACACTTTGTGGGCAAACATCCACACAATCCCCGCAAAGATTGCATTTCTCCGGATCTACATATGTCGGGTTTTTACGAATGCGTACCCGGAAGTTTCCGATATAACCGGAGACTTCTTCTACTTCGCTATAGGTCATCAAGGTAATATTTGGATGTCTTGAGACTTCGACCATCTTAGGGGTAAGAATACATTGGGAACAATCAAGAGTAGGGAAGGTCTCGGATAGCTGCGCCATGTGCCCGCCGATCGAAGGTTCCTTCTCTACCAAAATGACGTCAAAACCGCTCTCGGCAACATCCAGCGCGGCCTGGATCCCACTGATCCCGCCGCCGATCACCAGACATTTTTCTGAATGATCAACGAGGATTGGTTCAAGCGGAACATTGCCGCGCACCTTCTCGACTGTTAGTTGCGAGATACGGATGGCCTTCTCCGTCGCCCGGGCGCGATCTTCATGCACCCAGCTGCATTGTTCGCGAATGTTCGCCATCTCGCACAGATATGGATTCATACCAGCATCTATTGCAGCTGACCGAAACGTGGGTTCGTGCATAGAAGGCGAACACGCTGCGACTACTACTCCGTCCAGTCGATGCGCCGCGATCGCCTCTCGAACCATTCGCTGCCCAGGATCTGAGCACATGTAATCGTAGTCCGTGGTAAAGACAACGTCGTCATATTCCCGTAAAGAGTCAGCGACCGCTTCCGTGTCCACGGTCCTTTTGATATTCATGCCGCATTGGCAAACAAATACCCCGATCCGGCTCACGCTGTGATCCCTTCCCCGTACTCGTATCCGGATTCAAATGCTCGTTCGTTCAACTCGAGGAAACGGGCCGGCACGGACTCGCGAACGGATTCCAACAATGCTTTCTTTCTGATCGCCGGGCTTAGAGCGGCGACCGCACCAAGCATGACGACATTGGCAACGATTTTGTTGCCGAGTTCCTTGGCGATCCGTGTAGCTGGGACGATGTAAAGTTGGATGCCTTCATCCGCTTCGATATCCTGCACTAAATCTTCGTCGACGATCAATGTCCCGCCTGGAGTGATTTCACGGCTATAACGAGTGAAAGCTTCCTGTGACATGACCACGAGTAAATTTGGGCAAATGATTTTTGGGTAGTTAACTGGGTCTTCGGAGATAACGACGTTCGCGTGGCAGGCGCCGCCGCGTGCTTCTGGTCCGTAGGACTGCGTCATCACAGCGTTCTTGTTATCATGAAGAGCAGCTGCGCGGCCAGCGATCATCCCAGCGGAGATGATCCCTTGCCCGCCAAATCCGGCAAACCGCAGTTCAGTCCTCATTGCAGCTTGAACAACCTCCCGGATAACTGCCGCCACTCAACAATCAGCTATATGCCGGGTACCTGACGGCGCATCTTCCCAGCATAAACGGAGATTAGGCGGTCGTACACTTATTCACAAGTACTAAGTGTCAGAGAAAATCAAGCGTAACGTCAATGAATTACAGTACATTAGCATCTAAAATATTGTTTACTATGAGATACACAAGCGGGATTCGAGTTTACCCCCGCATATGCTGATTGTATAATCCAATCCTAGCTGCAAATAAATGAAGTCTGGGAGATGCACACACAGCATGCTCTCCAAGAAACTATCGGGTCATATGAGCCCCTGCCCCACACCAGAATTAAGGTCACTCTGTATGATGACGAACGTGCGAGGATAATCATGGCACGACTGCACGAACATCAAGGGAAAAGCCTGCTCGCAGGCGAAAAGATCGGCATCCCCAGGGGAGAGGCTGCGCGCACAGCACCAAAGGCGAAAAGGATCGCAGAAGAGCTTGGCTGCGAAGTTGTTGTCAAAGGACAAGCATGGGTGACCGGGCGTGCATCTCTCGGGTTGATAAAGTTTGCTGACTCACCCGAAACCGCTGCAGCTGCGGCGAGTTCGATACTAGGCAAGGAAGTCGGCGGATTTGAAATCGACACAGTGCTGGTTGAAGAGAAACTCAATGTTAAGCAGGAATTCTATGCCGGTGTCATTATCGATGATATTGCCCAAGCGCCCAGAATTATCTTCAGCGCAAAGGGCGGATCGGGCGTTGAGCAGATCGCAAGCGAGCATCCTGATGCGCTTGCTCAGGCGCTTGTCGATATCCAAACCGGATTTTCTGACTACTACGCGCGCGATCTTGTTCGCCAGGTCGGTATTCAAGGAAAGCTCCAACTGGCATTGGGACTACTGCTCTCACGACTTTACCTCGTCGCTCGCAATTCGGATGCGCGCGCAGCCGAAATCAACCCCATTGTACTCACTGAAGATGGAAAACTCATCGCCGCGGACTGCCGCATCACCGTTGATGATTATGCCGTGTTCCGGCATCCGGGGTTGGAGATCGAAGTCGCCCGCGAGTTCGACCGGCCGCCAACGGAGCTCGAGCGCGTCGCCTGGGATGTTGAGAAGGGTGATTATCGCGGAACCTTCTACTTCATTCAGATGGAGCAGGATTTTAAACGTGGGGATAAAGTCATCGGTTTTCACGGCGCCGGCGGCGGGGGATCGATGATGAGCATGGACGCCATACTGAACAAAGGGTACAAGATTGCCAACTTC
>Ga0209013_10002133_pt1 | contig 18041 bp, 17 predicted proteins | sample Cruoilmetagenom2_FD_187291 | JGI IMG/M metagenome (GOLD analysis project Ga0209013, IMG submission 187291) | Oil polluted marine microbial communities from Coal Oil Point, Santa Barbara, California, USA - Sample 2 (SPAdes) (version 2) | ecosystem: Environmental > Aquatic > Marine > Oil seeps ...
GCGGTTGAAGGGATCGTCGGGCGTGAGTTTGCCGATGAGACCATCGTGCTCCCTTTTATCGACGGTAAAAGCACCAGTTCCACTATCGAGGCGATTCGCGCATTATGAAACCTGTAATCGAAACAGAGTTCGGCAATCACCTGCAGACTTTTGAAAAAAGCAGGGAAACGCTGCTCCCTGACATCGAGAGAGCCTGCGAAACAGCCATCAATACCCTGGACAGCGGCAGCAAGATCCTGATATTCGGCAATGGCGGCAGTGCGGCGGATGCGCAGCACATCGCCGCTGAACTGATAGGCCGCTACCACAGCAACTCACGCCGCGGCCTGCCTGCGATTGCCCTGACCACAGACACCTCTGCGCTGACATCCATCGGCAATGATTTTGGTTTTGAGCAACTCTTCTCAAGACAGGTCGAGGCGCTGGCTTCTCCCGGCGACCTGCTGATCGGCATCTCCACCTCGGGAAACAGCGGCAATGTCGTGGCCGCCCTGGAACAGGGAGGGGATTACTGCACAACCATCGGACTGAGCGGAAACGGCGGCGGCGCCATGCAGCAGCTGTGCGATGTCAATATCGTTGTACCCTCAACAGAGACTCCGCGGATTCAGGAGATGCATATACTCATCGGGCATATCATGTGCGAGATGATCGACAGGCATTTCAGTCAATAGTCAGGGAATTCGGAATACCCAAACGCAGGATTCAATTTTTTCATTACTTCAGTAACAACAGCCAGATCAGCATCACTCATATATTCTTTATAATTACCGACCTTGCCTTTGCGAACCTTATACGACTCCGGATCATCAATATTTCCGGGAGCAAGGACTTCTTTACCAATATAAGATACCAGCTTCTTATCCACCCTGCCACTTTTCTCAATCTTCTTCATATTATCGAATTTGGAGAATTTAAGACTCTCCTGAAAAACAGCTTCATCAAACTTCACATTTAGAAACTCAAGAACTCTGCGGAACGTTGCCGCATCATCCACCTTCGCATCCTCATAGCGAATCATCAGAAAATTATCCAGTCGCTGCCACTCTCGGTACCAGAAATTCATGGTCTCAGCCACTCTTTCTATACCGAATTTTTCATCTACAAGCAATTCTGAAAGCGTACCTGAAAAACTGGAGTTTCGTTTAGTTAACTGAAAATAGAGTGATACCATCAAGTCACGCGGATCGCGCACTATCAGCACCTTCGGCTTGTTGCGGCGTTGCAGTGGCGGGATCAGCCATTTCCCACGTACCCTTACATACCTGTGCCGTGCGACACGATGCTCCCAAAGATCATGCGTATACCTGATTTTCTGAACTGGAGATGCTGCAAAAAGCTCAATCTGCTGCTCCTTGAGTTCGACCAGGTACTTAGAAAGAAACGCGCGCAACCAGGTACGACCACTCTTTGGCACAGAAACCACAAACGCATCCGCCCGATCAAAGTCCTTGGCTTTTCTGCTTAAATTCCACGCAGGGATAAACATAAAGAGTCCTCTTTTATCTGTTATTCTGATGCTGGGAAGGAGTCTGATAGCGGATATTTTTCATTATATTACATCATAGTATAATTTAGTATTCGTTCAGATAATCTCCAGAAACCTGCGCACAACAGCATCTACATTCTCCAAATCCCCGGCAGAGAGATTTACAACCGCTTCCCCGCCCTGCTGGGCAAGAGCCCCTGTCAACTCGGGACGCGTTGCTGGATAGAGCGCAAGCACGGGCTTGTTCAGTGCTGCTGCCGCATGAATCAACCCGGTATCCATGCCGATGACGCCACGGGAGTTTTGAATCAGAGCCCCAATTGCGGTAAGGGTGATACGGGGAAGCACAACGACATTTTCTGAAGATGCGGCGACTCTTTTAGCACGCTCTTTTTCAACCTGGTTGCCCCACGGCATCAGCACCTGTATCTGTTGCTGCAGCATGGCCCCGGCAAAGGCTATCCAGTGCTGTTCCGGCCACTCCTTATCCACCCTGCTGGTGCCGTGAAACGCCATGATGAAGGGTGATTTCATAGCAACAGGCAGCTCAACAGCGGAACTCAGGGTGAGCCCGTAATCCAGCGGCAGTTCAGCAATGTCATAATCGAGCGCCTGCGAACACAGCATCCTGTTGCGTGTAATGGCATGCAGCGATCTGGAAACCGACGCCTTGTGTTGATAGAAGAGTGAAGCCAGCGGCTCGCGAATAGAGAGCCTGTCATATCCCCAACGCACGCCGCTTGCCTGCCGGGCAATCAAGGCGCTCTTCAGCAGTCCCTGTGCATCGATGACCAGATCGTACTTCCGCTTTTTTAAATCAGTGACACAATTGCTGATCTCACTCCAGGTTTCACGTCGGGTCAGTGAACGCCGCCAGCGCCTCACTGCAACAGGAATGACATCATTGACCGCAGGATGCCAGCCGGGCAGCTCGGTAAAAGCCTCCTCGACGACCCAGTCGATAGTCACCGATGGATGGCGGGTATGCATATCGCTCACAGCGGGAAACATGTGAACCACGTCACCGAGAGAGGATGTTTTGATAATCAGAATACGCAAGACACACTGCCTGATATCACTGACCGGAATCCCGCTTGAGTTCCAGCAACTTGGCGTACTTCATCATCGAAGAGAGCGCGACAGTTGCCGCAATCGCGGACCCCTCGGCGCCATCCCTGAATCCCTGCCTGAACAGGTAAGTACGAAGAAATGCTGACAACCCATGCCAGAAAGGCGCAGATCCGCCACACTCCCGACCCTGCTCAAACAATTGCTGTGCAGCAAGTGTCGAATAGTTGTCAGCCTTTTGCACCAGTTCGCTGTAACTTTGATAAGAGTAATGCTCAATCGGGGCGCTCAATGGAATAATCTCTGAAGCGGATTCCCAGCACTCATGGACAGCAACATTTTTCATACTTCCGGTGGTGCGATTCACCAGCCGCGTCACCCTGTCGGGCCACCATCCAGAGTGACGAATCCATTTCCCCTGAAACCAGTTTCGTCTCGGCAAACTATAGGCATCGGCAACTGCTTCACCCTGCAACAGAGCCGCTATCTCATCGATGGCCTCTCGGGAGAGTATTTCGTCCGCATCCAGAAACAGCACATGATCATGCACAGCATGATCAATCGCCAGTTGTTTCTGGGCCGGATAGCCCAGCCACTGCTGTTCGATCAAACGCGCCCCATACTGTTGTACAATCTCATGAGTCGCATCATCACTGCCGGAATCGACAACTACAATGTCATCCGTCAAGCGACTGCTGGCTTTCAGAGTGCGGGACAGATATTTTTCTGCATTCAGTGTGATATAGACGATTGAGAGATCAAATGGCATGAGCAGCAAACTATCTGCGAGAGTAAAATAGTGATAAATATCGGTAAGATCATACTACATGCATAAAACACGGCTTGCTATTATTCGCAAAAACTACCGCCCTGACGGCGGCGCAGAGCGCATTATCGAACGCATGCTATCGCAGCTTCAACGGCACTATCAGCTGGAGATTTCACTGTTGACCCAGGAGTGGAAGAGTGATCATGATTCAGCGATGAACATCATAAATCTTCCAAAACACGGGTGGACACGCACAGCTCGCTTCAAAAGTTTCATTGAAGAGACCCAGGTGCTACTACAGAAGCATCCATTCGATATTGTGCAATCCCATGAGCGGGTTCCCGGCTGTCAGATTTACCGCGCCGGAGACGGAGTTCACAAAGAGTGGATAGATATCCGCTGCAAGGAGTCATCACAATTCAAGTGCAAAACGCTGCGTGCGAGTCGTTTTCACCGCGCTGTCATCAATGCCGAGAGAGCACTTTTTTATCATCAGGATCTGGAATATGTCATCTGCAACTCACGGCAGATTAAAAACGAGATCCTGTTTCACTACCCGGAGATCCCGCAAAGCCGTATTAGAGTCATTCACAACGGGATTAACCTGGGCCATTTTACCCGCTCTACAGGTACGCAGAGGCAGAGCACCAGAACACAATTGGGCTTGCTGCCGGATGACCCTGTTCTAATCTCTGTAGGATCCGGATTTTACCGCAAGGGAGTAGCAACAACTCTGCGGGCGCTGGCCGAAACCCCTGCATGGAAATTGATCATTGTCGGCAAGGAGAAGGAGCAAAAAAGATATCAAAAGCTGTGCAATGATCTCGGAGTGAGAAAACGCGTCTTTTTCGTCGGAGTACAGCAGGATGTAAGACCATTTTATGCCGCTGCAGACCTTCTGGCGCATCCGGCCCTGTATGACCCTTTCCCCAATGTCGTATTGGAAGCCATGGCATGTGGAATCGGTATAATCACCTCAGACAAGTGCGGTGCCAGTGAAGTGATTTCAGAGGGAGAGAATGGTTATGTCATTCCACCCGGAGAGCATCTGCAGCTTGGCCGGATACTTGAGCAGTGCAATGATCACGATATGCTCCAACAGCTTGGTGGCAATGCATATCAAACAGCCATGCACTTCACCGTAGAGCGCATGACAGACTCCCTGGTTTCACTCTATGCCTCCATTCTGGAAAAAAGATAATGCAGAAATTACACAGGAAAACGAAAGCCACCCAACCATGACAAAAATGCGTATTCTGATTATAAAACTCAAACATATTGGCGATACACTGCTGATGACGCCTACGTTTCGATGGCTCAGAGAAGAGTATCCTGATGCCGTCATCGATGTCGTAATAAGGAGCGGCACTGAGTCGGTACTGGCGGGTAATCCGGATATCTCAAATATCTTCCTGGTAGCTCGCCCTGAAACAAAAAAACGGTCATGGCATGACTTGAAAAGTAATATTCAAACAGCATTCAGGATAGTGACCAGCCCCAGGTACGACTATGCTTTCGATCTCTCCAATTCTGATCGGGCCAAACAGCTGGTACTTTTATCCAGGGCGCGTGTTCGTGGAATCAATGACTGGAATGCAAAGCTTGGCATCAAACGCAAGTTATTCAATGCCTTTTCATCTTTTCCCTGGAGAGACTGCCATCAGGTTGAAAAAGACTTCCGGACAGTAACCGACATAATGGGCAGGCAGGCAAAGCCAGGGCCGCTTGTAATGCTCTCGCTCACTGCCCCATCAGAGATAGAAAATGCTTTACCTGATATACAGCTGGACAAACCCTATGCCGTATTTCATCCAACCAGTCGCTGGATCTATAAACAGTGGGATCATCACCGCTGGATTGAACTCGTCACATGGCTGCAAAAAGAGATGGGGTTGCAAGTTGTTCTTTCAGTTGGTCCGGATACGAGAGAAATTGAATATGCCAGCAGGATTGTGCAGGCGTGCAACGGCGTCGTTTCTACAGGTGGCCAACTCACCCTGCCCCAGATTGCAGCCCTGTTGCAAAAAGCACATCTCTTTGTCGGCATCGACACCGCAGTAATGCATCTGTCCGCCGCCATGCAGGCCCCGACAATCGCCCTTTTCGGGGCCAATAATGAGAACAACTGGAAACCATGGAGATGTCACCACCGATTGGTCCTGGGCGACTGCAGCTGCAAAAGGAACAATAAACTCATTTGCGACAAGTCACGCATTTTTCCCTGCATGGAGTCGATTTCCGTCGAACAGGTTATTGAAGATATTGAGATGCTACTTGGCGATTGATGTAATATCTCAATAGCCTCGCGTATTGAATACACATTTTCCGGAACAGATGTCATTTCGACCAAAGGGAAAAATCTTGAAGCTGCAAATTTAACAGGTTGCATCAGGATTTCTCCCTTTGGTCGAAATGACAATACGCAAGTGAAAACATGGCAACCGAAAACAGATGACTAACCTCCCCTTACATATCGTTCATACCGAAGCCTCCACTGGTTGGGGCGGTCAGGAGATCCGTATTCTCAGTGAAGCGACAGGCCTGCGGGATCGCGGTCACTATGTTCAGTTGCTGTGTCCCGGTGATGCTCCAATCTTTGAAGCTGCCCGCGATATGGGTTTGACTGCAACAGCACTCGATATTGGGAAAAAACGCATCCCCGGCCTCTTAGCCATGCGCAACTGGCTCAAGAATCATCCGACAGTCGATATTCTCAATACTCACAGCTCCACAGACAGCTGGCTCTCTGCAGTCGCCTGCAAAACTCTCAGCCGCCCCCCCATTATTGTTCGCACCAGGCACATCTCCACACCGATATCACACGACTTTTCCACGCGCTGGCTCTACACCAAGGCATCTCGGCATATTGTCACGACCGGAGAGAAACTGCGTCGCACACTAATCGAGGAAAATCGCTTTCCCGATGAAAAGATCACCTCTGTTCCTACCGGGGTTGATCCTCAAATCTATCGACCGGGTGATAAAGCAGCGGCCAGGAAAATGCTGAATCTGCCCGTCGATACCCGCATCATCGGTATTGTCGCCACACTGCGTGGCTGGAAAGGTCATCAATATCTTCTTGATGCAGTTAAAGAGCTGAACCGGCCTGATATTCTGCTGCTCATCGTCGGCGACGGTCCTCAAGGATCCAACATCGAACTTGCTGTTGAGAACCTGGGCATCACTCATCAGGTGCGCCTGGTCGGCAATCAAAAGGAGGTCACCCCGTGGCTGCAGACGATGGACCTGCTTGCCCTGCCGTCCTGGGCAAATGAAGGCGTTCCCCAATCAATACTGCAGGCTATGATGTGTGCACTTCCAGTTATTTCAACACCAGTCGGAAGTATAGAAGAGGCGGTCATCAATGGAGAGACAGGCATCATTATTCCCAAAAAAGATGCTGATGCCCTCGCTGCGGCAATTGCAGACCTGCTGGATCATCCTGAGCATGCACGAGCTCTTGGTGAGGCAGGAGTGAAGCGGGCCCATGAACTCTTCTCCCGGAAAAACATGCTGGATCACATGGAAGAGATTTTCTCCGCTCTCGCAATGGGATAAGAGATGTGCAGCATCGCTGGTTTTTTGGTCAGCACACAATCCTTGTATCCTGCATAAAAGAGATCACCAGTGCATATTGGTAAAATAATGAATTCACCCACTGAACTGTTCTACGTCGATGCAATATACTTATGATCTTAATCCGCGTAACTAATCAGGGAAATATCATTGAACTCAAAGCGTAGAGTGCTGCTTATTGGTGGCAGTGGTTTTTTAGGCAGACATTTATGCCTCAGGTTACTTGCTGAAAACATTACACCTGTTGTTTTTGACAAGGCTCCTCCTCCTGTAGAAGATGTGGAATACTATTGTGGAGAAATGTCTACGACAAATACTCTTGATGCATCACTGCTTGAGGGTATCGAGGCTGTTTATCATCTTGCCTGGACCTCGAAACCCCAGACTGCAAATAATGATCCTGCATCTGATCTTGAGGAAAATGTCGTACCTGGCCTGCACCTTCTGGATAGTATCGTTCAGCTACGTCATCGCCCCCGACTGATTTTTATATCCACAGGAGGTGCGGTATACGGAGCAATGAACAGCTTTCCTATCAAGGAAGATGATTTGGCGGAGCCCATGAACGCCTACGGCATTGGCAAATTGACATTCGAGCATTACATACGACTTTACAATCATTTGCATGGACTGGACTATCTGGTATTTCGCCCTGGCAATCCCTACGGAAAATTCCAGAATCCTGAGGGGAGTCAGGGTGCTGTTGCCGTATTTATGGGAAAGTTGATTGAGGGAAAACCAGTCAATATATGGGGGGATGGAGAGATAGTAAGAGACTACTTGTATATTGATGACCTCATCTCTGCATTTATCAGTGGTTTGTCTTATCAACCGACAATCGGACAACAGCGCCGTGTTTTTAATGTTGGCAGCGGCATAGGCATGAGCCTGAATCAGTTGCTCACGCAGATAGAATCAGTTAGCGGAAAACGTTTTGAAGTACTCTATACATCTTCCCATAAAGCTGATGTACCAAAAGTAGTGTTGAATATTGAATCAATCAAGCGATGCATGGGATGGGAACCAGAGATTACGATTGAGCAGGGATTAAAAAAAACATGGGAATGGATGCTTGCTTCTCGATGAGAATAACACCATGAAAATAGTGTATAGCACAGGAAGTAATCTGGGAGGAACCGGGCTTTCAAATGTGGCGTTTCACGCGGCCAAGGCCGCTTATAATGCTGAAAGCCTTGAGAAAGTAATTGCATACAAAAATCGTCAATCTGATATTCCGGCGCATTTAATAAAATGCATCAGGTTTCAGCCAGCCAAGCTCTTCTCCTCACTGTCGTCACGTTACTACTACTCAATGAAGCGGATGTGGCTGGATTGGCGTGTGGCTCAAATCCTGAGGGGCATGGATTATGATATTTTTCATGGCTGGACGCATGAGTCCTTACTCTCCTTGAAACAGGCTAATGCCGATGGCGCCTTGACCATTGTTGAGCGAGGTTACTCCCACCCGCGCTTCAGCAAACGCATCCTTGATGAAGAGTATGAAATCTATGGTATCCATCGGGACATCAGGTTAGCTACCGGCTGGCTAAAGCGCTATGACCATTGGAGAAGAGAGTTAGAGGAAGCTATCGAAGAGTTCGATGTAGCTGATTATGTCTTTGTCAACTCTCAGTTCTGTTATGACACCTTCGTTGATGAAGGTTATCCCAAACAAAAATTACTTATGATTCCAAGGGGGTTTGAGGCTGAGAAATATCTTCCTTTACCCAGGCAGGATGATACATTTCGAGTTGTTTTTGTGGGGCTATTATGTGTACGCAAAGGCCTGAAGTATCTGCTGGAAGCCTGGGATCGACTGAAACTCAAGAATGCCGAAATCCTGCTGGTTGGCAGCCTGCACGATGAACTGAAAAAGATGTTAACACCTTATTTAAAAAGAGATGATATCAAACATATCGATTTTGTACCCGATCCGGTAAAACTTTACAATCAGGGAACAGTATTTGTATTTCCATCTGTCGATGAGGGCAGCGCAAAAGTAACTTATGAGGCCATGGCGTGTGGCTTGCCGGTAATCGTCACTCCAAACGCCGGCTCCCTGGCCAGAGATGGGAAAGATGGTTTTATTGTTCCCATTCGCCAGGTAGAACCCCTGATGGAGAAGATTCTCTACTTCTACGAGCACCCGGATGTGGCAAAGGAGATGGGAAAAGAAGCCAGAAGATATATCGAAACCTATACCTGGGAACGTTACGAGCGGGTATTGATAGAAACTTACAAGAGGCTATTAGAAACCCAAAATGCCAGATAATGCTCCAGTAAAAATATTACACCTGTTTGTCAGCCTGCCCGTTGGCGGGGCAGAAAATCTTCTGTTGAGTATTTTGAACAAATTAGATCCTGAACGATTTTCATCCATCGTATGCTGTATCAATAAAAGGATGGAAGTCGGTGATAAAATGATGGCAGCAGGAATTCCGGTCATTGAGTTGAATCTGCTGAATAGGGGCGGAACAGATCCCAATATCGTCCGGGAACTGCTTAAACTGATTCACAAAGAGTCCATAGACCTGGTGCATAGTCACATGTATCACGCAAATCTGTATGGGCGTTTCGCGGCCAGGAAGGCGGGAATTCCCGCCATAGCATCCATTCATAATATCTATGCCAGGCAGAAATGGCACAGAAGGCTCGTGAACTGGTATTTAGCCCGGCATACAGCAACGATAACGGCCGGTTCAGAAGATATAAAACGGGATGTAATGCATTATGACCATGTTCCTGAACCACTGATTGAAATCATCCCAAATTCCGTTGACTTGTCTCGTTCTGATTCAGCGCTGACGAAAAAGGAGGCGAGAGAGCGCCTGGGAATTGCTGATAACTTGCTTCTTCTCGGCACTGTTGGCCGCCTGGCAGAACAAAAAGGGCATCGCTATTTAATCGATGCCCTCGCCCTCCTTAACGGGAGGGGTATAAAACCACACCTTTTGTTGATAGGAGAGGGCAAGGAGGAGACGTCGCTGAAAGAGCAGGTTGCAGAAAAAGGTTTACAGGAACAGATACATTTTCTGGGCACCAGAAATGATCTCGGGGATTTGTTCAGAGCTATGGATATATTCGTAATGCCATCCCTTTGGGAGGGGTTGTCACTCGCCATGCTGTCTGCCATGGCCGCTAAATTACCAATTGTGGCAACTTCCGTTGGAGGCATTCCTGAAGTACTGGGGGAGAACGAATATGGAATTGTAGTGCCACCAGCAGATATCGAACCACTGGCCGAAGCCATCATGCGATGCGTCACCAACAATGATCTGGCCCGCGAAATCGCCGAAAAAGGTGCGCAACACGTGAGAGAACACTACAGTGATGCGGCAATGGTTGCACGATTCCAAGAGATTTATGAAAAGGCGCTGAGTGCATAACTGCTGCCAATTACACTACGAAGCCTCTGTAACATGCAAACCAGATACGCAATTCCTCAATACTATTCACGCACGACGCCCTTCTTCTCACACAACTGCTCATACAAGCCTGACATTTTTCCAGCATAAGCCTGTAACGAAAAGTTCTCGACAATGTCATGTCGGGCTTGTTCACCTAAGTGCTTCGCCAATTCCGGTTGTTGCAGAAGTTGCTCGATACATTGAGTCAATCGCTTTGAATCACGCATAGGAACAATCAATGCATTGCGTTGATCTATTGCCACCTCGAGATTACCGGGGAAATCACTCGCAACGACAGCACACCCCGAAGCCATTGCTTCCAGCAAAGAGTTCGGGAAGCCTTCCTGCAATGTAGGGAAAACATAGATATCAAAAGCGGCTAACAGCTCAGGGACATCCCTTCGCAGCCCCAGAAATTCGACTTTTTTTTCAATCCCTCTGTCACGAGCTTCCTGATAGACCTTATCTGCGCCTCGCCCTGTTCCAACAACAATCCATTGCACATCGTATTTAGGTGATAATTTGACAATAGCATCAAATAAAAAACGATGCCCCTTCTCTGGATCTAAACGGCTGACAACACCAACGATAATTTTTTGTGGGTCAAAACCAAGTTTTTCTTTGGCATCTATTCGTAATTTGGCAGGCTGATAACGGCTAATATCCACACCATTATGTACGACATGCATTTTTTCCCGAGGATATTGATTCCACTCCAGAACCTGATTTGCCACCTGCTCACCAACAGCAGTAAAGCCATCCGTGAATGGAGCCAGCAGTCTATTAAAAATAACACGTGGCATTCTTTTATTATTATAAATGACATGCTCATAACCCAAAATTACGGGCACACGTGCAATTATCGCAGCCAAGCGTGCATATAAACTCGGATGATACGATGATGCATGGACTATATCAATTTGCCGTTCCCGCATTATATGGGACAAAGCACTCACACTCTTCCACATCTGCCTTTTATAGCCCAGGACAATAACTTCAAAACCAGCCTGCTCTATTTCCTTGCCAATTGCCCCCGTATTTTCGATAGCACAGGCGATAGGCTCGTATTTATCAGGATCAAGACTCCTGAAAAGGTTTAATACACCTTGTTGCACACCTCCCTGATTAAGACCAATAACAACTCTTAATATTTTTATGCGCTGCTTTTTCAATGCCTGATCTGTCCTCTGTTTAATTTTGTTTCTGATTCGCTGAGTATAACATCAGCACTGATTGTCACCACTTTGACGATTAATGCCAGCCTGGTTCCTTTCAATGCGGTTCTTCGAATCCCTTCCAGCATCATATAGGCCAGCCCAGAGAGCAATACGCGGAACTGATTTGCCCACAACTCAAGTGCTGATGTGCGGTCCGCGAATAATCCCATCTGCTGCTCTTTGATCCGGTTCTCCATCTCTCCTCGTGCGCAAGAGACACTGTCGTAGAGCATTTGGCTGCCCTCTCTCAAGTTCGTCACAATAAAGCGAGGATTGCTCCCTTTGTCCGTATGCTCGATCTTGGCAATCATGCGGCGTTTGCGTTTCCAGCTCGATAGCAATTTGCTTTTTCAGGCGACTGTTTTGCGCCAGCCCCACGATATAGCCCATGACGCTGCGATCACACCTGTCTAGCATGCGGCGACGGCAAAAGCCGCAGTCGCCGCAAAACACAATCTTGACACCTTCGGCCAAGCTTGGCGCAGCCGTTTGGTTAATAACGACAGGATTGCCCAGGCATGCCTGCGCCATCGATATTGCTTGGCCGCAGGTAATTCACAAGAAACTGATCATCGCAAAAAACATACAGCAGCAGAAAGCAATAATGATCATAGTAGCCATGAAAGAAACGCCCCTCCTGCATGCCGTTCCAGTCGGGAGAGCTATTTAGGACGCTCATCCCTCTTTCGCGATCGTCCGCGATTTTTGATTTCCTTTCCACCGTTAGCACTTTCATTTCAGGTTTCTCGCGGGCATGGGTCGCTATTGATTCACGGGAGGATAACCCACGATCTATTCTCCGAGGTACTACCCAATGAGCGCAGATTCACTCGTTCGGGCAAGCGCCTCTGAGCAAACTCAGCATAAACACGAGAGAAGGTGGATTCACCCGGTAAATCATCATTTCCCCACAATCCGAAAGCCACATCGACTTTGAGTCGGTTTCCAGTATACTGACCAGCAGCTTCTGCTTTGACGTTAACTCGCCGAGTACATCCCAAATCATGGGAAATAAGAAGCTTTGTATGTGTTGCCATGTGAGGGAAACTTCACGCGTGCCATGATTCATGAGATCATGGTCTTTGTTGATGATTCTTTTGGTTTTGATCGCAGCCTGATTTTACTAAAAGGAACCAGGAGTCCCTCAGATTTCAGCCTCAAATCACCGACAAACCAGCTACTTTTAGTGTGTTTAAAGGGACTCAGTTTATTGAATTTCATGTGCAACATTTAGTATTTGAATGGAGTGTTGAGTAATTGAAAATAGTCTATATATCAGATTCAATCATACCTTCAAGAACAGCAAATAGTATACATGTAATGAAGATGTGCCAAGCTTTCGCTGACAATGGACATGAAGTTATTTTATTAGCACCTGATTATAAAGATAAATATGAAAAAGGCATAAATAACATATATGAATTTTATAATGTTAAGGGTAATTTCGAGATTGTTAAATTAACCATTCCAAAAATCAGAGTAAGAAGTCTTGTCTACACACTCAGCATATTCAAACACTTATTTTCCAACAAACCAGAATTGGTTTATGGTAGATGTATACGTGGATGCTATATTTCTTCATTGATTGGGTTTAAAACAATATTTGAATCTCACACGCTAAAAAGAGGAAGCAATAAATTCCTTAAGCTCATAAAAAGCAAAAACTTTCAAAAGTTAGTGGTAATATCTCAAGCATTAAAAGACGCATATATCACAAGTGGATACTTAAATAAAGACAATATTCAAGTGGCTCATGATGGCGCAGATGAAGTAAATGATTTTGAAATCAAAGCCAAACTAAAAGGAAAGAAAAATAATTTAAAAGTAGGTTATGTAGGACACCTATATCAAGGCAAAGGGATTGAAATAGTTGAAACAATTGCAGATAAAGTTTCAGACGACATTGAATTCCATATAATAGGCGGACTTCAAAATGATATAGAATATTGGAGCAATAAAATTAATTCAAAAAATGTTTATTTCTATGGATTTGTACCGCAAACTAAAATAAGCAGTTATATAAATTCACTTGATATTTGCATGCTTCCAAATCAAAAAGCAGTTTATGGATACAATGATGGTAAAAACAAGGGTACGAATATAGGCGACTTCACATCACCACTAAAGATGTTTGAATATATGGCTCACAAGAAACCAATAATAGCTTCAGATTTAAAAGTTTTAAAAGAAATATTAAATAATAATATCGCAATAATAGCTAACCCTGAAGATGGAAATGAATGGATTGAAGCAATCAATAAATTAAAAGATAAATATTTAAGAGAAACAATATCACAAAAAGCTTTTAAAGAATTCAAGAATTATACATGGAAAAATAGGGCGAACAAAGTTACCCGCTTAAAATAATATATAACAGCATCCCCTTGAACCCTACCAGATCGTTAACCAAAGAATTTTTTAAAGACAGACACTTTCTCTACGCTGTTTTTCATAGCTCTTTCCTCTTCAACTATATGATCAAAATCAATGCTGTAATTATATTCCATGGCTAAATTCTGTACTTCTGCATGATACTCTTCCCGCTCTTTTGCAGACCAACTTTCAACCGTTCGTTGTGGATGTAATTTATTTGGCTTGGACTTCACAAGATTTTCATAATCTTCTTTAATCGTTTGAAATTTCCTCCCAAAGAGTGGTTCTAATGATATAAATGTGTCATGTGATAAATCTTCCAAACGTATAATTTTGTATTTGTCCTTCTGAAGCTGCTTAAGTTGATCTATACACTTACGATTCAATGCGTTCCAATACCATGCCAACTTACCTACTTGTGTATACGAAGCCCATTTTTCACCCTCAACACCTGTTGGTATGATTCTGGAAAAACTATGATGGGGGAGTTTCATTTTTGGCTGAAAATTGACAGCCTTATTTACATCGTCACGGATAATTTCTTTTTCATACCATCCTTTCTGAATATATGAATTAACCACCTTATGTGGATCCCTCAATAGCAGGATAAAACGAGCATCAAATCTCTCGCTTAATTCTTTAACACTAAAAGACATATATGCGCTTGCCTCAAATGAGACTTCATGACTCTCTAAATCATTCAGGATACCTTCTTCCTTGATCGCCAAAAAACCAGCATGATCTACTGGCAGATGATTCCATTTTACATAACGATGAAAAGTATCAGACAATGGGTGTCTTTCATGATGGGAAGCAATCATCCGTTCTTGAGCAAATACTTTGTACAGAAAAGTCGTACCGCATCTACCTGTGCCTAAAGCAAAGATTGTTTTCCCCATTTTTAACTCCATATATCTGATTACGGAAAAGCTCTTGCAAGACATCAAAAGCAGTACATTTATCGGTGATCTGAGGACAAATATTGAGTGAAAGCCAGATTTCCTTTGGTAAAATAAGGTTGCTAAAGTAACCGGAGAATCATCAGCATAGAATAAGATCCCGTGAATCACGCACGCAGGAAATTATCCCACACATGGAAACACATACAAAGCTTCATATTTTCCCAAGGGCTCTTTAATTGCATACATCGTTAGTTTTCTATATAATATGTTCTACTATCATAATAAAAACAATTAATATAATCAAGGTGTTTGTGTAATGTGTGGCATATTTGGATTTACTAATTTTAAAAAACAAGATTTAGAACAAGCAAGGGATTCGTTACACACACTTCACCATAGAGGACCCGACCAATGGAATGACTATTATAATGAAAATATTTATATGGGACATCAAAGGTTAAGCATACTTGATTTATCAGACCATGGAAAACAACCCATGATAGATCCGGCTGGAAATGTAATAATAACCGTGAATGGTGAGATTTATAACTTCCTTGAAATAAAAAAAGAACTAGAATCAAAATACAATTTCAATAGCACATCTGATTCTGAAGTAGTATTATATGGATATATGGAGTGGGGCATAGATAAACTATTAGAAAAAATAGATGGCATGTATGCTATTAGCATCTATGATAGAAAAAATAATTTACTTTATTTGGCTAGAGACAGAGTAGGTATAAAACCACTTTTCTTTGGCGTACTTAACAATCAAATTAGCTGGGCATCAGAACTTAAAGCAATACAAAAATTATATGAAAACGAAAATATTCTAAATTATGATTACACAGCTTTTTATGATTTTCTAACATACCGCTATGTTCCAACCCCAAAAACCATATATAAAAATATATTTAAACTGGAACCAGCCCATCTCTTGAAAATTGATACGAAAACAAATACATTTGAAAAAACACAATATTGGCAATTAGAAATCAGGACATGTGATGATGACATAGAAACCGCAAAGAAAAAAATTTATAAACTAGTCGAAAAATCAGTGGATGAACAGATGGTAGCTGATGTACCTGTAGGGTTTTTCTTAAGTGGCGGCATGGACTCCAGTACTATAGTAGCTCTAGCATCTAATAATCACACTGATATAAATACATTTTCTATAGGCTTTGAAGATAACAGTCGTGATGAAACACATTTTGCTGAATTAGTCGCGGACATGTACAAAACAAAGCATCATAAAAAAATACTTGATGAAAATATTATAAATGAGATGTTTCATAAAATCATAGAGTGGTATGATGAACCATGTGCACTCAGTTCTTCATACCCGAACTACCTAGTATCAAAACTTGCCAGAGAAAATTCTATAGTAGTACTAACTGGCGATGGTGGCGATGAAGTATTTGGCGGGTACAACTGGTACAAAACATTTCAAAGACTAAAAAAGCATAGCACACCATTTTTTAGATTTTTAAGGCCATTATTACAAATGTTACAAAAACGAAATGTTTTTAGGAGAATTTCAAGAAAACTGGAAACATCTTTTTTATTAGATGACTTAGAGATATACACGAAGTTAATGTCAGGAATGCTCAAAGATCAAAAAGAAAAGTATAAAGATCTATGGGGCATAGACAAGGATTACGATGATTATTGGTACTTTAGAAAGCATTATAGAGAAGAATTCGATTATTATACGAAATTACAATATTTAGATTTTCATACTTTTTTACCTGATGCTTGTTTATCTAAAGTTGATAGAACGAGCATGAGCGTTTCACTTGAATGCCGAGTTCCATTATTATCAAAAGAAATTATAGAGTATAGCTTTTCATTAAAAGACGAAATTAGAATATACAACTGCGAATTAAAAGGGGTTATGAAGGAAGCCTTCAGAAAAATACTGCCTAATGAAATATTAGAAAGAGACAAAAAAGGGTTTAGTGCTCCGTTAAAAAGTGTGTTTGAAATGTTAGAGTTAAATTCTGGAACACTACAAGAAAAATATTTAAACAGATATTGGAATATATAAAATGGATAACAAATTTAGAGTGCCAAGAGTTTGGTCAAATAGAGAATTACAGAAATTTGGAAATTTATTTAGTGGGAAAGTAGTAAATGCTTCAGGATGGAAAGATATAGACAAAGAGGGCAAAAAATATAAGGACTATTTTCCAAATACATCTGAATATTGGATTACAAATTATAAATCAGAAGCCAGGGGATTTCAAGGCAACCAAGAAAATGAGATACTCTTAGATTTAGAGCGCAACCTAGATGAAAAAATGCTAGAACAATTTGACGTGGTATTTAATCACACAGTACTAGAACATACATTTAATGTTAACAAAGCTTTTGAGAATTTATGTAAAATGAGTAAAGACATTGTAATAGTAGTTGTCCCTTTTCTACAGGAGCAGCATGCAAAGCATGCAGATTATGGGGATTATTGGAGATTTACTCCATTAGCAGTGGAAAAATTATTTCAAAAAAACAATATGGAAATGCTATATATTAATTACAATGATGCAATAAATGATTCAATCTATATTTTCTCGATAGCAACTAAAAATATCGGGAAATGGAATGAAATAAAAAATATGGGTGGTAATAGAATTTATGATATTTCAAACCATATGATAGGAACAAAAATAATTAAAAATAATCTATTGAGCAATTTTAAATCAAAGATTATTAGTTTCTTCAGAACCGACCTTCACAAATAGGAATATTATCTCCGCGAAGTGATTAGATAATTGTATTTGTGAATAATACCGTAGGGGCGTCATAATGAATCGCACTGTCGGTGTCCCGCTGCATGAACGAATATGGTGATCCATATCAACCAGTCTGGATCGGAGTGCAAAACATTGGCTACAGGTTCCACTGCCTGCAGTAATTCAGGATTATTGACTTGGAGTACACCCCCTGAATTTCACGATTCCATCTCCATCATGGAGCTCAGTAAAATAATAATCCCGCTGATAGGTTCTATTATTCCAAAATTTACGTCCCTTGAAGAGCCTGATATAGACGTGGAAGAAGCCCGGGCGACAATGTTTATCTGCTGTTTACTCACTGTAGCTTGAGGCTGCGGATAACCTGTTGCGGCTCTATTCCGGTCAGGCAGTTGAGATGCCCTTTGGGGCAAACCCTTTGAAAACAGGGGCTGCACTCCAGATCCAGGTAGATGATGTCTGCCGATGGATTGAGTGGTGGAGT
>Ga0209013_10002134_pt1 | contig 18040 bp, 20 predicted proteins | sample Cruoilmetagenom2_FD_187291 | JGI IMG/M metagenome (GOLD analysis project Ga0209013, IMG submission 187291) | Oil polluted marine microbial communities from Coal Oil Point, Santa Barbara, California, USA - Sample 2 (SPAdes) (version 2) | ecosystem: Environmental > Aquatic > Marine > Oil seeps ...
AGCAATATACACAACATATTTGCTTTGATTCCGCTTTCCGCGATAGGGTGCCGGCGTGAGAAATGGCGCATCGGTTTCGAATACAAGAAATTCCATCGGAATGTCTTTTACAACTTCTTGTAATTTGGCATTCTTAAAAGTCAGTATCCCGCCAATGCCCATTTTAAACCCGAGGTCCATAATCTGTTTGGCTTGTTCCTGTGTTCCCGTAAAACAATGAAACACTCCGCTCAATTCATCCGTATGTTCTTTACTTACTATCTGATAAATCTCATCAAATGAATCGCGTGTATGAATGGATACGGGTAAGTTATATTCTTTAGCAAGTTGCAATTGCCTGCGAAAAACGTATTCTTGCTGTTCTTTATAGGTTTTGTCCCAGTACAGGTCGATGCCAATTTCGCCTACTCCAATATATTTCCCTGTTTTCAATTCATTTTCCACCACCTCCAGTTCCTTTTCAAAACCATTATCCACCGAAGTGGGGTGCAGTCCCATCATCGACAGGCAGTTTTGTGGAAATTGCCCGCTCAGTTCCATCTGTACCTGATGGCTTTTGCTGTCGATACGCGGAAGTAGCATATATTTTATGCCGTCCCTAATAGCATCTTGAACAACTTCGTTGCGGTCCTCGTCAAATTCCTCAAGGTAGAGATGTGTATGTGTGTCAATAAGAATCATATGGCAAATGAACATAAAATTTTTCATCTTAAATTTTACATATCAAAAAAGGTGAAAAAATTTAATAGGAAAGCACAGCGGCTTCGAGTGTGAGTTTTGGTTTTGCACCTTGTTTAACAAAGCCAAAGTCTGTTACACGAGAAAAATAAGCTAATTTTGTCAGAAAGAAATCTGATACTTATGGCTAGAATTTGTGTGTTTTGCGGGTCGAGTATGGGTACGCGTAACGAATATAAAACCGCTGCCCATGAACTGGCGAATTATATTGCTGCCCATGATCTGGGGCTTGTATATGGAGGAGCCGATGTCGGTCTGATGAAAGTATTAGCTGATACGGCACTCGAAAAGGGTGTAGAAGTTATCGGTATCATGCCGAAGCGACTTATCGAAAAAGAAGTTGCCCACAACAATCTGACGAATATGATCGTAGTGGAAACTATGGCTGAACGGAAAGATAAAATGGTTGACATGTCAGATGGCTTTGTAGCACTGCCGGGCGGTTTCGGTACTTTTGACGAATTATCGGAAATATTAACGTTTAATCAGTTACGCATCAGTGACAAACCGCTTGGTATTTTGAATATTGCTGGCTATTTTAATGAGCTGTTAAAATTTTTCAATCATGCTGTTAGCGAAGGGTTTGTACGCAAAGAGCACAAAGAGAATGTAATAGTGTCGCATAAAATCCCGGATTTGATGCGGCAAATGAACCGCTACCAACCGCTGACGATAGGAAAATGGATCGAAGATATCAAGAATGAGAGCAATCACTTATAAAACCCTGCTATGCTTGTAATCGGAATCACCGGTACTTTGGGGGCCGGAAAAGGAACTATTGTAGAATACCTTGTTAAAAAACACGGGTTCAGGCATTATTCGGTAAGGGAGTTTTTATTGCAGGAAATTCAAAAACAGGGGTTACCCTCCAACAGAGACAGCATGGTAAAAGTAGCCAATGTCTTGCGCAAGCAACATACCCCTTATTATATAGTGGCCGAACTTTTTGACCAGGTTGTGAACGAGGGAAAAGATGCCGTTATTGAAAGCATCCGGACCCCGGGGGAGGTAGAGTTCCTAAGGCAGCAGGAACATTTCCTACTCATCGCCGTTGATGCCGATCCATACTTAAGATACCAACGGATAAGAAAACGAAAATCTGAAACCGATGACATTGATTTTGCCACTTTTGTTGAAAATGAAAAGCGTGAAATGTCGGCCTCTGATCCGAACAAACAAAATTTGCAGAAATGTATCCAGATGGCAGATATCAAATTCTTAAATAACGGAGCGGTTAAAGAATTAACACAACAGGTTGATGAAACATTATTCGGAGACCGATAAAAGCAACTTTCAGCGATCGAATGTCATTTTATTATCGCTGACACATCACCTGCATGATGTTTATTCGTCTTTTCTGGCACCTTTACGGCCTTTGCTCATCGAAAAGTTCGGCATCACGCTGGCGATGGCTTCTTTATGGGATTTAATGGGGCGCATCCCGTGGCTTCTTAACCCGTTGATGGGTATGATCGCCGAAAAAACCGCGGCCCGTTATTTTATAATTGTTACTCCAGCCATTACCGCCGTTTCCATGAGTTTGCTTGGCGTAGCCCCATCATATACAGTAGTGGCTGTATTATTAATAGTGATGGGATTCAGCAGTGCTGCTTTCCATGTTCCTTCGCCGGTTATGGTCAAGAAATTATCGGGTAAATATACCGGAAAGGGAATGAGTTATTTTATGTTCGGCGGCGAAATGGCGCGTACTATCGGTCCGCTTGTGATCACCGGTGCCGTTTCGTTGTGGGGACTTGAAGGAACCTGGAAACTGATCCCCTTCGGCCTGCTGGCATCGCTGATCCTGTATTTTAAACTGCGTCACATTAAAATATCTTCCGATTTCAAGAAGGAAGAAAAAAAACCGGGATACTGGTCTTCTACCAGGAAATTAATTCCATTCTTTTTGGTTTTGCTCGGGATTACTTTTTTCAGAGCTATTATGAAATCGGGGTTGACAGCTTTTCTGCCCACCTACTTTTATACCGACAAGGGCGAAACATTGTGGTTTGCCAATTCCGCCTTGGCTGTTTTCCAACTGGCGGGGGCTATAGGAACTTTTTTTTCGGGGACCATTTCCGACAAAATCGGCAGGAAGACATCTTTGCTGATTATTAGTATCATCACTCCTTTTTTAATGGTTCTGTTCGTCCATTCTTCCGGCCTGTGGAGTTTTATTTCCCTTGTTTTACTTGGTTTATTCATATTCGCTCCAAGCCCGGTGTTGATGGCATTGGTTCAGGACAGATCGAAAGAACTCCCTGTTTTTATGAACAGCCTTTACATGACCATCAGTTTTGTAACTTCAGCTATTTCGGTTGTATTTGCCGGACTTATGGGCGATTGGCTGGGGCTGGAACAAACTTATCTTATTTCAGCAATTATCGCTCTTGGAGCAATACCGTGTGTGTTGTTATTAACATCGAAAAAAAAAATAACTAACGCTTAAGCTCACTTTGAAGTCAGCGGACCTAATTATTATAAATCAGCACTTCTTTAGTGCCGTCCGAACGGACATAAGCCCGGTACATTCCGGGTGTGTTGAACGTCATGGAGACATTCCCGTCTTTATCCACGGCAATAATTCCTCCGTCACCTCCAACAGCCTTCAGTTTATGCATAATTACTTCTTCAGCAGCCTGTTGCAGCGACATACTTTTGTATTTCATCAGAGCTGTGATGTCGTACGCCACTACGTAGCGCATAAAATATTCGCCATGCCCTGTGGCCGAAACAGCACAGGTAGCATTATCGGCATAGGTACCTGCGCCGATAATCGGTGAATCACCCACACGACCCTTCATTTTGTATGTCATACCGCCGGTGGATGTGGCTGCTGCCAGGTTTCCTTGTTTGTCCAAGGCAACGGCACCGGCAGTTCCATGTTTTTCGATTTTTTCCTTGGCCCTGAGATAACTGTTCCATCTTGATTCGGTGAAGAAATAGGATGAATCGACTAGTTCCAGTCCCGTTTTCCGGGCTAGTTCTTCAGCACCTGCCCCTGTCAGCAGCACATGCGGGGTTTCTTCCATAACTGCCCGTGCTCCGAGGATTGGATTTTTGATGTGGCGAACTCCGGTAACAGCACCGGCTTTCATATCTTTGCCATTCATAATGGAGGCATCCATCTCGTTCACTCCTGCGGCGGTATAAACGGCTCCTTTCCCCGCATTGAACAAAGGCGAATTTTCCATCACAAGAACAGCTTGTGTAACAGCATCGAGGCTGCTTCCGCCAGTTTTCAATACCCGTTCACCAGCGTTTAGTGCCTCACCCAGTTTTTCCATGTAGGCTTTTTCTTTTTCAGGGGTCATGTTTTCTTTCAAAATAGTACCCGCTCCTCCGTGAATCACCAAGACATAATCCGGTTTGTTTTGTGCAGCAGAAGGATGTCCAAATAAATAAACCAGAACAAAAATCAGAAAAAGAACAGAAAATCTCAGTTTCATAATACTTAGTTTAAAAAGACATTGAAAATTTGTCTGAAATCATACAAACCAAACATGTCACCTGCCGTAAATAAAATAACGGCAACAATTACCCACTTTACAAATACAACACCTCTTTTAACAGCCATACGTGAAGCGATAAAAGCCCCGACGACCCCGCCAATGGACAGAATCAGTCCGTATTTCCAGTCAACCAGACCGTTCCATAAAAAAATTGCCAGTGTAAACGGTGTGTAAATAAGAATAATCAGCACTTTGATGGCATTGGCTTTTACCAGATCGAATCCGGCTCCCAGCACAATTCCCATGAGTAAAAAGTAGCCGATGCCCATGTGGATAAACCCTCCGTAAATCCCGATAAAGAAAAAAACGATGTAAATTTTCCAGTTTAGCGGTTTCTCCACAATTTCCGTTCTTCCATAAATAAATTTCTGTGGTTTGTACAAGATAAATACCAGCATAAAAAGCATGATCACCCCTATGGCCTTCTCAAAAACATCTTCGTTGATATCCACAGCGATCCAAGAGCCTATCAGCGAGCCAAAGACAGCGGGAATAGAAAGGTAAAGTGCTTTTCGCAGGGGCAAAACCTTTTGTTGTTTAAAACTTGCCGCAGAGGTGAGCGTCTGAATGGCGATGGTAATCCGGTTGGTGCCGTTGGCCAGGGGGGCAGGCAGACCCAGCATCATCAGCACCGAAAGGGATACAATACTTCCGCCACCGGCTAGGGTATTGATAAATCCGAGAAAAAAGCCGGCCACAATTAAAATGATAATCTCACTCCAGGGCATGGATCAGGATTTTTTCTTGTTCGATGTCAGTTTGTTCAGGTCTCTTTTCTTCAAGGCATCCCATCCCTGTGCTTTCAGGTCGAACAGGTGGTTATCCGTAGTCACCAGTTTTTCTCCTTCGGTTTTTTCCGTTATGTAACCGATGACCGTAACATCCTGGCTGTCTTTGATTTTATCATAATCACTTTGTTTGATGGTGAACAATAATTCGTAATCTTCGCCACCGTTAAGTGCTGCTACTGTCGGAACAATGCCAAACTCTTTGGCGGTTTCATAAGTATCCTGGTCAATAGGTATTTTCTCCTCGTAAATCAAACAGCCCTTATCCGAAGCTTTACAAATATGTAATGTTTCCGAAGCTAATCCATCGGAAATATCGATCATCGATGTAGGCACAATTTTTTCATCTGAAAACAATGTGACAATATCTGTCCTGGCCTCAGGTTTTAACTGCCGTTGGAGGATGTAATCATGATCGGAAAGATCGGGTTTCAGGTCCGGGTTGGCCTGAAATGCTTTTTTCTCTCTTTCTAATATTAAAAGGCCCATATAGGCTGCTCCGAGATCACCGCTAACACATATTAAATCGTTAACTCCTGCACCGCTCCGGTAGGTGATTTTATCTTTTTTAACTTCACCTATAACGGTCACTGAAATAAATAAACCCGACACGCTGGATGTAGTGTCTCCGCCCACAAAATCAACCTTGTATACGGCACATGCTTTTTTAATTCCCGCATAAATTTCATCCAGCGCCTCTACCGTATATTTACTTGACACACTAATGCCGACAACAATTTGTTTTGGAATACCGTTCATAGCTGCGATGTCGGAAAAATTGACAACGGCAGCTTTGTATCCCAGGTGTTTTAAAGGCATATACATTAAATCGAAATGTACTCCTTCAATCAACAGGTCTTTCGAAACCAGAACCTGTGATCCTGGAGTGGGCTTAAGCACCGCCGCATCATCACCAATACCTTTTACGGTAGATTTATTTACTATAGGAATATTCTTTGTCAGGTATTCTATCAGGCCAAACTCACCTAAAGAAGATAGCTCGGTTAATTTCGATCCGGATTCACTCATCTATTTATTTTTTTGCTAAAATACGCTGTTCTATTAAATAAAAACGGGCGTAAAAACTTATTTCTTTTACTTTTTTCAGGAATCATTTTTCTGTCATTTATAATTATTATATTTGCCCGCACAATTAAATACCTTAAAACATAGCTTTTTATGGAGAATAGAAAGGTTGGCCACATCGCGCAAATCATCGGCCCTGTAGTTGACGTTGTTTTCGAAAGAGAAGAAGACCTGCCAAATATTTATGACGCACTTGAAATTACCCGTGAAAACGGGGATAAACTAATCCTTGAAGCACAACAAGCTATCGGAGAGAACACTGTTCGAACCGTAGCCATGGATGCCACAGACGGGTTAAAAAGAGGTACAGATGTAATTGCCACAGGGGGCCCTATTTCAATGCCTGCCAGTGAGAAGATCAAAGGCCGTTTATTTAATGTTATCGGTAAAGCGATTGATGGCTTGGGTGATGTAGAAACTGAAAATCGTTATCCGATTCACCGCGAACCACCAAAATTTGAGGAGTTAACCACGCAAAAAGAAATCCTTCTTACGGGAATTAAAGTTATCGACCTGATTGAGCCATATGCCAAAGGTGGTAAAATTGGTTTGTTCGGTGGTGCCGGCGTGGGCAAAACGGTGATCATTATGGAGTTGATCAACAACATTGCCAAGTCATATGCCGGGCTTTCCGTATTTGGCGGTGTGGGTGAACGTACCCGTGAAGGAAACGATCTACTTCGTGAAATGATTGAATCAGGTGTTATTAAATATGGTAAAGACTTTGTTGAAGATATGGAAAAGGGCGGGTGGGACCTGTCAAAAGTTGACCGTAAAGAGTTGGCAGAGTCGCAGGCAACACTTGTTTTCGGGCAGATGAACGAGCCTCCCGGAGCACGTGCACGTGTAGCTCTTTCAGGATTGACGCTGGCTGAATATTTCCGCGATGGAGATGAAAAATCAGGCGGAAGGGACATCCTGTTCTTCATCGACAATATTTTCCGTTTTACCCAGGCAGGATCGGAAGTGTCCGCTCTATTGGGACGTATGCCTTCGGCGGTAGGTTACCAGCCTACACTGGCTACTGAGATGGGAATTATGCAGGAACGGATCACTTCCACAAAAAGGGGTTCCATTACTTCGGTACAGGCGGTTTATGTACCTGCCGATGACCTGACAGACCCGGCGCCGGCTACAACTTTTGCTCACCTTGATGCTACTACGGTATTAAGCAGGAAAATTGCCGAATTGGGGATCTATCCTGCTGTTGACCCACTGGATTCAACATCGCGTATTTTATCAGCCGATGTGATTGGTAAAGAACATTACGATACAGCCGAACGGGTTAAAAACCTGCTGCAGCGATATAAAGAATTACAGGACATCATCGCTATTCTGGGTATGGACGAACTTTCGGAAGAAGACAAACTGATTGTTCACCGTGCCAGAAGAGTTCAGCGGTTTTTGTCACAACCGTTCCATGTGGCCGAACAATTTACCGGCTTGAAAGGAACCATTGTTTCTATCGAAGATACGATCAAGGGGTTCAATATGATTATGGACGGTGAAGTGGATGAGTATCCCGAAGCTGCGTTTAATCTTGTTGGTACTATTGACGAAGCCATTGAAAAAGGAAAGAAATTACTTGAAGAAAGTAAATAGTGAGTGACACATGAACGTTGAAATAATAACACCGGACAAAACTATTTACAAAGGAGAAGCCGACCTGGTACAACTCCCCGGCATCGATGGATCGTTTGAAATATTAAATAACCATGCCCCGTTAATTTCAGCATTAACCCAGGGAAAAGTTAAGATAAAAAAAAGTGGATCGGAAAATTTTTATGACATTAGCGGAGGGGTTATCGAAGTGCTTGATAACAAGGTGCTGATCCTGGCAGAATAACCAACAACAAATAATAAATCAGAATTTAAAAACCCCGGTGCTTTAGCAACGGGGTTTTATATTTTATTACCGTATATAAAACAAGCCTATTTCCCCACACCTACAGATGCCGGAAGCGAAAGGTGTGCCTGTACCAGTTTCCATTTGCCGTCCATCTTTTCCAGCACACCCGTAAAACGTAAACCTTCATAGCTTTTTGCTTTATCATTATAAACAAAGTTATAATTCAGTGTTTCAGCAAACCATGCCGTATTACCGGTGCAATTCAGTTTGATGAATTGATCGGAAGCTGATATATATGTGTCGGTGATATGACTGAACTGATCTTTAATTGCATTTTTAATATTTACCCAGCCCATAAGCCGTTCGTCCGAGTCGGTTCCATATAAAATAATATCCGCATTCGGCGCCCATATCTCCTGAATCAGTTCAAAGTTCTGGGTTTCGTTGGCAACAATATATTTATCCAGCACATTCTCTATGGCTAAGGTTTCGTCCATAAGGTTAAATTCTTTATTACAGTTGGAGCATGAAGAAACAAGTACAAGTACTACCAAGACTAAAAACATTACTAAATTTTTCATGGCATTCAGAATTAAAGTTTTAAAATTATTTGGCTGATGTGAAGATACAATAAATTTGAAATAAGTTCAACATTTTTAAACTAAAATAACAGGCCGGTTTCATGAAAGTGATAATAAATCAAAAAGATATGGGGAAAAGAAACTAAAAACTTTTTTCTATTTCAGCATTTATTTGTATCATTGCAACCAATTTTTAAACCACAATTTACCATCGTAAATGAGTGATAAATCAGCAGTTATAAAGAGGTTGCCTTCATTGGGATTACTTTTATTATTTATATTTTTCGTACCCGCATCCTTTTTTGGTCAGCATGAGGAAGAAGTCCATTTAATGACCGGAGAAGAACATCAGAAAGTTGAAGAGGAAGAATTTAAAGCCGGTGAAATGATCATCGAGCATATTACCGATGCGTATGAGTGGCACCTTATTACAGTGGGCGACCACCATTACAGTATCTATCTTCCGGTTATTTTATATGACGAAGGCGCATGGCATGTTTTTATGTCATCGAAGTTCCATCACGAACACGATAACTACAAAGGCTATTTCATATCAAAAAATGATATGAATGCCGGTAAAATCGTAAAGCTGGATAGTGACGGAAACGAAATCCGTCCGACACTTGATATTTCATTTACAAAAAATGTACTGGCCATATTTATGGTTATGATCCTGATGATTGCAGTCTTCGTTTCCATTGCTAAGTCGTACCAAAAACGGAGAGATCATGCGCCAAAGGGATTACAGTCTTTTATGGAACCTTTGATTCTTTTTATCCGCGATGATGTAGCTAAAGCCTCTATCGGTGAGAAAAGATATGAAAAGTATGTCCCGTTTTTGCTTACTATATTCTTCTTTATTCTCTTTAACAACCTACTGGGAATTGTACCTTTTTTCCCCGGCGGCGCCAACATTACTGGTAATATCGGGGTGACAGGTGTATTGGCCGTGTTTACTTTTATCATCACCACTGTGAGCGGAAACAAAAACTACTGGACACATATCATTAATGCACCGGGCGTTCCGTGGTGGCTGAAAATACCGGTCCCCCTGATGCCGATTGTAGAAATAATGGGAGTATTCACAAAACCTTTTGTATTGATGGTGCGTCTTTTTGCGAACATCAGTGCAGGCCACATCATCATTCTTGGTTTTATCAGCCTGATCTTCATTTTCGGAAAAATGAGTCTTGGCCTCGGTTACGGAGTTTCGGTGGTATCGGTAGGTTTTTCCATTTTTATGGATTTCCTCGAACTGCTGGTGGCTTTTATCCAGGCTTATGTATTTACATTGCTTTCGGCCCTTTATTTTGGCATGGCCACCGAAGAAACACATCATTAAATGAATCCATTAATAACTAAATAATAAATAAAACTATGGAACTTTTAGCAATTTTATTACAGGCTGTAGCAGACCTGGCCCCTTATGCAAAAATGGGCGCCGGAATGGGTGCTGGTATCGCTGCTATCGGAGCCGGTATTGGCATTGGCCAGATCGGTAAAGGTGCTGTTGAAGCTATTGCACGTCAGCCTGAAGCTGTTGGCGACATTCGGTCGAACATGATCGTTGCCGCTGCGCTTATCGAAGGTGTTGCCTTCTTTGCTATCGTTGTTTGTTTGCTGATTGTATTTTTGTAAACAACCGAGGTAAAAACCAATGCACTTCAGCGGTTGGCTGCGGTGCATTGGTTCAATTTAATTGTAAATTAAAAAACAATATATTATGTCGTTAATCAATCCGGGATTCGGTCTTGTTATTTGGATGACCATCGCATTTCTTGTCGTACTTTTTGTACTTAAAAAATATGCATGGAAACCCATTATGAATGCGTTAAAAGAACGCGAAGATTCTATTGAAGAAGCGCTTCGTGCTGCTGACAGGGCTAAGGAAGAAATGAAAGAGATGAAACTTGATAACGAAAAGCTGTTACGGGAAGCCAAAGATGAGCGTGATGCAATATTGCGTGAAGCACGTAAAGTGAAGGATAAAATTATTGAAGAGGCCAAAGAACAGGCGGGTAAAGAAGCATCAAATATTGTAGAAAGTGCTAAAGAAAGAATAGAAAATGAAAAGAAAGCAGCGCTGACGGAAATTAAAAATACCATTGCGGTTTACTCTATTAAGATTTCTGAGAAAGTTTTGAGGGAAGAGTTAAAAGACAAGAAGAAGCAGGAAGAATATATCCAGAGGTTGCTGAAAGAAACAAGTTTAAACTAAGCATAGGAGAACTAGAATGAAATCTTCATTATTGGCAAAGAGGTATGCTCAGGCACTTTTCGATCTTGCAGTTGAAATGAAACAACTGGAAGATGTTGCTATAGATATGCTGTTGATTAACTCGGTCCTTGACGAGAGCCGGGAACTGAGGAAAGTTTTAGATAACCCCGTTCTTGACGATTATAAAAAAGTCAGAATCATGGACAGCCTGTTTGGCGAAAAGACACAAAAGCTGACATTGAAATTTCTCCATCTGATCATTAAAAAAGGGCGCGAAGGCATTTTAATACAAACCTGTAAAGCCTTTGATGTAATTTATAAGGAGTACATGAACATCATGCCTGTGACGCTTACCACTGCTTCGGAAATAAACGAAAAAACAAAAAAAGAAATATTAGACAAACTTGCACAGATAACCGAGAAAAAACTAGAGGTAACCGAAATAATTGATCCGGACATCATCGCCGGATTCAAACTTGATTTTGAAGATTATCAATACAACAACAGCGTGAAAGTCCAGCTGCAACGGCTGGCAAAAGTTTTTTCTGACAATCTTTATGTAAGCAAAATTTAACTAAAAAGAAATACACGTATATGGCAGACATTAAACCGGCAGAAGTATCGGCCATTTTAAGAAAAGAATTAGCGGGCTTCGAAACGGAAGCCGTACTGGAAGAGATAGGAACAGTGCTTCAGATAGGTGACGGAACCGCCCGTATTTACGGCATGACCAATGCTGAAGCCAACGAATTGGTTGAATTTGAAAAAACAGGGCTTAAAGGGATCGTTCTGAACCTGGAGGAAGATAATGTGGGCGTGGTTTTGTTGGGTGAAGTAGAAGACATCAACGAAGGGGATAAAGTACGCCGTACCGGAAAGATAGCTTCCATCAATGTGGGAGAAGGTTTGTTGGGCCGTGTTATCAACACCCTGGGCGAGCCTTTGGACGGAAAAGGTGAAATAAAAGGCGAAACCTTCGAGATGCCATTGGAGCGCAAAGCTCCCGGGGTTATCTACCGCCAGCCGGTAAACGAGCCGCTGCAAACAGGTATCAAAGCCGTGGATGCTATGATCCCTATTGGTCGTGGACAGCGTGAGCTGATTATTGGCGACCGCCAGACAGGAAAAACAGCTATCGCTATTGATACCATTATCAACCAGAAAGAATTTTACGAAAAGGGAGAACCGGTTTATTGTATTTATGTGGCGTCTGGCCAGAAAGGTTCTACCGTAGCCAACATCCAGAAAACACTGGAAGACCATGGAGCCATGGCGTATACGGTGATCGTCATTGCGACAGCATCTGACCCGGCTGCTATGCAGTTTTATGCTCCCTTTGCAGGAGCTGCCATAGGTGAGTTTTTTCGCGATACAGGCCGGCCGGCTCTTGTAATATATGACGACCTCTCAAAACAGGCCGTAGCTTATCGTGAAGTATCCCTTCTGTTGCGTCGGCCTCCCGGACGTGAAGCTTATCCGGGTGATGTATTCTACCTTCATTCGCGCCTGCTGGAAAGAGCAGCAAAGATTATCGAATCGGATGAGATTGCCCGGAACATGAACGACATACCGGAAAGTATAAAAGACATGGTGAAAGGCGGTGGTTCATTAACGGCACTTCCGATCATCGAAACACAGGCCGGTGATGTTTCAGCATATATTCCCACCAACGTGATTTCCATTACCGACGGACAGATATTCCTGGAGAGCAACCTCTTTAATGCCGGTATCCGCCCTGCGATTAACGTAGGTATCTCCGTATCGCGGGTTGGTGGTAATGCACAAATCAAATCGATGAAAAAGGTGGCTGGCACCCTGAAACTCGACCAGGCACAATACCGTGAGCTGGAAGCTTTTGCCAAGTTTGGTTCCGACCTCGACCCGGCAACGATGGCTACGCTTGAAAAAGGTAAAAGAAATGTGGAAATACTGAAGCAAGATCAGTATTCACCCATGACCGTAGAACACCAGATCGCTATCATCTTTTGTGGTACGCAAAACCTGTTGAGGGATGTTCCGGTGAGAAGTATTTCTGATTTTGAAGTGGAATATCTACATTACCTTGATACACATCATGCCGAAGCGCTGAAAACGCTTAAAGAAGGCAAACTGACGGATGAGGTAGTTGAAATTATGACAAAAGCGGCAAAAGATATTGCCCATAAATACAAAGAATAACGATCGATTTAGCAAATGGCCAATTTAAAAGAAGTACGTGTACGAATTGCTTCGGTAAAATCAACCAGGCAGATCACCAGCGCTATGAAAATGGTGGCAGCCTCCAAATTGCGGAGAGCGCAGAATGCTATCCTGGGAATGAGGCCTTATGCCCTGAAATTGCAGGAGATTATGGAAAACCTCAGCAGCGGCCTTGATGGTTCGGAAGAAGGAATTTACGCAGAAGACCGGGGCAATCATAACGTGTTACTCGTGCCCGTCACGTCAAACCGCGGATTATGCGGCGCTTTTAATGCCAACATTATTAAAGAAACCATCAATTACATCCATAACGAGTTAAGTTCGCAACACAAAGCCGGTAATGTGGAACTTTATTGTATCGGTAAAAAAGGTTCGGATATTTTTAAATCGAGAGGATATAAAATAGCAGAGATAAACACACACATTTTTGATGAGCTGACTTTTGACAATTCGGTGAAGATATCCCAGGAATTGATGGAATCATTTGTTAGCCGGAAATACGACAAGATCATCCTGATTTACAATCAGTTTAAAAATGCAGCTGTCCAGATGCTGCAGGTAGAACAATTCCTACCGGTTTCGAAACCAGAAGTGGAGCAAGTAACTGAAAAAACGGAAGTTAAAGCAAATTACATTTTTGAGCCGAATAAGGAAGAAATTCTGGAGGCTTTGGTGCCTAAATCAATCAAAGTACAATTGTACAAAGCATTGGCCGATAGTTTTGCCGCTGAACATGGAGCGCGTATGACAGCTATGCATCAGGCTACCGAAAATGCCGATGCGTTGATCAAAGACCTGAACCTATCGTACAACAAGGCACGTCAGGCAGCTATTACCAATGAGATCCTTGAAATCGTTAGTGGTGCCGAAGCTCTAAAAGGATAACGTTATATAACGATACCTGAAAACGTATAACGGCTTGTTATGCGTTTTTTTATTTCTTTTACCTTTGTAAATCAAAACTTAAACCTGAATAAAATGAACCAAAACGTAGAAAACACTTTGAACGACCAAGTAAGAAAAGAAGAGTATTCCTCCCGTTTATACCTGGCTATGGCCATATGGTGTGAAGCTAACGGTTATCCCGGTGCCGCCACTTTTTTGTATGAACATGCCGATGAAGAACGCATGCACATGCTGAAACTGGTTCATTATGTGAACGACCGGGGTGGACATGCAAAGTTGCTGAAGGTAGAAGTGCCGCCACTCAATTATAATTCATTAACGGAAATTTTTACAGAGATACTGAAACACGAAAAATTCATTACTGAATCCATCAACAGTTTGTACCAGGTGACGATGGACGAGAAAGATTATACGACATCAAACTTCTTGCAATGGTTCATTACCGAGCAAATTGAAGAAGAAAGTCTGTTCAGTACGATACTGGATAAAATGAAATTGATCGGCGGCGACAAAGCCGGCATGTTCCACATGGATAAAGAACTGGAAGGGATGGCAGCCGGTACAGGCGAAAGCGTTTAAACAAAATTAACATAAAATATAACCGGGCTTTAAATCGGGCGCGAATATTTCGCGTCCGTTTCTTATTTCCCCGCTTCAAGCGTCCCGCTTCAAGCTGTTATTTCCCCATTTCTCCAGCCAACTTTTCGTACCACGCTTCCCCGAACTTCCGCACCAGCGGATCTTTCAGATACCGGTAAAGCGGAACTCCTTCTTTTTTTCCTTTGATGAGCGCCGGGGCACATACTGACCATTTATGGTAGTTGACGGCTGTAAACTCACCCACTTTGCTCAGGCGAACCGGGTATAAATGACACGATATGGGTTTCTGGAATTTTACCTCTCCTTTCAACCAGGCTTTTTCGATCGCACAAAAACTGATACTGTCCTCAAAATAGACAAAAGCACATTCGCGGTTGTTCACCAAAGGAGTTACATATTCACCGTCGGCATCATAATCAAACACCCCTGATTTTTCAATAACGTCTATTCCCTCTTTCGTCATATAGGGTTTGATGAATTCAATATAATCTTCCAGGATGGAGATCTCTTCTTCTTCAAGTGGGGCTCCGGCATCCCCTTCCACACAGCAGTCGCCGTGACAGGCTTTCAAGTCGCAAGAAAACATAACGTTTTTCAGATCATCGGAAACAAGCACCTTGTCGATTTGTAACATACGGCAAAAGTAGAAAGTATTTGTAATATTCTCCGGGTATTTGTACTTTCTGCCGAGCACAAAAAACCTGACAAAAAAGGGTCGGATGTATAACCGCGTACATAGCAATCCGTGTATTAAAGTTAACTTCGACACGGTTGCCTGTATTTTATTAATTTCACCGGCAAAATAATATGTGAGAAATGATTCATTTAACATTCGAATACAGCAAAGCTCTGGATCACATTTCAGAAACGGAGATCAAAAAATACCAGACAGAAATTGACCGGTATTATAAAACACTTTATCGTAAAACGGGCAAGGGTAGTGATTTTCTGGGGTGGATCGACTTGCCGGAGCAAACGCACGCACATTTATTGGATAAAATAGAAAAAGTATCTGCGGTTTTAAGAAAGAAATCGGAAATTTTTGTTGTGGTCGGCATTGGAGGGTCGTATTTGGGGGCACGGGCTGTTATTGAAGCGTTGAATCATCACTTTGCTCAATTAAAAAATAATGAGGATGCTCCGATCATTTTATATGCAGGGCAGAACATCAGCGAGGATTATCTGCATGATCTGCTGGAAGTATTGAATGATAAAGATTATACTATGGCGGTCATTTCCAAATCGGGAACGACCACTGAACCTGCTCTGGCGTTCAGAATCTTGAAAAATCATCTTGAAAATAAATATGGTTTGGAAGAAGCACGTCAACGGATCGTAACCATTACAGATAAGGAGAAGGGAGCCTTGAAACAACTGGCCGATGAAGAAGGCTATGAAACGTTCGTTGTCCCCGATGATGTAGGCGGAAGATATTCGGTGCTTACACCTGTGGGTTTGTTACCCATAGCCGTTGCAGGGTACGACATTAGAGCATTGCTGGACGGAGCGAAGCGGATGAAGGCCCATTTGGAACAAGATTATTCGATAGAGGCCAACCCCGTTTCGGCCTATGCCGCGGTAAGGAATGAACTGTACAGCAAAGGGAAAACAACCGAAATTATGGTGAGCTATGAGCCGCGTTTGTTTTACATCACCGAATGGTGGAAACAGTTGTACGGTGAAAGTGAAGGAAAAGAGCATAAGGGGATCTTTCCGGCAGGCGCGGGCTTCACAACTGATTTGCACTCTATGGGCCAGTACATACAGGATGGATTGCGGAATATTTTTGAAACCGTTATTTCGGTCGGGTTGCCCAACAATGAATTAAAAGTACCGTCAGACAAAAAAAACCTGGATAAGCTCAATTACATAGCCGGCATGCCTATCCATGAGGTAAACCGGCAGGCGGAACTGGGAACTACTTTGGCTCACCTGGACGGTGGAGTGCCTAACCTCAGGATCACCATACCGCGGGTAAATGAAGAAATGATGGGCGAAATGATTTATTTCTTTGAGATGGCCTGTGCGCTCAGTGGCTACATTCTGGATGTTAATCCGTTCGATCAGCCGGGTGTGGAGGCATATAAGAAAAACATGTTCGCCCTACTGGGCAAGCCCGGATTTGAAAAAGAAACCGAAGAAATAAAAAAACGGTTAAGCTAATTATGGGCCGTTTTTCTTTTCCTGTTGTCATTATATTCCTGATGTTCTTGTCGGCTTGCTATCGCCCCGAGCCGAAAGATTCCATGCTTGATCTGCATAATCTTGCCGGACACTGGTCGACGCAGCAGGTACAGTTTTTTGAAACGTGGGAAGTAACATCCGACACACTGATGGAAGGTCTTGGATACAGCATGCAGGGTGAGGATACAGTCTTTAAAGAAACACTAAAATTCTTTTTTGATGGGGAACGTGTGTGGCTTGCGGTTAAGCAGGGTGTTGAAAAAAACTATACCCTGTTTAAGCTGATTGAAGCAGGAAAAGCCAGGTGGGTGTTTGAAAATAAAACGAATGAATATCCGAACATCATCACTTATAACCTTTCAGAAAACGAATTGACAGCTTCCATAATGAACAGTAAAGGCCATAAAAAAATTGATTTTAAAATGAAAAAAAGGTAAATATGGAATTTCTTGAACTGTTAACCAAAAGACAGAGTGACCGAAAATATATAAGCGAACCAGTAGAAAAGGAAAAGATAGAACGATGCCTGGAGGCGGCCCGACTAGCGCCTTCGGCAAGCAATTCGCAACCCTGGTCGTTTATTGTTGTGGATGAACCGGTATTAAAAGACAAGGTGGCCCGAAAAACCTTCGGTCCGGCCAAAACATTTAACAAATTCGTTCCGCAGGCACCCGTAATTGTTGTCATCATTATGGAAAAGCCCAAAATGATTACGGAAGTAGGAGGCAGAATAAAAAAGAAGGAATATCCGTTGATGGATATTGGAATTACTGCCGAACATTTCTGTCTTCAGGCAGCCGAAGAAGGCTTGGGAACCTGTATGCTGGGGTGGTTCGATGAGCAGGCTGTAAAAGAACTGCTCCTTGTTCCTGAAAATAAAACAGTCCCTCTGCTCATAACGCTTGGCTATACTCCTGATGATTATAAACTGCGCAAGAAGATTCGTAAGGATTTTAAGAAGGTGGTAAAGTGGAACAGTTATTAAACAGCTGAAAACAGATTACAATTCATCCACAAGTTTTTCAATAACCACGGGAAAATGGGCATATTCCAGCTCATGAATTCTTGACGCCAGGCTGTCGGGCGTGTCATCTTTTTTTACTTCACAAGTTGCCTGAAACAGGATGTTCCCTTCATCATAATGTTCATTCACGTAATGAATGGTAATACCCGATTGTGTTTCTTTATTGGCAATAACCGCCTCGTATACATAGTGCCCGAACATTCCTTTGCCGCCGTATTTGGGTAATAAAGCCGGGTGGATGTTAATGATACGCCCGGGAAATGTTTGCACAATAGACGTAGGTATCAGCCAAAGGAAGCCGGCAAGGACAATAAGATCAATATCATTCTCTTCCAGTATTTTGTCAATTTTATCC
>Ga0209013_10002135_pt1 | contig 18039 bp, 14 predicted proteins | sample Cruoilmetagenom2_FD_187291 | JGI IMG/M metagenome (GOLD analysis project Ga0209013, IMG submission 187291) | Oil polluted marine microbial communities from Coal Oil Point, Santa Barbara, California, USA - Sample 2 (SPAdes) (version 2) | ecosystem: Environmental > Aquatic > Marine > Oil seeps ...
AACCAGCAGGATTCAGCGCTCTATTACCTTCACCGAGCACTCAGGATCGCCAAAGACAGGGGATTCAGGCACCTTGAATTGGAAACTTATGATGAGTTGGCCCGTTTACATGCTGATAACAGCAGTTATGCCTCGGCATACAACTGGCTGCTGAGATACGATACCGTTTATAAAGCCCTTTTTAACGAGATACAATCGGAACAGATTGCCCGGTTGCGTACCCGTTATGAACAGGAGATCAAAGATACGGAGATCGAACAACTTCAATCCGAATCACAGGTACAGAAAATGCTTAACAAGGTTTTCATCATCTTTATTGTGATCATTGTTTCTCTGGTCATTATCATTGCTGTAAATCTCCGTTCGAAGAAGAGGACCAATCAAATGTTGGCAGAACGAAATCTACAGATATCCAACACTCTCCAGATGCTGAGCGAGTCGGAGCAGGAACTTCAGAAATTGAATAAATCAAAAGATAGAATATTTTCTGTGGTGGCCCATGATCTGCGGAACCCTGTGGCAGCTGTTACAGGTTTTTCAGAACTACTTTATGAAAATTTTGAACAGTTTCCGGTGGAAACCCAGAAAGAGTATTTGTTACAGATCCTACAAGGCACACAACGTATCCAAAATCTTCTTGAGAACCTTTTGATATGGGCCAGGTCCCAGATGAAAGCAGTCAAATATGAACCTGGGAACCTGAAAGTAAAGAACATGGTTGACGAGTGCGTAAAAGAATTGAAAGCTAATCTTGACCACAAAAAAATTGATTGTCAGGTTAAAATTGACCGTAAGTGTATTGTGTATGCTGACAAAGCTATGGTTCGCACAGTCTTTAGGAACCTGATTATGAATGCAGTTAAATTCAGTTTTCCGGGGGGAAAGATCAGGATCACCTCCGAAAATGGCACAAAAATGTGCAACGTAGCAGTTTCTGACGATGGGATCGGAATTCAGCCAGAGATCCAGGACAAACTCTTTGATTCCAATGAAGTTGTATCTACTCCCGGTACTACAGGTGAATCGGGGTCCGGACTTGGCCTTATAATCTGCAAAGAGTTCGTGGAGAGGAATGAAGGAACGATATGGGTTGATAGTGAACCTGGCAACGGCTCCTCCTTCATAGTCAGTCTACCCATTTCAAGTGTAGAATAGTCTACTTCAGCTTGTCCCTGAACACTTTTTCAAATTTATCCACCTTGGGTTGGATCACCACACGGCAGTACCCCTGATTGGGATTATTTTCAAAGTACTCCTGGTGATAACCCTCTGCTTTATAGAAGTTGTCAAACGGTTCCACCCGGGTTACGATGGGATCTTTCCATATCCCGGCTGCATCCAGTTCCTTAATAACCTTTTCAGCCTCTTGTCGCTGCTCATCGTTATGATATAACACAATGGACCGATACTGGGTACCCACATCAGCTCCCTGTCTGTTGAGCGTTGTAGGATCGTGTGTTTTGAAGAATATCTCGAGCAGTTCGGTGAAGTTTACCTCTCCGGGATCAAAGCTAATCTGGATTACCTCAGCATGACCCGTAGTTCCTGAAGTTACCTGTTTGTAGGAAGGATTGGCCTCATGGCCACCTGAATAACCCGACACAACCATATGAACACCGGTCACACGCTCAAAGATGGCTTCAACACACCAGAAACAACCACCACCAAAAGTTGCCAGTTCTGTTTTCTCTTTCATATTAGTACTTCCGGTTGACACAACTGTGAATATCAGAATCGCAAATATAGTGAATGTGTATCTTCTCATCTCTTGTTGAGTTACAAAGTATATTAAATTATAACCGGAAGCTACCGGTTTTGTTTGAGGGTGGAATTCATCGGTTTTTCGTTGTAACTTTATATCATGCAGCCGGCTTCCTATTATAAATCCAGTGAGAACCTGTCGGTTCAGTGCCTGCTTTGCCCTCACCGCTGCATACTGGTTCCTGATCAGTATGGAAAGTGCAACACTCGTGTGAACAGAAATGGGGAATTGATCACCGAGAACTACGGGATCCTTTCTGCAATCTCCACTGACCCGGTGGAGAAAAAGCCATTGTATCACTTTTACCCGGGAAGGTCCATCCTCTCAATTGGCAGTTTCGGATGCAACCTGTCATGCGATTTTTGTCAGAACTGTGAGATTTCCCAAATTGACCCACACATCCTCTCACATCATCCCTTCCGGGAGCCAGAAGATATTGTGAATAAGGCACTCCTGCATCAGAATAACATTGGACTGGCTTATACTTATAATGAGCCCACCATCTATTATGAGTATATGTTCAAATGTGCTGTGCTGATCAAGGAGCAGCAGCAACACAATGTAATGGTGACCAACGGATATATCAACGGAGCACCTCTGGATGCGATCCTTCCGTACATGGATGCGTTCAATGTGGACCTTAAATCATTTCGCAATGATTTTTACATTAAACGGTCAGGTGCAACATTGCGACCTGTGCTGAATACCATAAGCAGGATCGCGAAATCCGAATGTCACCTGGAACTCACATTTCTGATCATTCCGGACTTCAACGATTCAGAAAAAGAATGGAACGATATGATCAACTGGATTATGGGGAATTGCGGGGAGGACACCATTCTGCATGTGAGTCGCTATTTCCCCCGATTTAAACTCAATAAGCCACCTACTCCGCTTTCAACCATCCAGCGATTCATGGATTTGGCCAATGAGCGGATCAGGTATATATATCCTGGCAACACACCCCAACTGGAAAACCATACTCTCTGTCCCGGTTGCGGGACCATACTTATTGAACGTGATCTTTATTATGCCACTGTCACAGGCATTGGAGATGAAGGGCAATGTCATCAATGTAATTTACAGATCAATGGAGTTTTCTAATGAAATAACATCATGAAAATCCGAAATGCAGCAGTGGAGGGTAGATTTTACCCTTCGACTAAAAACAGGATATTTGAACAGATCCGTGAGATTGAAGCAACAAACCGATACCCCGATATAGAGCTCCTACCCGTGAAGGTTTTCGGAGCAGTGCTGCCTCATGCCGGACATCTGTATTCAGGTTACCAAACCATCCCGTTTTTTCATTTGATCAATAGGCTGGAGGTATCTCCTGAGACTTTTATTATTGTGCATCCAAATCATTCGGGACAAGGTCTTCCACTGGCCATTGATGATGCTGAAGCATGGTCTAATTCCATTGGCGAGGTTCCAATGGACCGGGAATTTGCTAAGGCAATGGATCTCCCTTTCGATCCCAAGGCCCATGCCAGAGAACATTCAGCAGAGGTGATCATTCCTTTTCTGCAGTATTATTTTTCAGAGCACAAATTTTCCATACTACCCATTTGTATGTCGGACCAGAGTTATAAAACTGCCTCACTGGTAGCTGAACGGATCAGGCAGGCGATTCGAGTGACTGGCCGTAAGATCATCCTCATTGCATCCTGTGATTTTTCGCACTTTTTATCCCCCCAGGAGGGGCAACATAAGGACCAGCAGGTAATTGATAACATACTGCTCAGGGACACAAAAGGAGTTGAAATGGCGGTGAAAAAGCACCATGTTTCTGTTTGTGGTTATGGCCCTATCATGGTACTCATGGAGTACACCAGCGCATTATACTCTGATTACAAAGTTCAAATACTGGCAAGGGGCCACTCGGGAGAGGTGATCCCGTCCCGCGAAGTGGTTGATTATATTTCAATGATCATGTACCAATGATCCTTACAATAGCTGATAAAAAATTGTTGCTATTGCTGGCCCGGAACGCCATTGTTAATAGAATTGCTCCCGGGAATCCGCAATTGAGCATCATCCCCGACCCTACTGATTCGGTTCAGTTGAATTGTGGAGCTTTTGTTTCGCTCTATGTGGAAGGAGATCTCAGAGGTTGCATCGGCACTTTTTCTGAAGAGGATACACTATACAAGAATGTGAAAAAGATGGCTGAGTCAGCGGCTACCTCAGATTCCAGGTTCAGCCCAGTGCAATTTTGTGAACTGGAGAAGATGAAGATCGAGATCAGCGTTCTCTCCCCAAGGGAAAGGATATATGATAAAGGTGACATTATCCTGGGCAAGCATGGCATTTACATGGAGAAAGGATTGAATCGGGGGACTCTTCTGCCACAGGTAGCCATCAGTCAGAATTGGTCGGTTGATGAATTCCTGGGTAACTGCGCCAAATACAAGGCTGGCATTGGATGGGATGGCTGGCAGACCGCTGATCTCTACTTGTACGAAGCCTTTGTATTTGACAGTGTGCAGACCATTTCCGATTGTTAAAAAATCATAAATATTACGAAATCTTTCGTATGTAATTTGATATTACGAATCCATTCGTATATATTTGCTACGAAACAATTCGTACAATGATATTAAAACCCACCGAATCGGAACTTGAAATCATGCAAATTCTTTGGGAATGCGGACCATTAACCGTTCGTGAGGTAAATGACCTGCTGAATCAACAACGCAGGGTCGGTTATACCACAACGCTCAAGATTATGCAGATTATGGCGGAAAAAGGACTGCTCACAAGAGATACTGAGCATCGATCACATGTATACACTCCTACCCTACAATCTGAAGAGGTGCAATCTACCATATTGGATCATGTACTTAAAACTGTTTTTAAAGGAAGTCGATCCAACCTTGTGATGCAGGCACTGGGAAACCATTCTGTAACAAAGGAAGAGATGGAAGAGATAAGGACACTTATTAAAAAAATGGAAGATAAAGAAGATGGAATTCTTTGAAGGCTCAGGTAATTGGGTAGTAGCGCTTGGGAAGACCCTGGTACATAGTTTATGGATTGGTCTTCTGCTCCTTTCAATCCTTAAAATCATACTTCAGACCATACCAGGCCGATATTCGAATATAAGGTACCGCATCGCCACAATCTCTCTTCTAATATTCCTGAGCTCAGTGGTCACTCTTTTCCTGTTGCTGTTTGTTCCTCTGCAGGCTCAAACTACTGCCATGCCTGCTACGCAGAAATTTCCCGGCGTGATCCCTCACATTCAATATATAAGCGGTAACATTGGCAGATCTCCTGTAAGATTATTATGCACCATCTGCAGCTATATCTATTTTACCGGGATTCTTATCATGCTGATCCGTTCCGTCAACTCATTCAGGCAGATCCGTGGATTGAAAAGAGACGGAGTCCCTTTACACGGTATTTGGTATGAACGATTCCTTCAGATTAAGAACAGCATGGGGATAAAGAGAAATGTGCTTCTTCTGGAATCAGACAGGATATACGTACCTTCAGTGATAGGATTGCTTAAGCCTGCTGTTATAGTACCTGTGGGAATGTTTACACACCTTTCACCGGACCAGGTAGAAACCATCCTGATGCATGAACTCTACCACCTGAGGAGGTTTGATTTCCTGGTGAATTTGATACAGCTGGTTGTTGAAGCTATTTTCTTTTATAATCCTGCTGTCCGGACCATCTCTAAAATGATTCGCACAGAAAGAGAAAATTGCTGTGATGACCGAGTTATTCAGTCATGTGGAGATCCACTGGCATACGCCCGTGCACTTTTTCAGTTAGCTGAACATCATCAATTGTTTCATACACTGGTTCCCGGCGCATTGGGATCGGATCAATATCAATTGCTCAATAGAATAAAAAGAATCTTAAATCAAAAAAACATGAAAACAAATATTCGAGAGAAGCTCCTATCCCTCCTGATTATGGCAGGAGGAGTGATCATTCTGCTAATTGTATCCGGATTCAGTTCAGGATTTTCCATTGTAAAACATAGTGATTCCAGGCAGGTGCTGACTGCCTCCAATGTGACTATGTTATCGGAATCGATTCAAACAGAGGCAATTGTCTTAGATACCATTCCTGTTTCGGAGGAAATCAGACCAGAAAAGATTGATCATGCTGAAATAGAAAGGGAGATGGAAGCTGCAAAAAAAGAAGCCCTGACCGAGATTGACTGGGAAGAGATTGAAATGGAAATGGCCGATGCGAGGATTCAATTGGACTCCATGGTGAAGGACTTTGATTTTGATTTCGATTTTGATGTTGATATTGACATGGAAGCTATCAAGATTGAGATAAAACAATCCATGAAAGAGTTGGAGGAAATTGACTGGGAATCGATTAGACAAGATATGGAAAAATCTTTGGAAGAGATTGACTTGGAGGAGATCAAAAAAGAGATGGAGAATGTAAGGATCCATTTGGATTCTGTATTTGAAAACTTTGATTTTGATTTCGATGTGGATTTGGAGCATGAGTTAGAGAAAACGGAAGTCGAAATTTGAATCCCGCGAGCGCATTAAGGCTGTCTCAAAAGGGGCAGCCTCACTGTTTTTCTGAAGGATACTTTTTCGTAACGTGCTTATCCACTGCGTGAACAATGCCAGGTTACTTCTAAAGTATTCCTCAGAATTAATCAAAACCGGACTTTTGAGACAGCCTCTTAGCGTGCACAAAAGAAAATAATATATGGATCGATGATTGGCTTCCGCCGAGCTTCGGTTCCTCGCGGCTTACCGCGAGGAGAGTCAATTACAAGAAAGAAAGCATGACTTTTAGAACAGAGGCGGGCTCAAAGAGAGCTAAGAATGTGCAGGAAATTTGGTATTTAGAATATAACCTTTATATTTGCTTCTCTAAAGATTGGTACAGACTACAACCAGATAGTCACTAATCCTAAAACTAAATCTGTATCTGAAGATCCCGGTTCCTCTAAGAGCCGGGATTTTCTTTTCCAATATAACATACTGTGATCCTGGCTGTTAACGCAAAGAATTGCTTGGCGTAAATAGTACACTTCCGGTTTTTGGCATTGAATTTGAATTTCAATAACCAAAGATGTAAAACAATAAAAACCGTGAAGTCATGAAAACCAGACAATATACCATCGCAATGTTGATTGCCCTGATTTTCGGTATAATTACCATTCAGGCTCAACCGACCCGTCGCAGTGCTACTCAGGACAAAAAAGAGAAAACAACTGCGACAAGGAGTTATACAAAAAAATCCACACCTCAGAAAGCCCGTGCCACACAACCCGCACGTCAGGTTCAAAAACAGCAGGTACAGCGCCAGAGAACCACACAGCCCGCACGTCAGGTTCAGCATCAGAGAACTGCGCAGCAAACCCGGAAACCTGTTAGTATTAGCACACCTAATAATCCACGCAGCACATACCGAAAGGCAAATTCGAATGTGTATGTAAGCAATAACCGGACAGGTAACAGCAGGGTCAACAAATATTCCAGCGAGCGATATTACGGGGGACATCATTACCATAATGCCTACCCCACCAGGAAGGTGAAATTCCATTACCACCATGATACTTACATACACAACTATCATGTACTCTACTACCCCACTTATAGGAATATCTACTGGTCCAGGAACATGTACAGAGATTATCGCAGGTGGTATCCCGAATACAATTGGAGGTACAATTACGGGTACCGAATTCAAACCATCTCGGTATTTGATGCCAAATACAACCTGGGAGAGGTAGCCATGGTATACGGAAGGGTTTATGCAACCTGGCATAATAAGGAAACCGATGATTTCCTGCTCTTCTTCGGCGGAGATTACCCTTACCAGCAATTTACAGTCGTTCTGCCTGGAAACGTTGCCCGCAGATTCAGCTGGAGGCCTGAACGCTACTTCCTGGGAGAACACCTTACCGTTACAGGATTAATTACCACCTTTGACGGTAACCCGGAGATTATCGTGAAGAACAAGCGCCAGCTTGGAATTTACTAACACTCTACGCAAAAACCATTTTTTGAGAAAGGCCGCCTCACAAGGGCGGCTTTTTATTGTTACTGAGGCAGGATACTGGAGGCCCGTTGTATGGAGTATGCTGCAAAAATCCCCAGCGCACCATTATCAATATTTGTACTGACGTTGGCCGAGGGACCTGAAAACAACGGATTATTACCCATAATTTCCAACTGGGCATCAATCACAAAATCGTAATATTCCTGTTCGATACAATTTAACTCTAGTGTTACCGTATCACCTGGATGTACTGCCTGACGGGGGTCCTCATCACTAAGGAATCCAGCGGGGAAACCGGGAAAATACCCATCATCAAAGAGATCATCCGACATTACACTATATTTTGCCAGCGTATCGGTGAGCAGGAACCCGTTTTTCCACAGTTTAAAGCCAAACCAGTCTCTCTGCTCAGGCAGATGGATGGCATACATGGCAACCTGGTACCCGGGGAATATGGGTGTCGCAATATACCTCAACTCAATGGAGTGTAGTACAGTACCGCCGGGCATGGTACTTGTTGCATGATATGTTTCGTACTGACCATCCTGGTCCGCATCCACCTGGCTGATATCAAGCTTATAGGTGGTACCTTCCACCCCCCTGAATGCATATGGTGTCTCATAGAGTCCAGGAATGGTATCATGCTCTGAAAGCAACAGTGTCATATCATCGAACGAGAGTTCAACAACAGCTTTTGAGATTCTGGGTGAAGGCTTGTTGACGAAATAGTCGCTTGAGACGGAAAGATTTACCTGATGCCTGACAGAATCGGTGGTTACCGTTCCATGTACCACCAGTCTCTGAAATGTGGACCCCAGCTCAATATCAATTCGCTCCGTACATGATGAAGCTATGAATAGAACTACCATAAGCAAACCACTTCTGTAATATGTTTGAATCCTGCTCATCAGAACTTGAAATTATAGGTAATTGCCGGAACAATGGAAAACAAATATGTCATCTCAGCATAGGTCACATCAGGGTTGGACTCGTCCTGTCTGAAATTGAGTGTCCACACATTTTTTCTTGCATATGCATTGTATGCCGAGATGTTCCACTCTCCTCTCCATCTTTTCCCCGGTTTCTCCTTACCCCTGATTGTAATTGAAAGATCGAGCCGGTGATAAGATGGGAACCTGTATTCGTTCCTTCCGGTATAGACAGGCAGGATATTTCCCATCACTTCATACCTTCCTGAAGGAAGGGTAAAAGGAATACCGGTATTGTATACCCAGTTAGCAGCCACATCAATTCGTGAAAAGAGCTCATAGCTGAACACAAGAGAGAGATCGTGTGGTTTGTCATATGGCGCCGGGTAGGGATTGCCCTCATTGATCTCAGGAATATCACGCAATGTTTTTGACAGGGTGTAGCTGATCCATCCTGAGAATTTTTTAGTCTCATACTTGATATAGAATTCGGCACCATACGAGGTAGCCTCACCCACCCTCAGCTCACCTTCCAGTCTGGGATTCAGCATCAATTGAGCATGGTCCCTGAAATCGATGGAGTTGCTCATTTTTTTGTAGTAGAACTCTAAGGAAGTCTCCAGCCTGTTGTCGAGGAAATTCCTGAAATAGCCCGCAGCTACCTGATCAGAGACCTGAGGTTTAATATTCGGGGATGCAGGAAACCAGACCTCCAGGGGCGTACCTGCGCTGGAATTGCTGGCCAGATGGAGATACTGCCGAGTACGTGAATAACTGGATTTCAGAGAATTCTTTTCACTCAATACATAATTTGCCGCAACTCTTGGTTCAAGACCGTGATAGAAGTTGAAAAAATCTCCACTCTCGTAATGTAATGCATCTGTAACCTGGTGCTCCTCATCAAATTCATATATGGTAGCTGGTCCCACATTGCTAAAGGTGGAATACCTTACTCCGTACCTGAGGGTGAATCTCTCTGCTATTTTTGATTCTCCGGAAAAATAGAGCCCGTTTTCCAATGAATGGTTACTGGGGAGTTCCATACTTTGATTGATGCCATCCTGGCTTTGGGCCTTGACACTTCCAGGATTGATGGTATGATAGATTCCCGATGCCCCGAATTGAAAGGTATGTTCGGGAGATGGATACCAGATGAAATCACCTTTGAATCCGTAATCTTCGAGATATGATTTCCAATTAAAATACTGGGATGAACCCTCAGGTGTACCCAGGTCATAGAAATAGTGTGTATTTAAAAATGTAAAATTGCTGAATAACCTATTGCTGAACAGGTGGTTCCATCTGAGGGTAAAGGTTCGGTTTCCAAAATACATCCCCGCATAATCATTGGCAAATACATCTTTTCCATAATACCCCGAAAGATAGATCCTATTATTATCGTTGATTAGGTAATTCAGTTTCCCATTGAGGTCGTAGAAGAACAGTCTGTTTTGACGGATGGCTTCATCCTTGGCGAATTTGAGAAAAATATCGGCATAGGTTCTTCTGGCAGCCACGAGGAATGAAACCTTATCCTGTACTATAGGGCCTTCCAGGGTTAAGCGACTGGCAATTGTTCCAATTCCGCCACTTGCACTGAAATTTCTCCTGTTCCCCTCTTTCATCCGGATATCCAGCAATGATGAGAGCCTTCCTCCGGAACTGGCTGGGATATCTCCCTTATACAGTTTAACATCTTTGATGGCATCGTTGTTAAAAACAGAAAAGAATCCCATCAGGTGACTGGCATTATAGACCGTCGCACCGTCAAGCAGGATCAGGTTCTGATCGCGGCCTCCTCCCCTGACACTGAATCCTGATGATCCTTCACTGGTCATCTGAACTCCAGGGAGTAACAGTATGGTCTTTATTACGTCCACTTCACCAAGCAGCGCAGGTATTTTCCTTATTGACTGAATGGACAACCGGGTACTGCCTGTCTCCAGACTTGTTATATTATTGTTATTTGCCAGACCAGATACAGTGACCTCTTCCAGCTGAATAATGGCTTCATTCAACTCGATATCAAAAACTATGTCATCATTCAGGGAAATGGGTAGTGATGCAGTCGTATAGCCCATGTAAGAGCACACAACTGTATAATTACCAGATTCAAGTGACAATGAGAAGTAACCATATTCATTTGTAATGGTACCAGCGCCACTCTCCTCAACAGCCACATTGGCTCCAATCAGTTCTTCTCCGGTGGCGGCATCACGCACATATCCGCTTAAAGTAACCTTTGCTTTGCTTTCAACAGTTAGAAAAAGCAGGCTCAAGGCAAGAAACCATCCTATGGATGCAGGTTTTTTCATCTCGACAGGTCCAATATCACCTGCTCAAATAGACAAATATCAGACCATATAGTTGTATTGGCCTGATATCAGAAGTTAAATTAGTAAAAAAAGTGCGATTGCTCTGCTATACGATCTGGCTCATGGCATCTATGAAGGATTCCACAGAAGCTGTAATGATATCAGTGGATGCAGAGAAGCCATAGTACACAACACTTTTGTGTTCTACCTGCATATGCACCTTACCCATATCGTCACTTCCCCGTGTGATGGCCTGAATAAGAAATTCTTCTATCCTCACCTTTTTCTTGAGGATATCTTTTACTGCATTGATCGATGCATCAACCGGACCGTTCCCTTCCGAAGTGATGGTGTGATATTTTCCGTCCCACTCCATGGTTACAGTAGCCACTGGTGTAGTACCCTTACCACAAACTACCTGCAGGTTATGGAGATGCAGGTTCCTCTTGATATCCCTGGCACTTGCACCAGCAAGTACCTTTAAATCTTCATCTACAATTTCTTTTTTCGAATCAGCCAGTTTGATGAACTCCTCATAAATCGAATTCAAACCGGATTTACTGAATGTATAACCCAGTTTTTCTAACCTGTGCTTCAGCGCAGCTCTTCCGCTTCGCGCTGTGAGTAGTATGGAAGATTCATTGATCCCAACAGTTTTAGGATTGATAATCTCATAATTTTCCCGACGCTTAAATACCCCATCCTGATGAATACCTGAAGAGTGCGCAAATGCATTCCGTCCCACGATAGCTTTGTTGGGTTGAACCGGCATGCGCATTAAGGTAGATACCAGGCGGCTTGTGTGGTAGATCTTTTTTGGATTGATATTGGATATGAGGTTCAGGTGCTTCCTGCTTTTCATGATCATGGCGATCTCCTCCAACGAAGTGTTACCCGCACGCTCACCGATACCGTTTATGGTTACTTCCACCTGCCTTGCCCCGTTGATCACACCACTCATGGTATTGGCTGTGGCCATACCCAGGTCATTGTGACAGTGGGTGGAGAGGATGGCTTTATCGATATTAGGCACATGATCCACAAGGTATTTGATCTTCTTGCCATACTCATCGGGAAGGGTATAACCGGTAGTATCAGGTATATTGATCACAGTTGCACCAGCATTGATTACTGCTTCCACCACCCTGGCAAGATATTTATTATCTGAACGCCCTGCATCTTCAGCATAGAATTCCACATCTTCAACAAATGACTTGGCATATTTTACTGCTTCCACTCCCCGTTCGACAATCTCATCCGGATTGCTATTTAATTTGTGGTAGATGTGGTAATAAGATGTACCTATACCTGTATGAATACGAGGACGTTTGGCAAACTTAAGCGATTCTGCAGCAACCTCAATGTCTTTCTTAACCGCCCGGGTTAGCCCACATATTACTGGTTCGGTGACCGCTTTACTGATCTCCACCACTGAGTTAAAATCACCCGGACTGGAGATGGGAAAACCGGCTTCAATCACATCTACGCCCAACTCCTCCAGTGCCCGTGCAACTTCAATTTTCTCAATGGTATTCAGTTGGCAACCGGGGACCTGCTCTCCATCCCTGAGGGTTGTATCAAATATGTATACTCGATCTTTGGCCATGATTGCTGTTTTTAATGCGAAGAAATATAATCACAAAAGAAGTAAATTATATGATCAGTTATGCTATTCAACATATAATTAATTCACACAAAAGCGATCAAATCAAAGAAAAGGATCAGGAAAATTCACTTTTAAGCTGTTCCACCCAGTTTGTCACCCTCTCCTTGTTCATTGAGCCCTGGTTTTCATAGTCAATCGCCAGTCCGGTAAACTGGTCTCCCCGCAATGCCCGTGAACTTTCGTATTCATACCCTTCTGTGCTGGTGAATCCCACAAGGGTGGCCCCCTGCACTTCCAGTATCTCTGCCATGATTCCCATGCCATCCAGGAAGTTTTCAGGATATCCTTTCTGATCGCCCAAACCATACAAGGCTATTCTCTTTCCTGTGAGATCAAGGTCTTCCAGAGCGGGAACAAATTCATCCCAGTAATTGGGCAGCTCACCATCAAACCAGGTGGGTACACCCATGATAATCTGGCTAAAGGAGTTGAACAGCTCTTCGGTGAGCAGTTCTGCATTTACGAGCTCTACCTGATCATCATTGAAGGTCTCTTTGATCCGTTCAGCTATTATCCCCGTTTTCTTAGCGTTAAAACTATAGATGATTGCAGTCTTATTCATTGTTTTCCTGTTAGGTCTTAATAATTCAACAGCTCTACTACTGCTTTTTTGATCCGGTGAATATCTGGCAGGATAGCAGCTTCAAGGATCCTGTTAAATCCTACCGGGGTGAATGTAGAACCCACACGCTTTACCGGGGCGTCCAGGTGTTCAAATGCCAGCTCATTGATCTGAGAAGTCACCTCACCGCCAAAACCTCCAAATATCTTGTCTTCATGTACAATAAGTACTTTGCCAGTTTTTTTCACGGTGGTAAGAATGGCTTCGGTATCCAGAGGACTGAGCGATCTTAAATCGAGCACCTCAATGCTGCTCTTTCCATCCTTACTAAACTGATCGGCCAATTCGACACACATGGGGGTAGTATTTCCATAAGTGATGATGCTTACATCGGTTCCCTCCCTTCTATGCCTGGCTTTGCCAAATGGAACCTCGAAATCGTCAGGAATGGGTGTGGCCACTTTTGTTGCATTATAGAGCGCCTTTGGCTCAAGGAAGAGGGTCACCCCCCTTGACCTTAAACTGGTCCTGAGCAGACCAGCGGCATCATCGGCATAACTGGGGTAAACCACCCTGATGCCAGGAAATGATGCCAGTGAGCCTTCGATGGTTTGTGAATGGTAGAGTCCACCGCCAATGTATCCTCCCGAAGCCAGACGAACGGTAATATTGGGTGAATACTGCCCCTTGGTACGCCAGTATTCATGGGATGTTTCCACAAACTGTTCCATGGCAGGCCAGAAATAATCTGCAAATTCAGCTCCTTCAACGACGATGCGCAATTTGTCATTGTAACGGCTCATACCGTTTGCAGTCCCCATGATAAAATCTTCAGCGATCGGCGCATTGAATACCCTTTCCTTTCCAAACTCCTGCTGCATCCCTTTGGTCACATTGAAGATCCCGCCTTTCTCCTTGTTGGCCACATCCTGCCCCCAGATATAGGTATCAGGATTGTGTCTGAACTCTGCTTTTAGCGTCTCATTTAAACCTTCAATCAGCTTTTTTGGTTCACCTTCCTGGTTGTGAAGTCCTTCAGGGTATTTCTCACTTACATAAGGTTCAGGAATCACAAAATCATGAATGGATCCGGGATCAGGGTGCGGAGAATTCATCCCTACTTTATGGGCTGCTTTTACTACCTCTTTTGCATCGCTTTCAAGTTGCTCTATCTCCTCTTCTGTAAATCTTTCATACCTGAGCAACAGCCTCCTGTATTTGGCCAGAGGATCATACTCATGCACATAATTAAGCTCATAGTCATCCCGGTATAGATCATGCCGGTCAGAATTGGAGTGTGAATGGATCCGCACGCAGTTGGCCTGAACAATGACAGGATGTTCGTGTTCCACCACATACTCCTTTGCTTCGGTCATGGTATTCATACTGTCGAATACATCTTTTCCATTGCAATGAAAAATCTTCAGGTTCTTGAATCCTGAGAAATTATTGGCCACCTTCCTGTTGGCGGTCTGATCTGCCTTGGGTACTGAAATCCCATAGCCATTGTCCTGGAATACAAAAATAACAGGGAGCTTTTCATTGCTGGCACCATTGATCGCCTCATAAACATATCCTTCAGACACAGAGGATTCACCCTGTGAGCTAATGGCTACTCCGGGCACCTTATACTTCTTCAGAGCCCTTGCCACACCGACGGCATGCAGTGTATGATTTCCGGTACAGGAAGAGACATTGTGAACGTTCCATTCGGGCTTTGCAAAGTGGTTGGACATGTGACGTCCTCCCCCTGCCACATCAGCATCTTTAGAGATACCATTCAGTATCAGCTCCTCAGCAGTCAGTCCGGCTGAATGTGATGTAAGCAGATCCCTGTAATAAGGAAACAGATGATCATTTTCCCGGTCAAAGACCTGACCTATGGCCAGTTGAATTCCATCATGTCCGGCATAGGGTGCATGGTATGACCAACCAATGGCCTGTTTCAGGTAATTGGGTGCCCGGTCATCAATGGACCTGCCCACCAGCATCAATTTAAACCACTTTGCCAGGGTCTCTTTTTCAGTTTTTTTAATGCTATATCTTTTTTCTGTTGACATCGCTTGCTAAAGTTTAAAATTACCCTCTGGATCAAATGATTCGATATAATCTCCCAATCGCTTCAGAAAAGCGCCACCAAGGGCACCATCAACGATCCTGTGGTCGTATGTGAGGGATAACCACATTTTCTGTCTGATTGCAATCACATCCCCTTGATCAGTTTCAAGGACTGCCGGCTTCTTCTTAATAGCTCCTACGGCCAGGATTGCCACTTCAGGCTGGTTAATAATCGGTGTTCCTATGTCGTTTTGGAAAGTTCCAAAGTTGGTAACTGTAAAAGTGCCCCCACTGATATCATCCGGTCCAAGCTTATTGCTCCTTGCGGCCACAGCCAACTCATTCATCTTCTTGGTAATCCCTGTAAGATTAAGTGAATCGGCATCCTTGATGTTAGGTACAATCAGGTTATTGCCGGGCAGTGAAACTGCAATTCCCAGGTTGATCCTCTTCTTGATAATGATCTTTTCTCCATCTACTGACGCATTGATCTGCGGAAAATCCCTTAAAGCTTTGGTGGTGGCCTCTAAGAATACAGGAAGGAAAGTAATCTTCACTCCCTCTCTCTTCAGGAATTCATCCTTAACCCTGTTCCTCCAGGTAACTACGCCAGTCACATCTACCTCAATCATATTAGTTACATGGGCAGATATTTGCTTGGACCTCACCATATGATCAGCAATCAATTTCCTGAGCCTGCTCATTTCAATGATCTCATCACCACCATCCACACCATCAGCACCAGGAGAAACGGCAGCTGGGCCTGAAGTGGTTGTGGAGGTGGCAGGAACTTCAACTGGCTTCTCCTGCACACCCGGAACGGTTTTTATCTGCCCTGTTCTTCCACCACGATTCTCAAGAAATGATAATATATCCTTTTTCTGTACCCTTCCATTCAGCCCACTACCAGGGATCCCATCAAGTTCCTCCTGGGAAATCTCCTCTTCCCTGGCAATTTTCCTTACCAATGGTGAATAGAATCGATCAGCTGTGGAGACAACTTCGGCTGCCACAACGGCTTGATCCTTCTCTTCTGAACCGGTGTTCGGTGAAGAAGGAACCGAAGCTCTTTCGGATTCGGGAACCTCCTCATCCATAGATAATGAACCCTCTCCGTTCATATCGATCACTGCAATCACATTGCCGACTGCAACTACCTCATCCTGTTTGAATAATATTTTTTTAACTACTCCTGCAACAGGTGAGGGAATTTCCGAATCAACCTTATCGGTGGCTATCTCAAGGAGTATATCGTCCTCCTCCACCTGATCTCCTTCTTTTACAAACCAGTTTGTAATGGTTGCTTCTTCAATACTCTCACCCATCTTTGGCATGATGATTTCAAAATTCGCCATGTTATTTAAATTGATTGTGGTGTGGTATTACAAATTTCGTTGGTATAACAATGATCCTCAGAAATTGTTTTTAATCTTCGCTTTCAAAGAGAATATCCAATACCACTGGTTCACCGCAAGGGCGCCGGTCAACTGTAGGGGGTTTTTTAAAAACGGGATAACTGATAGTGGCATCGGGATATCCTATATGAACCAACATAGCCACAACAGAGAAGATTTTCGGTCCCTGCGGGATAAGGGTAATAGTATAATCGTTGCGTAATGGAAGAATGGTATCAATCAGACTCTGGTAGATCGTTTGTCCATTGCGTATGGGATACGAGATCAGATTGCGAATAGATGTCTCACTGATCAAAGCATGGTTGTTTACAAATACTTTCTCTACAAACTCTTTCACAATAGGCGGATCGGCATAATAGAGGTAGAGCAAGTCAGGCTGTACCATTTTATAGATGCTCTCGCATATGTTTTTCTCGTGCCCTAATCCCAGGATAAGTGCCTTTTTCTTCTTTTGATTAGCCTTTATATCGGTTTTAAGAAACTCTTTAATCCGCTTCACTTTTCTTAAAGAGTCCATGCCTTCATAACAAGCCATGGTATATACAAACCGGAGGTTTGCCGAGGAATATCCATCCTGGTTTTCACTGAACCACCTGAAAAATTCATAGTACCACCTCTGGGACATACTGGTACAGTCAAAAACGATGTTGATGCTCTCCTTATGCAAATTTTTGAGGATGGAATCAATTTCCGGAACTTTGGTTTCAACCGGAACAATTTCGTATCCCTGTTCCTGATAATAAGCCCTGTTTTCGTAAAAAGAAAACTCTTTTGGATGATCGGTTCTGGAAAGCGCAATTTTTCGACATGGATTGTCCTCAAATAACCGGGCTATGGTTGTACACCTTGTCTCATACCCAAGTGTTGTAATAAAGATATCCGCTTCAAAATCAATGAGCTTAGAAGGTTCAATATGGTGGATTGCAGATAACTCCATTAAATGCCCTGGTGAGTATCCCAAATATAAAAGTAATATCTATGCCAACCTTATGAATTGGCCTAAAGTTTTGGATTAGTTGGCGGTATTTCAGTGATGGGATTTGGGATGCCGGAATCCATAGTAAACAGGTCAATTACAGGCCATTCATTCACCTGGTTCACAGCTCTAAACATCATACTGGAAACATACCGGTGGATCCTGGAGTGTTTGTATGTACTGGTGTTTATCATAACCACCCAATTGACCCCATCTTTCTGCCTTACCATCAGCGCCGATGAACCGGTGAGGTAACCAGTCCGCCACCAGGTACCGTATCTGTCGCTGCCCCGCCATCCGAAAAGTCCTTTTCCAGCAATGTCTGGATTGGACATCAGGGCTACCGTTTCCGGTGCGAG
>Ga0209013_10002136_pt1 | contig 18037 bp, 13 predicted proteins | sample Cruoilmetagenom2_FD_187291 | JGI IMG/M metagenome (GOLD analysis project Ga0209013, IMG submission 187291) | Oil polluted marine microbial communities from Coal Oil Point, Santa Barbara, California, USA - Sample 2 (SPAdes) (version 2) | ecosystem: Environmental > Aquatic > Marine > Oil seeps ...
TGCATGAAAAAGCACCAGAGAATTTTTTTGATACCTATTTGAATCCTATATTCTCTTTGGAATACGATGGCAGTGATATGATCAGAAAGAATAAGGCACAGGAAATAGCAAAAGAGACACAAAAAGATGTTATAGAAGCAGCCAAACAGATAAAAATACCAAGTGGTGAAAAGCTTTTTTCTGAAATCAATCTTTTTGTACCACAAACAGGGATTGTCGGGAATGACATAGAGATAGGGTTAAATACACTGGATGAAGAAAAACAACTTCAGGCGATACAAGAACTCAAAAAAGCACTTTCTGGTATAAAAGGTGTTTTTGATGTGAATGATAATGCTAGCGAAGGGGTGAAAGAGCTAAAGCTTCGTGTCAATGAATATGGTCAAATGTTGGGTTTCAGTGAAGCTTATGTGACTTCTGTACTCAAAGGTTCATTCCTCAAAGGTGAGTATGGAAAAATGTTTGATGAGAAAGGATTGATCCGTGTGCGCATAGAAGATCCAAGCAAAGATGATACACTTCAAATACGATCAGTCAAACTGACCACCCCAGATGGTACAAGTGTAGTGAGGTTGGATGAGGTATGTGATTTTACCTATAAAAAAAGTTATGTAAAGATCTTTAAAGAGGATGGTGACAGGGTACGTACTGTTATAGCTAGAGTGGAGAGTAAAACCATTTTGGCAACAGAAGTAATGCAACAGATCACACCATTGCTTGAAACATTTGAAAATGAGGGTATTAAAGTTATCATCAAGGGAGAAGAGAAAGAGAATAAACAGATGAAAAAAGAGATGAGTCAAGCAGCACTCATTGCTATTTTCCTGATCTTCATCGCTTTAGTATGGATGTTTAATTCTCTGGTCCTGCCACTAATTATTATCTCAACCATCCCACTATCTATCGTAGGGGCACTTGTAGGTACTTATGTGATGGGTATCAATCTGACCATGCCGGGTGTCATGGGGATGATCGGTCTTGCCGGGGTTGTGGTGAATGATGGACTGATCATGTTGAGCTTTATAAAAAATGCGAAAGATCAAAAGGAGATGATGGAGAAAGCAGGACATAGACTTAGACCTATTTTATTAACGTCAATTACCACAGTACTTGGCCTCTCAAGCATGATCTTTTTTGCAAGCGGTCAAGCCCTTATTATTCAACCTATGGCTATCTCTTTAGGGTTTGGTATTGCATGGGCAACCGTGCTTAATCTTTACTATGTACCTTTGATGTATGCGGTGATCTATAAAGTAAAGAATTAAGTTGTTGTATCGAGATCATTCTCCTCCAGTAAAAGTTCTAAAGCAACATCATCTCCATGCTCTTTGAAGAGTTGACAAATTCGATCAAGTTGAATGTCTGAATGTTCTAAGTAGGGATTATTGTCTATAAATTTCCAAAGGGATTCTGGGTTTTTACAAAGTTCTTTAAGGTAGTACCTTGTAAGTTGACCCATGGTCCCCTCTGTTTTTTCTCCCGCAATTAAAAAATCTTCTTTTTTGATGACAAACGGAAATCTCACTCCATAAAAATCTATAGCATCACCTATCGGATCAAAGGCAACACTTTGTCTTTTTAAAATACGATGTAATGAACGTTCCATAATTGCAAAAACTCTAAAATAATGATAGAGTAAAAAGTTGATTCTTGTTGCACTCATAAGTGCTAACGAAAGATAGGTTCTTAGTCGCAGTTCGGAAAAGTCTTTGTGTTTAATTTGATTCTTCGATAGAGCAAAGCGTGATACTTCACAGATAGGTAGATTTTGTGTGAATTGCCCAATATTTTTAATATGCAAATCTTTTTCCATAGGTATTTTTTGTACAGGTGTACGTTCGTTGACAAAAAAGACCCTTACAGATCCAACATATTTTTTTGTTGCTTTATGTTGTAAAAGATAAATAAAGGACTGCTCATCATCTTGATTAAAAATATATTCTTTAGTTTCTTCAATTTCAGGATAATGGTTAACAATGACATCATTTCTTATGTCTTTGAGAGCTTGGAAATCCTCTTGCGTTGTAGCAAGGAGAAGAGAGTATTCTTCCGTTAGTAGATGAAAAACTTTATCAAGCACTAAAATTCCTTTAGGTTATAGGTCATAAGTATAGATTTTTTTTCGTTATGTTTTGCTAAAAGAAAATTTTTTGACATTTTTTTGATATTAGATAGAATCAGTGGTATACCTATAAACCTAGGCTATAATTAAATAGGAATTTCTTAAAATGGATAAAATATGGGATATTTTTTTGGACAAAAAATGGTACAGAAAAGCTTAGTATTTTTATGTTTACTCTCTTCAGCTACGATCTATGCGGGGAATGTCGACAGTATTTTACAAGAGTACAATCAGAAAAATGCTTTAAGCCAAAAAACAATAGATGAGAACAAAGGACACTTGGTACTTTTTACCAGAGACAGACTGGAAAAGATGCATGCTAAAACATTGAAAGATGTGTTTAAAACAACACCTGTTATCTATTATCATGAAAACAGATATGGGTTGCCAGATCCTTTAACCACTGGTGCATTTGAATCTTATAAAAGCAATTTTATCCGTATTTACGTGGATGGTGTAGAGATCACCCAGGGATGGATGGGCAGTGGGGTGATGCTTTATGGTGATGTGAATATAGATTTTGTAGATCACATAGAGTTTTATTATTTGACCCCTTCTTTTGAAACTTCCGTGGAGCCTGCATACCTTACTGTTTTTCTTTACTCTAAGGATCCAAAACGGGACAGTGGAGGAAAGTTAGACCTTGCAGGAGGAAGTAGAGGATACAACTCCCAAAGTATTAGTTATGGAGAGCAAAAAGAAGACTTTTCGTATATGGTTAACTTTTCTCATACCAATGCTAAAAGAGAGACCATAGATAATGGAACCGCCACTCCTTTAAGTAGAGATTTTGAGCGTACACAACTTTTTTCTTATGTAAAAACTGAAGATCAAATTTTTCATCTACAGGTAATGAAAAAAAATACAGACAGCCTTGCCGGTATGAGTTGGGATGCTACTCCTTTAGTCTCAGAAATAGACTATCTTAATGTCCATATGGATTATGGAATTGATTTCTCTGAGCATTGGCGTGCACAGTTTGCCTATGATTGGCTTAAAACAGATATGGTACAAGCAGATGAGCTTCCGTTGGCTTGGAGAGATGCTTTAGGTGCAAACATTTTTAATGGTGAGTATAAAAACAGTACCTATACAGCTGAGTTGACATATAAAGAAACCATAGGAAATAACCGTATCACAGCAGGAATAAAAGGAAGATATAAGGAGCTTGATTCATTTAAAAAAGATGGACAGGACGCTTTGACTTCACCCTTTACTTCTGAAAAGATAGCTTCTGTCTTCTTTCAGGATCAATATGCACTTAGTGACCAACAACTCTTAACACTGGGTATATCTTATAATAACATATCCCGAAACGGAGGAGTAGAAGATGACTCTCTTTTGCAACTTCGTTTAGGATATCTTTATACCAATGATCACTGGAGTTATAAGGCTTATCTCTATCGTACTCAGTTTGCTTTAGAACCTCTTGCGCGCTATTTGGATCTTCCAACCTATCAAGATGTGGCGCCACATACTGCACTGGGTATCACACAAGAAGTGTCATATACTAATAAAAAACAACGAATAAGATTGCTTTTGCATATGATGCAGGATGAAGATAGCTTACTTCAGGACAGGATAAATGGTTTAGGTGATAATACAAAATATTTCACTACAATTCTTGACTATAATTATAATTTTAATATAGATAATAAAATGGATTTGCAGCTCTACTATGCACACTATAAAGATATTTTTAATGCTGATGAACTTGAAGACATCAGTGGCTATTTGAGTTTCACAAATACTTATGAAAACTTTGACTTTCACAATGGTCTTGTATGGCACAGAAACAGTCTTGACTGGAAAAATTATTTTGACCTGACAAGTTCTGTCTCTTGGAATATAGATGAAGACCTTACTTTAACACTAAAGGGAGAAAATCTTCTAGATAAAGCTAAAGAGACAAATCTGTATAGAATAGACATTACGACACCAACTCCTACTCAGTTGAGCCCTTTACATATCTCCCCTATAGATCAACGTATCACCCTTGAGTTGGAGTATCTATTTTGAGAAAGATCTTTCTCCTCTTAATCCTAGTGTATGGGCATCTCTATGCGTTGGAAAGGGAGAGTACACTTAAAATGTACCATCAGATATTTTCAGCATTGGTATCTAAACCGATGATAAACGTTTATACTAATGATAAAGAGTATAAACAAGTGTTTGTATATTCTAAAAGAATATTTTTGTCAGAAAAACCTGAAGAATCTGATATCATTTTAATTACAGATGAGTCAACACTTCATTCAGTTTTGAGGAGTAATAGAGTAGAGAACAGTACAAATAAAAAACCTATTTTATTTGTCACGAATTATCGTTTTTTGGAAAGATCAACAGATATCATCGGTGCTTTTTACTGGAGAAAAGGACGGTCTCAGTTGTTGTTTATTAAAAACAGATTAGATAAGTATGGTATTGTTTTACCTCCAGAATATAAAGATTTTTCAGTAGATGAGCTATGACACCGAAATACACCAATAAATATATCTTTCTCATTATGGGATTGTTAATCATCTTTGCGATCTATCTGCAAAATTCGGTTAATGAGAGTACTGAAAAACTTAAAAATGAGGAGATCAAAAAGGCAGAACAATATGCCCAGAGGATTGGTAACTACATCCAGTCAAAAACAGTAGAAGAGGGGGGAATAAATTTAGAAAAATACCCTAAAGTAAGAAATAAGCTCAATGGTGTTCTTCATGCATTTTTGACAAATGAATATCAATATATTTTCCTTCTTCGTAAAGATGCAAAAGGACATTACCGTTTTTTACTTGATGGATCAGTAGAAGATCCAGTAGAGTTTAACACAATCTTTTTCCCAAAAAGTAAACTGTTTGATACTGTATACAAAACACAAAAACCGCAGATCATCGAACAGATGGAAGGTGTTGAACATGTATGGCTTTCTTTACTCTATCCTATCGTAGATCAGAACCGGACTCAAGCACTTTTGGTCATGGACCTTTCAAAAGCGTATGGTGAATACCTTAGTGATTTCAACTCTCCAATTATGTATATCATAACACTAATGCAATTCTTTCTTGTTGTCAGTTTTCTATTTTTGACCTACCTGCTATATGATTTTTATAGATTAAGAAAAAGTATACTTTTTGATCCTCTGACCTCTGCCTATACCAAGCTTTATCTTCAAGAATTTTTTAATAGAAAAAAGATCAATCAGTATGATGCTATGATGATTGATATTGATGAGTTTAAGCGGGTCAATGAAAAGTATGGATATAAATCAGGTGATGACATTTTAAAACTATTTACTAAAGAGATGCTAGATCTTCTACCTAAAAAATCACGAGTCATACGTGTTGGGGGGAGTGAATTTTTTGTAATCGTGAAAAAAAGTAGTGCCAGTTTTGAGAAGTTGGCAGAAAAAGTATTTAAAACTTTGACAGAAAAACGCTATTTGATTGAAAATGAGACTATCGCTTTGACACTTTCTATGAGTGCGATGGTGATTCCCAAAGATACAGATTCTATACTCAATATTCAAAGGTTTTTGGATGAAAAACTTCTTGAAATTAAAAATGGAGGAAAGAATGGACTGGGCATTGTAGGTAATATCTCTGGAAATGAGATCCAATATAAAAACATAGATTATATTAAAGAAGCCTTGGAAGAAGAACGTCTGATATGTTTATATCAACCTATCTTCGATACAAGAACACAACAAATCGTCAAATATGAAGCTTTGGTACGATTGATAGATAAAGAGGATCCTCAAAAACTTATTGCACCATTTTATTTTATAGATATGATCAAAGGAACAACACAATATATCAAAATGAGCAAGTTGGTGCTTCAAGAAGTTTTTGCCACATTACATAAATATCCGGATGTGGAGATAGCTCTAAATCTAGATCTATTTGATCTTTACAATCCCAACATGATGGAGATTATCACTGAAGAGTTATATCAAAATCAATCTATTGCGCATCGTTTAACATTTGAAATATTGGAAGATCATGAGATCAAAAATTATGATCGTGTAGCCTTGATATTTCAACACCTAAAAGCGTTTGGCTCAAAAATTGCGATAGATGACTTTGGAAGTGGATATGCAAATTATATCTATCTGATCAAACTTGATATAGATATTTTGAAGATTGACGGAACACTTATTCAAGAGTTGCTACATTCTCCGAAACGTGCAAAAATAATCTTAAATTCTATTAAAGATTTAGCTGAAAGGTATCAATATGAGGTTGTTGCTGAATTTGTTTCCTCTAAAGAGATATATGATATGGTTTCTGAACTTGGTATAGAGTATTCGCAAGGATATTATTTGGGGGAACCAAAACCTTTAGATATAAAAGAGCATACTTAAAGCAAGATTTAACAAATATAAAGTTAGATATAATACTTTCTTTTTAGAAAAACAATAAACATAATTATGGAGTAACAGATGAATATATGTGATAATAGAACAAATTCTATATTTATCGAGCTTGTAGGTCATATCGTTACTCAGTGTGAATAGGAAATAGATGTTAAGTGCCGTTGAAAGAAAGATAGAACAGTTTGTAAGTGACCTTAATGATAAAGAGGTCTCAGCGCTTTATACGAAGCTTCCTCATGGAAAAAGACTTAGAGCAAAACTCATTTTAAAGATCGCAGGGACAAATCTTTCTGTGGTGAAAACTGCAGCGATCGTTGAGATGATACATGCGGCGAGTCTTCTGCATGATGATGTCATAGATGATGCCTATACACGCCGTAATAAACCTTCTATCAACGCACTTTACGGCAATAAAACAGCCATTATGTTTGGGGATATCCTCTACTCTAAAGGCTTTTTAGAGTTAAACAATATTAGTCCCGAAGTAGCCAAGATAGTCTCCAATGCCGTTGTTCAACTCAGCCTTGGTGAACTTAAAGATGTTTCACTCTCCAAAGCATTTAACCTGGACAGAGAGATCTATCTTGAGATGATCTACCAAAAAACCGCTTCACTTATGGAGGCTGCTGCAGGAGCAGCTGCTGTGCTTGCAGGTAAAAACAAAACAGCCTATATGACATATGGCAGAAATTTGGGCATTGCTTTTCAAATGATAGACGATATTCTGGATATTACTATGGATTCTGAGACCTTGGGTAAACCGGCATTGCATGATTTTGAGGAGGGTAAAACCACACTGCCGTATATCTACCTCTATGAACTATTGAATACAGAAGATCAAGCGATACTCAAGTCTTTGCATACAAAAAAACTATCTAAAGATGAAGAATCATGGATCAAAGTGAAGATGCAAGAGCATGGCGTCATTGAAAAAAGCTATATGGAAGCAAAACTGTTGGTTGAAGAAGCTATCTCTTTAATGAATGCATTGGGTGAAGATGCATTGAGCTCTATTGCAATGGCGATGATAGAGAGGGATTTTTAATGTATTATCAGGTGGTGAGTTTTTCTCATAAGAATTGTGAGCAGGGGATGAGAGAGAAGTTGGCTTTTGCCAATGATGAAGAGAAAAAAGAGATGCTTAAGCAGCTCACATCCTTTGAATTTATCTATGAAGCATTTATTATTTCTACCTGTAACAGGGTAGAGATCGTGCTTGCAACAAGAGATAATTTTTCAAGTTATCATGCTGTACTGGGTCTTATGAGTCAAAGAGGTGATCTGAACTTTTATGAGCTTAAAACGGCTGCAAAACTTTATGATGATGAAGAGGCGGTAGAGCATATCTTTTCTGTTGTCTCCTCTTTGGATTCTTTGGTCATAGGTGAGTCACAGATCACAGGACAGGTAAAAGAAGCATTTAGATTTTCTCATGCAAATGGTTCAGCAGGACGTAAACTCAACCGTCTTATCTCTTATGCGGTCAAGTGTGCTGCTGAGGTAAGAAATGCAACCAATATCTCACAAAACCCTATCTCCATAGCCTCTGTTGCAGTGGCTCAGGCACATAAGCTTTTGGGTGATAATATCCAAGGGATGAAAGGCATTGTTGTGGGTGCCGGTGATATGGGTGTGCTTGCGGCAAAACATTTGCTTAGAGTGGGATGTGATGTCGTACTCATAGGGCGTGACCTTGAAAAAGTACAAGCGGTAGCAGAGAGTTTAGGTGAAAATGTAAAAGCGGATACTATGGATGCACTGCCTAAGTATATCAACAGATATCGACTTCTCTTTTCTGCAACTTCTGCGAAAGAACCAATAATCACAAAAGAACTTATAGAGAATGAAACATTGCCAAGACACTGGTTTGACATGGCGATCCCTCGTGATATAGAAGATATGGATCTGGAAAAGTTACACCTCTTTCGTATAGATGACTTGCGTAGTATCTCAAATGATAACCATGCTTTACGTGAAGAGCAGGCAGTAAGAGCAGCTGAGATAGTAGAGAAGTACAAAGAAGAGTTTTATGCTTGGCTCAGAGCACTCTCTGTAGAGCCTGTGATCAAGCAGATGAGAGAACATGTCTCTGAAGCGATAGATAAAGAGATGCAAAGAGCCATAGGAAAAGGTTTTGTGCCTGTTGAACATGAAGCAAATATGCGAAAAATGGCAGAACAGATGTTTAAACGATTTTTGCATGACCCGACACAAAATCTTAGACACTCTTCTGTTGAGAAGAAAAATGCAAACTGCATTGAAGCGGTGAAAAGAATGTTCAACATAGATACAGAAAACATCGACTTTAAACAATACAAAAATGACCACCATACAAAAGGATACAGCGCGTGAGATTTTCAAGATTATTAATCCCTACTACCAAAGAGACTCCAAATGATGCTACATTGGCAAGTCATATTTATTTGATCCGTGGAGGATTCATCCAGTCTGTAGGCGGATCTGGGCTTTACAACTTTTTGCCACTGGGTAAAAAAGTATTAGACAAAGTACGTGCAGTAGTTAAAGATGAGTTAGACAAAGCAAGCTGCCAAGAGGTTAGTCTCAGTTTTGTTACTCCTGCATCACTTTGGCAGGAGAGTGGACGTTTTGAGAAGTATGGTAAAGAGCTTTTACGTTTCAAAGACCGTAAAAACAATGACTTTATCTTAGGGCCTACACACGAAGAGATGATGGTAAATCTTGCAAGACAAACGGTAAAAAGTTATAAGCAATTACCTTTGAACCTCTATCAGATAAACCTCAAGTTCCGTGATGAGATTAGACCTCGTTTTGGTTTGATGCGTGGACGTGAATTTTTAATGAAAGATGGTTACAGTTTTCATGCATCACAAGAAGATATGCAGCGTGAATTTACACTTATGGAAGAGACCTATAAGAAGATCTTTACACGTCTTGGTCTGGAGTTTAGAGTAGTCGAAGCAGACTCTGGTGCCATAGGTGGTAGTGGAAGTAAAGAATTCATGGTACTTGCAGATTCAGGTGAAGATACTATCGTGGTATGTGACAGCTGTGAGTACGGTGCGAATATCGAAGCGGCTGTGCGCAAAGAGAAGGTCTGTGAAGCTGAAGCGCCTGAAGCTGTATTTGCAAAGTTCCATACACCAGATACAGAAACCATAGAAGAGTTGAGTGAATTTTTCCATGTAGACCCGTACTATTTAGTGAAGACTGTAGCAAAAAAAGCACTGTTTGATGAGGGTGAGACAAAAGTAGTACTCTTTGCACTTAGAGGTTCAGATGAACTTCAAGAGGTAAAAGCATGTAATGCTGTGAATGCAAATGATCTGGTAGATATCTCTGAAGAGGAATTGGCCCAACTTGGTTTAGTGGCAGGTTATATGGGACCTACAGTAGTACCCGAAGGTGTGAGTGTTGTATTGGATAATAATCTCAAGGAAGCAAGCTCTATGATATGTGGAGCCAATGAGCAGGACTATCATCTTATAGGCAACAGTTTTATAGGTGTAGAAGCTGACTATCATGACCTTGTATCAGTACAAGAGGGAGACCTCTGTTCTTGCTGTGGAGAGCCTATGCGTTATACTAAAGGGATTGAAGCAGGACATATCTTCCAGTTAGGTACACAGTATTCAGAACCATTGGGAGCGAACTTTTTAGATGAAAACGGTAAAGCACAACCTATGGTTATGGGAACCTATGGTATAGGCGTAAGTCGTCTGCTTGCAGCTATCATCGAGCAGAATCATGATGATAAAGGATGTATCTGGACGAAAGAGTCTGCACCGTTCGACTTGCAGATCATTGTCTCGAATATAAAAGATGAAGAACAGGTTACTTTAGGTGAAACACTGCATGAAATCTTGACATCTAAAGGGTTGGATGTACTTTTGGATGACAGGAAAGACAGGTTTGGTGCAAAGATAAAAGATTATGAACTTTTAGGTGTACCGCATGCGGTGGTCATAGGTAAAAAACTTCAAGACGGACTTGTTGAGTTTGTTACTAGAAGGGGACTTGAAAAAGAAGAGGTCTCTGTGAATGATATTATTGATCTAGCGATACAGAGGGTTTAATAGATGTTCATTATTATAGCTATACCATTTTTACTATTGGAGCTTTATCTCTCTCTTGAAGTCGGTGAGAATATAGGTTTTCTCTGGTCGGCAATATGGATAGTAGTGAGTATGCTTATAGGGGTTAGAGTGCTTCAGTCTTCTCCTTTAAGCCTTATGGGAAATTTGAATTCTGTATCTAGAGGTAAGTTAAGCATGCAAAGCTTTCAAAATGCAAGTACGGCTTATCTTATTGGTGCGATATTTCTTATCATTCCTGGGGTATTGACGGACTTTTTAGGCTTACTTTCACTTGGCTACACAGTATATTTACAATTTATCGCTAAAATAACACCTGAACAAACAAAATTTGATAGAAAAAAGGGAGATGATAATGTCATTGATGTCGAAATTATTGACGAGCACACTGATCGCAACAGTCGCGATTAGTGCTGCTGCACAACCGGATACTGAAACACTTTTAAAATATGTTAAAAAGAATGTAGTAAAGAATCCTCAAGTAAAAGTAAAAGGTATTACGATCCTTGAGAAAAAACAGCATAAAGATCTTCCTGGTTGGGATATACTTTTAACAACAATGGATATTGAGTATCAAAAAAAAGACATACATGCTCCTGAAATGATCTTTGTAAAGGATGGGTTGGCAACAGGACACTTGGTTAACCTGAAAACAGGAAAAGACTATCGTAATGAGATCAAACCAACGGTACCTGCAAGTATGTATAACGATGAACATCTTCTTTTTGGTAACAAAGATGCAAAGCATAAAGTACTCATTTTCTCTGACCCTCAATGCCCATTCTGTCAAGAGTTAGTACCTGAGATATTTAAGGCAGCGAGAGAGAACCCGACAAAATTAGTAGTCTATTATTATCACTTACCACTTTTAAGAATCCATCCTGTTTCAGATGTTTTAACGCGTGTAATGCATGTAGCACAACATGAGGGTAAAGCTGATATGGTAGAAAAGATCTATAGTTTAAAGATCGATCCAAGAGAGACTGATGTTACTAAAATATTGGCAGCAGTAAAAAAACATGCCAATTATGTTGTAACACCTGCGCAGATAGATGCTAAAAAAGTGAAAGCTGCCATTAAAGCTGATGCGGATGCAGCAGGAAGAATGATGGTTTCAGGTACCCCTACGATCTATCTTGATGGTCAGTGGGATAAAATGAGAAACGGTTACGAGAAGTTAATAAAATAAGAATTTCAGCTATCAATACTCATGCATGATGCAAACGCAAGCGCCCTCTTTGAGGGTTGGGTGCATCATTTTTCGCATTGATTGCTGAAATAAGTGTAAATAATAAAAAAACAAAGTGAAACAAGTGGAAAAATTAATCATAGCAACTAGAGCAAGTAATCTTGCTCTCTGGCAGGCGTATCATATCAAAGAAAGAATTGAAACCTCATTCCCTGAGGTTACAGTTGAACTTAATGAGATCACATCTAAAGGTGACAAGATACTTGATAAACCATTGGCACTCATTGGTGGTAAAGGACATTTTACAAAAGAACTTGAAGATGAAATGATCGAAGGTAATGCGCATCTTGCAGTACATTCACTTAAAGATGTACCTACTTATATTCCTGAGGGTTTAGAGCTTTGTGCTATTACGACACGTCAAGACCAGAGTGATGTACTACTTTCTCATACCTACAAAAGTTTAGATGAACTTCCACTTGGTGCAACCGTGGGAACAACAAGTCTCAGAAGACGTATGCAGCTCCTTGAGAAGCGTCCTGATTTGAAAGTCAAAGAACTTAGAGGCAATGTTAACACACGTCTTAGAAAGCTCAAAGAAGGACAGTATGATGCAATTATCCTTGCATACATTGGTCTTTATAGACTTAACTTACTGAAAGATATACCTTTTGTAGAGAAGTTAGACTTTTTTATACCGCCTATGGGGCAAGCTGCACTTGGTATAGAGATCGTTAGTTCTAATGATAGAATACGTGAAATTGCCATGAGTCTGAATGATGAAAACTCTTTTATCTGTACCAAACTAGAAAGAGATTTTGTCTCCAAGATAGGTGCAGGGTGTTCTGCCCCTGTGGCTGTGAATGCTATCATTACTGGTAACGATATTACAGTTAAAGCGATGCTGGGTTACCCGGATGGAACACATATCATGCATAAAGAACTTACTTCTTTACTAAGTGAATGTGATCTGCTTGGTGAACAGCTTGCAGAAGCCATGATAGCTGATGGTGCTTTAGACATACTCTCTAAAGCTGAAGAGATAGCATTTAAGGATGAAATGCCGGAGAGACTTTAGTTCAGGTTAGTGATGCCTTATGTTAAATGTTTGGAATAGATGGTGGCTGTTTACTACTGTCTTTAGGCATAGGGGAAACTGGTTTCATGATATTATCACTCTCTTTTGTATTATTTGTACCACTTGAACCACATCCTATAAAAATCAATAGTGTTAATCCTGTAAATAAATAACGCATTTTTCTCCTTTAATCTGCTGGTATTGTCTCATTTAGCTCTTCTGTAATGATAGAATCATTGCCAAAGAAACTAATATATGTTGTTTCATTCATATCAAAAATAAGACCCCTGTGTTGTCCCCAACTATTATCATTAGGATTATGAATTGGATTGTAACTGCTAAGCTTATTATCATTTACTTTATATACACCTAAGTAGTTATATGTTTGATAGTCACTACGCTCACGATAAGGAAAAGCAAATAGATTATCACTCGTTCTATAAGCAAGTGCCTTATGATTGTATTCTAGTTCAGAGTATGTATATTGGCTTAATATAATGGTATCTAAAGAGCTTGGGTTTGCAAAGTCACTTATATCAAAAAGTTCAATCTTAACACCTTGAGTGCGCCCACTTGAGTCAGCATCACGACCAATTCCTAATATTTTATTCTCTCCTACTGGATGAAGGTATGCAGAGTAGCCATTGACTTGTAGTTCACCCACTTTTTGTGGAGCTTCTGGATTACTTATATCTATAGTATAAAATGGATCAGTCTGCTCAAAAGTAACTACGAAAGCTTTATCTCCCATAAATCTAACAGCTTTAATAGTTTCATTTTCTTTACCTAAACCACTTAGTAGCCCTTGAATTGGTAATAGTCCATCTTGTTCTTTTAGTGTATAGATACTATTGTTTGTTCCATCTCTATTCCATGAGAACCCTTCTGTCGTTGCAATTCTCAAAATATCATTATATTCGCTCAATGAAAATTGATTGAGAGCATATCCATATACCGAACCGCTGCCTCTGTAGCTCAACTCAATATCAAGATTGAATTTATAAATCATAGAGCGATCTTTATAGTTGTTAAAATCATAATAGATTGGGTACTGGTTAGAGACTAAGTAAAATGCTTTTGATGAAGCGTACTGAACAGAACTGTATCCTATGAATGAGTTACTATGTTTATAGCTTCCATCAGATATAGATATATTAGAGATGGTTGTCATTGTTGCTGACTGATTTTGCTTTGATGGAGCGTAGAGTCTTGATGGTTCTATTAATGTTTGTTTTGCCATAGTACTACTTTCTATTTCCGGCATAAGGTCTTGAACCTCTACAATTGGGTTGTCATAGTCATAACGGTAGTATTTATTTGTGTCATGATCTCTGTTGATATTATGACACTCAGCATATTTATTGTAGTCACCCGAACCTTCAAAATACTCTCTGCAAGTGCTAGACAATTCAATATAGATTTTAGGATAAGTTATGCTAGCTTTTGGACTAAAACTACTTACTAGATATAGATTATCCCCCACAACTCTAGAGTTTACCATGTTACCATCGATTTTGTAGCTTGAGATATTTTTAATACTGTCTATATCAGATACATCATATATATCAAGTAGAATCTGCTGAGTACTGTAGTTTGGATAAGATTGAGTTGTACTATCGTCTAATATCTTTATCTCTCCATGTATATATGAGAGAACAGTTAATCTATTATTCGTAAGATACATGGAATTTATATATCTATTATCATTAAATGAAATTGTACCTATAGCGTCACTATTACCACTTGAAAGTTGTTCAAAAGTGGTAATATTTATATAGTGGTCTTGATTATTTACTATATAAAAGATATTAGTTCCATCATGTTTAACTATATCTGATTCATCTACATCACTCTCTTGCAGATTTGTTCCTGATGCATCTTCTGCATTTGCAGTTGATGCTGAAGTATCTGCCTCTTCTGTTTCTGAATCTCTAGTGACTGTCATCTCACCATTAATAAAAAATGGTTCAATACCCCAATATGAACGATTATTCATTAATACCATCTCTTTTATAAATGATTCCATCTCCTCTTCAGAAGCAAAATTATGAAGTTTTGAAGACTCATCTACTACAGATATATTTTGGTCATTTTCAGCTTTTACCCATAGTCCGTCAGAGTTTTTAATATGAGCAACGATTGGAAAACCATCTTCACTTTGCTCTTTATCAAAGAATTCCCACTCTCGGTCTGGATTATATTTCCAAACTGTCATATCTTTAAAAATATCGGCTGAAATTATCGTATCTACAGGTAAAGAGATAAGGTTCCATCCCTTTTTTAGCTCAATTTTGTCGTTTGAACTATTTTCATTTGCTGGAGCAGTGCTCAAAGTGTTACTCTCAAGTACTAGAGCCCAATCCTGTTTACTCTTAACCCAAAAACCATGCCAGTTTTTTAAAGAATTAAGTTTAGAGATACTATTATCATTCATTTTAGTTTGAATTTCACTGTCAGGAGAGTATCCAAGCCATTTTTGAGTAGTAGCATCAAAGTGCCAAACTTGTTCAACATTTTTTGATTCAAATCTTGACATGTTTTTTATGGGAGTACTAGACCCCATAAGTTGCCAGCCTTTTTCTACTAGTAGAACAGAGTCAGCTATACTAACAGAAAGAAGTAGTGTTACGAAGAGTAAAATCTTTTTCATGCCATTTTCCTTTTTATTCAATTTTTTAGGAAATAAACTATCCACTTTCTTGAGTTATTTTAAAATCTCTGAATTTAAACTTTAGGCTCAAGTAACAACTAGCCATTTTTTCGTTTATCATCCTAAAAAATTTTTGAAACCATAGAAGTAAAACCTCTAAATATTTTGCTACTTCTGCTTGTCTATAATTATCCTCTCATATATTCATTATAGCTAGTTTCATATAGTGTTATCTTTTTCTTTTGTCTAAATTCATGTTTGTGCTTACTATTATCTTTTTTTGTTTTAACTATGGGGACTAAAAATCAATAATCTTCAAATAAAACTCATTCACTTTTGATATAATATCTACGATAAAACCCTATGAGGTTTGGTAAGGATAATTATGAATGACGTAGTACAATGGCTCAAAGACAATGGTAACTTAAAGATCATAGATGAACCACTAGATGTGGAACTTGAGATCCCTCATGTGGCGTATGTGGAAGTAAAAACGGATGATTCTCGTCCTATTCTTTTTACAAAACCTATTAATAAAGCCAAAGGTATAGAGTATGATATGCCTGTACTTATGAATATTTTTGCAAACAAACCTCTTACAGAAAAAATATTTGGTAAACATCCTGATGAATTGGCTCAGGGTATAGATGCACTTCTTAAACTTAAGCCACCCAAAGGCTTTAAAGCAAAATTGGCAATGCTACCTAAACTTTTTTCTCTTAAAAATGTTTTTCCAAAACGGCTAAACTTCAAAGGGGAGTGTCAAGAAGTTATCATCCCTAAAGAAGAGGTGGATCTGGATATCTTACCGATACTCAAGACCTGGGAAGAAGATGGTGGTCCTTTTATCACGATGGGACAGGTCTATACGCAGAGTCTTGATGGAGAGATGCAAAACCTTGGGATGTACAGACTACAGCAGTATGATAAAAACAGATTGGGTATGCACTGGCAGATCCATAAAGATGCTTCTCACTTCTTTGACCAGTACCAAAGAGCAGGGAAAAAGATGCCTGTAACTGTAGCCATCGGTGGTGACCCACTTTATATCTGGTGTGGTCAGGCACCGATGCCTCACGGAATGTTTGAGATGCTGCTTTATGGTTTTGTACGTAACAAAAATGCACAGTTGGTAAAGTCTATCACCAATGATATTCACATCCCACGTGATGTAGATGTCGTTATAGAAGGGTTTGTTGATCCTGAACTCCTCGAGATAGAAGGACCTTTTGGGGATCATACCGGCTACTATACACTCAAAGAGCCTTTCCCTGTGATGGATGTAGAGACCATTACAATGAAAAAGAACCCAGTGTTTCAAGCTACGGTGGTAGGGAAACCGCCACTTGAAGACAAGTATATGGGGTGGGCAACAGAGCGTATCTTCTTGCCTATGTTAAAACCTATGGCACCAGACCTTATAGACTACAATATGCCTGAAAATGGGGTTTTCCATAACTTGATCTTGGCAAAGATGAAAACACTCTACAAAGGACATGCAGTGCAGTTCATGCATGCATTTTGGGGTGTAGGGCAGATGAGTTTTGTGAAACATGCACTTTTTGTAGATCAAGACGGACCTGATCTTGAAGATAGTGAAGCGTTGGCTGTGCACATACTTAACAGACTTGATAAGAGTAAGATACTCATTACCCAAGGGATAGTTGACCATCTTGATCACTCTTCATCTGAACAGTTTGTGGGTGGTAAACTGGGTGTTGATGCGACTGGAGATGAAGTAGAAAAGGGTGTCAAAGCACTGCTTAGTGATAGTGAACTGCTTATAAAAATACAGGATATTGAGCCTAATGTAGTAGAGTTAAAGCAGTATTTTACGCAAACTAAAAATCCAATATGTGTGATCACAGTCAACAAAGAGAAGTCTCAACTCAAACTTATTAAAAAACTAAAAACATTAAAAGCACATATTAAACTGCTCATTATAGTAGACAAAGAAAATAATGATATTAATGATATATATATGCTTGTATGGCGTGTTGTCAATAATATAGATGCAAGCAGAGATGTGGTTTTAAAACCTTTTATAGCTGTTGATGCTACAAATAAAAGTGAAATAGATGGCTTTACAAGAGAGTGGCCTGGTGATACTTTCTGTACGAAAGAGGTACTGGATATGCTTCAGGAAAAAGGGTTGGTCGATATAGATGAGGCATTTATTAAAAAGTTTGGATTGTTACCTTTTAAATAAGAGGTAATTTATCTTCCTTTAAAGATAATATGATAAAATTCTTTTGTAATAAAAATTATCCTTAAGGAATTATCATGTTAGTAACTAAAAAAGCTCCAGATTTTACAGCAACAGCTGTACTTGCAGACGGTCAAATTGTAGACGGTTTCAACCTCATGGAAAACCTAGGTGAAAAAGGTGCGGTACTTTTCTTCTATCCACTAGATTTTACTTTTGTATGTCCATCAGAGATCATTGCATTTTCACACAGAGCAAAAGAATTTAGAGAAAGAGGCGTAAATATCATTGGTGTATCTGTAGATAGCCAATTCTCACACTTTGCATGGAGAGAAACTCCAGTAGCTGAAGGTGGT
>Ga0209013_10002137_pt1 | contig 18032 bp, 18 predicted proteins | sample Cruoilmetagenom2_FD_187291 | JGI IMG/M metagenome (GOLD analysis project Ga0209013, IMG submission 187291) | Oil polluted marine microbial communities from Coal Oil Point, Santa Barbara, California, USA - Sample 2 (SPAdes) (version 2) | ecosystem: Environmental > Aquatic > Marine > Oil seeps ...
AATGAGTATAGGAAGAAAAAATAACTATTTAAACCGAGGACGTTCATGAATGGAACTCCTTGGTTTTTTCTTTTAATTTATTAAAATGTAAAGGAGAACCCTTCTCTTACCCCTAACTTATTACTTAACTTAATAATTAAAGGAGGAACATTATGATGCATGAAGTTATAGATCACCTTGGTAGAAATGTGATTCTACCTCATTCACCTAAACGCATTATTTCTATATGTCCAGCCATTACAGAAACACTTTTCTCTCTAGGCTTAGAAAAAGAAATAGTTGGTCGTACTAAATACTGCATATTTCCTAAAGGAATAATTGAGCAAGTCCCAATTGTAGGTGGTACAAAGGAAGTCAATTTTGAAAAAGTTAAAGAGCTTCAGCCAGATCTTATATTTGCTGAAAAAGAGGAAAATACAGAAGAAATAGTATTGAAACTTGAAAAAATCGCACCAGTTTTTGTCTTGGAGGTAAAATCCATACAGGATGCATATAAACTTATTACTACCCTTGGTGTGGTTACAAAGACTACAGAGACTGCAAAAATCCTTTTAAATTCATGCCAAATGTCTTTTCAATCCATAAGAGGTAAAGAGAATGGTAAAGCAGCATATGTTATTTGGCGTAAACCTTATATGGTCGTTGGTGGCACAACATATATAAATGATGTGCTACATCAAATGGGTTTTCAAAATCCTTTCGCTAACGAAGATTCGAGATATCCTGTCGTAACAAGAGAACAGTTAGCGAATGCTCAACTTGATAAACTTTTTCTTGCTTCTGAACCATTTCCATTCCAACGAAAACATCTAGATGAATTCCAAGCATTTCTTCCTCATACAGAAATTGTGTTAGTTGATGGAGAAATGTTTTGGTATGGCTCCAGAATGCTTGTGGCCGGGGAGTATTTAGCGGAATTATTAAGCAACTAAAAATAAACTCCTTCACTACGAGAGACTTGTGAAGGAGTTTATGTTAGTTTTGGAAACGAGTTTCCATCTTTTTTAATTGCCAGTCATAGATAAAGTTACCGAAAGGAATAAATGCTACTGCCAGAGCTAACATAGACCATATAATATTCCATCTTAAACGAATTTGGGCATATAAAATAACAAGCGCATAAGAAACAAAGATAAAACCATGTACAGAGCCAGCTATCGTAACTGCCATTGGTATATCCATCCAATACTTCAGTGGCATTGCAATAAACAGAAGGACTAACAAGGATATTCCATCTAAAATACCTGCAATTCTTAATTGTCCAAGTGTGTTTTTAATCATCTTTTTATACCTACAATTCTTTATTTATATCTTTTTCACAAATTCCGATTTTAGTTTCATCGCACCGAACCCATCAATTTTACAGTCAATATTATGATCTCCTTCTACTATCCGGATACTTTTTACCTTCGTACCTTGTTTCAACGTAGAAGAACTACCCTTTACCTTTAAGTCTTTAATGACCGTTACGGCATCCCCATCATTTAAGACATTTCCATTCGAGTCTTTTACAATTTGTTGTTCCTCATTATTCTCACTTACTGCCTCTTGTGACCATTCATGAGCACATTCCGGACAAACAAACGTACTTCCATCTTCATATGTATATTCAGAATTACATTCTGGACAATTTGGTAGAGCTGCCATATTATATCCCCCATTCACTTATTAGTTTCCATTCTAAAGTATTGCTTCCCTGCATTCAACCACTTACTGATTCAATAAGGTCTAGATGTTTACCACATTCTTCCCATGGGTACCCAATCTATAAGACTATAACGGTAGGAGTGAACTAAAATGGAAGAAGAAAAACGTGTAGAAGTACATCGCGAGGAAAGAACAGACTCTGGTATGGTTGGTGCCACTTTCATCAAATACGCAGCATATTTAATCATCTTCTTTGGTGTTCTTTGGTTCTTAATCTCATACGTATTCCCAATGTTTTAATAAGAAAATTAGAATCACTTATGTGAGAACTGAAAGTCACTCGAGATGCGCTAGAGTTAATAAATAAAAAAGCGGCCGGGACAGAAACTCAAAACAGCATTTCTCTCTGTGAGAAATGCTGTTTTTTTGCTGTTCACAAAATTGATTTCCATTCCGGGGACGCTTTCCACGGGCGTGGCCTGATCCTGTAGTCTCAGGCGTCACGCTATTCCCGTAGGAGTCGCCCCTCCATTCCAATCAATTTTATAAAATATCCGCTTCTTAATAAGGGTTTCTCCTTATCCAATGAAATTTCTCCTTCTGTCCCAGCCTCTTTTTTTTATTCTGTTTCTGGAAAGAAAACTTGAGCAGTGGGTACGTCCACCAAACTGGGTCCTGCTGTGGTAATTGCACTTTGGATGACAGATTCTAACTCACTCTCATTATTAACTCGAAAGGCTGTCCAACCACATGCCTCGGCTACCTTTACAAAGTCTGGATTCGTTAATTTAGTTCCAATTTCCTTTAAACCCGCTGCTTGAATCTTGTCACTTTCCATCTGCAATGAACCATTATTGAATACAACAACTGTAATGTCCAAATTGTAACGAGTAGCAGTCAAAAGGTCTGCAAGCACCATCTCAAGACCACCATCTCCTACAATACTAACTACTTGTTTCTCTGGTTTCTCCATTTTCGCAGCAATTGCTGCTGGTAACCCAAAGCCCATGGATCGCCAATAACCAGAAAAAAGTATGGTCTGCTTACTTTGGCGGAAATTCCGATTCATCCAGACGGTAACATCTCCAGTGTCAATCGTTAGAATAGCGTCTTCTGCGACTGATTTCTCTATCCCTCGTACAATGCGTGAAGGATGTAACGGCAAATCGGTGATTTCCCCTTCTTGTTCGTTCTCCCTGGACCACTTTGTTTTAATTTGTTCGATACGATTAAGCCAGTCGATACTTGGTTCATATCCGTCGATAGATTCTCCAAGAAGTGGGACAACCTGCTCTGTTTTACCTTTAATAGCAAGTTCTACTGGTATACCACTTGTAGCACTTTCTATATGTGTATCAATTTGAATGATTCTAGCCTTTTCAGGAACATAACCTTCTGGCCACCAGGAAACACCAGCAAGAAGGACTACATCAGCCTCTTTAAAAATTTCTGAAGCATGAGGATTTCCTCCTTCCCCAATTCCTTGGAGAAGATATGGTGTTGACTCCTCAAAAAGCCCTTTTCCACCGAAGCTTGTAATAATGCCTGCTCCCCAGGTATTCGATAATTCTACTAGTCCCTCAGTTGCTTTCTTGGCACCTGCGCCGGCCAAAATCATTGGCTGCTTTGCGGCTTTCATCAAAGCTACTACGTCTTTCAAATCATCCATTTGAAACGTCTCTGCTCCCTCGATTACTTTAGGAAGTGGCCTAGCCTCCACTCGTGTTTCTTTCTCAAACAAATCCTTTGGAATAGAAAGATGCGTTACCGCCCGCTGTTGCAATGAAATTTGAGTAGCTTTTTGCAGTAATTCAACAATTGCATCTTCACTTGCTAAATTTGCGGAGTAACTAGCAAATGGTTTAAACAGCTCTTGTTGATCTACATATTGCTGAAAATTAGTTCCAATTTTATTTAATGGTGCTTGACCTGTAATCGCCAGTACGGGGGCCTTATCAGCATAAGCGTCTCCTAATCCATTAAGAAGATTGGTTGCTCCTGGTCCCATCGTAGACGTACAAACAGCAAGTCTGCCGGTTAGTTTCGCCTCTGCAGAAGCCATAAACGCTGCAACTGATTCATGTTTTACTGCAATGAACTCAATTTTATCCTGTTTAGCCAATGCATCTAATAATCCAATGATTGTATCTCCGGTAACCCCATAAATACGCTTAACACCATAGTAAGACAGCTGATCTAATAACACTTCAGCTACTGTTTTCCCCATATATTAACCTCTCCTTTATATTATCTTCTATATAAACGATGCCCTTAATCTGTATGAAGTAAACTTTAATAAATAGATAGAATTGATTATTGACTAAATAAAAAAGCGTTCATAAAGTCTCGTAAAAGACTCCATGAACGCTTATTAATAAATTTACACTAATTGTTTAGAAAGTTTTGCAGCAGCTGCTTTTACTTTTTCTAGACCTTCTGTAACGATTGCATCAGCTTGTGCTGGCATAGCATTATGACCTTCAATTACTACTTCATCCACAATTTGCATTCCAAAAACGCCACCTAATACATTTTTCATGTAGTTAACTGCCATTTCCATTGATGCTGCTTCTGGTGCAGAATATATGCCACCACGAGCATTTAAGATAACTGCTTTCTTGTCAGTTAATAATTGTACTGCTTGGCCATTTTCGTCATATTTGAAAGAGAAGCCAGCTTGGTAAATATAGTCGATAAACACTTGTAATGGTGCTGGAATTGTTAAGTTCCAAAGTGGGAATGCAAATACTACTACATCAGCAGCAGTAATAGCGTCCATTGCTTTTTGTTTAGCTGCGATTAAACGAGCTTCTAAATCAGTTAACTCTAATCCATCTGATAGTTTACCGAATGCATTAAAAAGGTCTTGTCCGATAAAAGGCATGTCTTCTGCAAACACATCATAAGTTGTTACGTTTGCGCCTTCTAAGTTTTCCATAAATGTATCATACATTCTGCTCGAAATAGCTTCTGCAGAAGGACGGTTATTTGCTTTAACTACTAAAATATTCATTAATTAATTCCTCCAATGTTATATTACATTGGTAATCATAACAACATATTATCCTACTTTCAATTACTTTGAATTCAAAATGAATTTAACTACTAAACTATTGTCACGAATCGTACACAATTTCACTTAGTTTAGTAGTTTAATTTTCTACGCGTTACAAGAAGAATAATCATTGCAGGAATCGTACATAAAATCATTCCTAAAAAAGATAAACCTGGTTCAATTTCATATAGATAGCCACCAACAAATGTTAGAATAGCGGTGCTCAAACTTAAAGCTAGACCCGAGTAAATTCCTTGTGCGTTGGCAATTTGCTCTTTAGGCAATGACTTCGTTAAATAACGAATAAAAGCAATATGTGCGACCCCAAAAGACAGAGCATGCAATGCCTGTGAAACAATGAATATTCCTACATTTGGAAATAAAAATATTAACATCCAGCGAAATGTCGATCCAGCTCCAGCTAATAATAATAGTGAGGACGGTCTCCATTTAGACAAAAAACTATCTGCCTTCATGAAATACAAAACCTCAAAGATAACCGCAATATTAATGATCATACCAATATAAAAAGGATTAACATCTAATTCTTGCAAATAAATATAGCCGTAATTATAATAAGCCGCATGAGCGCCTTGAAGTAAAAAAACTACAATGAGAACAATCGGAAATGTTTTTACTTTCCAAAGCCCCTTCATTGATAGCTTTCCTTTCCTATCTTGTAAAGTAGGTTTTACAAGTAATGCTGGCGGAGTCTGCATTAACTGCTTGACCAATAAAAATATTAATCCCACAATCATACTCCATAGAATCGCTTGCTCTCCCCAAACTCCTGTTAACATACTTAAAATAAGAACCGCAATGACGAACCCAATCGATCCATACGAACGACTTTTACCGTAATGTACCTTTCCTTGTCGGACAAGGGTAGATGCCCCACTTTCAATAGCCGGCATCAATGTCGGATACACTAAACTAAATAATAACGTGATCAATAGCAGCGACATATTAGAAGTCGCTGGAATATAGATAATAGCTGTAAGTAAAGCCAATATAGTAAAGATAATAATTATTTTTTTGTTACTCATAAATTTAGACATGAAAGGAAATACGAACATTGTTGCTACTGCACGCGCAACTAAGCCACATGCCATAATCATACTCGCGTCAGCTACAGTTAAATCCTTCGCTTGTACTAACCACCCAGTCCAGTATGGTAGAAAGATTCCCCATGTAAAAAAGAAAACAAAAAAGCTCTGTGAAAGCCAACGTTGATTGTTTACCATCTTCTGATCCCCCCAATTGCTAGATTGAATGATAGCATGAGTCAAATTATAATAATAGGAGATATCTCATCTTTTTGAAGGAGGATGGAAAAATTTGAAAAGGTTAGAAGCATCATCACAAATTTATTATATTGAAAATAATTCTATTCAATCTCTTTTCTCCTTTGATATTTCTCCCTATGTAGAGGTTTTTGAATTCAATAAAGGGGATTATATTATTCAAGAAGGAAACAAGCCCGAGTACCTTTTTTATATGGTGGAAGGCAAGGCAAAACTCTATGTAACCCATAAAAACGGAAAGGTGTCGTTGATAAACTTTTTATCTCCTCCAATATTTATGGGAGAAATTGAACTGTTAAATGAAGAAAAATATTCGAAAAGCATTCAGACTAGCTCAAAGTCCATTTGCATTGGTATTGCAATAGAAAAATGCAAAGAAAAATTATTAGCAGATGCACACTTCCTAAGACATTTATGCTTATTTTTGAGCAATAAATCAACAGTACATTCTGCCAAATATACTAAACATCAAGCGTATCCACTAGAAAACAAACTAGCAGAATTCATACTCTTATCCTCTCATCAAAATATCTATAAAGAAAAGCATACCGAAATTAGTGATTACTTCGGTGTATCCTACCGTCACTTACTTCATACCTTCGCGCAATTATCCGATGCAGGTATTATAGAAAAGATAAAAATGGGCTACAAAATATTAGACAAAGAAAAACTTCAGGCATTAGCAGACGAAATTAAATAGCATTAATAATTAAAACACCTTGAAACGACTTTCTATCCGTTTCAAGGTGTTTTAATTATTATAAAGTTAGTCAGTTGCCTCTGGAGCAACAACAGGTTCTCCAGCTTTTAATAATACTTTATTTCTTCCTAATAATAGTCCCAATACTAACATGAGTATTCCTGAACCTAGTAAAATCCATTCCACTCTCACGATATCAGCCATAGGTCCAAAGATGAGCATTCCAATTGGCATCATGGAAGTAGCAATCATACCAAACACACCAAATATTCTACCAAGGTAATCACCTTCAACCCGTTCTTGTATTAAAACAGTTGTCGGTGTATTGAACACTGGCATAGAAACTCCGAATAATCCCATGAAAAGTAGATACGCCCAAAAAATTGGCATAACACCAAGGGCAATGGTACAGATTCCCATAACGAGACTGGCAAGTGTCATCGTATGCACCTTGTTGGCAAAGCCCCCCCAAGAAGCTATAATAGCTCCCCCCGCCATCATCCCAATAGAAAAGGCTATTTCTATCGCAGTCAATCGCCATACATCATCCCCAAAACTACGCGTCACTTGTAGTGGAGTCAAAAATGCTGCTGGTGCCATCAAAATGAAAAATAACGCAAAAAATAAAAAGAAGGATTTTAGAAATGCATGGTTATTAATATAAGCTAATCCTTCTTTAAAATCGGCAAGATAACTAGTCGTTTGTTGCATTGATGCCTTCGCATGCGCTGGAATTTTCAAAAATACAAGCAAAGTTACAATGGCCAAAGCTGCTGTAATAACATCTACAAAGAAAATCATTTCTAACGTAGCTAGCGTCAGCAATGCCGCACTCACCATAGGAGACACGAACATTATAATAGCCTGTATACTTCCGTTAATGCCACTTACCTTTGTAAGCTTCTCTTCCGGGACAATTTGTGGCAAAATAGCACCCACTGCTGGACCTTGAATACCTGTTCCTATAGCTCTAATAGCTGCCATAGCAAATAGGAGCCAAATAGCATCATATCCCATCAAAAAGACAATTGCCATTACGAGCGTTGCAGTAGCAATCAGTCCATCTGATAGGACAATGAGCACCTTTCGATTGTAACGATCTGCCCATACCCCTGCAAAGGGCGATAAAATAAAGGTAGGGATGAATCCACATAGTATAAACAGTGTCATCATCATCCCTGATTTTGTAGTCAATGTTATATGCCACATAATCGCATATTGCACGAGTGATGAACCAAAAAGTGAAATAGTTTGGCTGCTTAAAAAAATAATAATATTTCTTTTCCAATTTTCATATTCCTTAGTCAGTTTCTTCACGACCTTTTCTTGTATATTTTCTGAAAAGTAAATGGTAAGGTCTTTTTTGTTCATGTCGAAAAAGATTAAGTATAGAACTATTTTCAGACAATAAAAAAGAGGGCAGTTTCTCCCCTCTTTTTTGATAAACGTAAAATAAAGTTTTCCTAAAGAGACAGACTAATCCCATTTACTCCACACTAAGGCAGAGTTCTTGACCCTATTCAATTAACGGTTCAAAATTTGAAATCTAAGTCTCATAGATGCTGTCAAAAGGAAAACCTCCAGTTCTTTAAAGTGAACTTCATTTTACCATAGGTTTTTTTACTATTCAATGAATACTATTTAGCTGTGTATTTTTTAATGGCAGGCAGAATTTCATGGCCGATGAGTTCAATATTCTTCATAAGTTTTTCAAAAGGTACGCCGCCGAAATCCATTTGTCCAATATATCTTTGATGGCCAAATACTTCATGCTGGTATAGAATCTTTTCGATGATTTGCTGTGGGCTTCCGATATTCATGACATTATGCGGGTCTGCTCCTAATGCAAATGCATCTCTTGGGTAACCACTTCCATTCGATAATTTCATTCCTTCATTGATATAAGGATAATATTCGTTTTGTGCCTGTTGCGTCGTTTCTGCTGCATAGAAGAAACCAGCAGTTGCAACTGGAAGTTCTGCAGGGTTGTAACCACTACTTATAGCAGCATCCCGATACGCATCAATGGAGCGTTTAAAAGAAGATGCCGGTCCTCCTAAAGTAGCTAAGAACATTGGGACACCAGCATGTCCTGCCTTAATAGCACTTGCTGGATGTCCACCGACCGCACGCCAAATAGGTAACGAACCTTCCTGGGGACGGGGTATGACGATTGCATCTTTCAAAGGTGCTCGGAATTCCCCGCTCCAATTGACGATACTTTCTTGGTTTATCTTCAATAATAACTTGAACTTTTCTTCGAATAACTCCTCATAATATCGAACATCGTACCCCAATAATTCAAATAGGCCTATTCTAGATGCACGTCCAGCTACAATTTCTGCACGACCTTTGGAGAGCAAATCTATTGTGGCAAAGTCTTCATAGACGCGTACTGGATCTGATGTACTTATAATCGAGGATGAACTCGCAATTTTTATCGTATTAGTTGCTTGCGCGATTGCTGCTAAAACAACTGTGTGAGCTTGTGTTGCAAAGTACTCCTGATGACTTTCTCCAACACTAAAGAAATCAATTCCCGCCTGCTCTGCTAACTTTGCCAATTCAATAATTTCTTGAAGTCGCTGCGCTGCAGAAATACGTTCTCTCGTGTGTGGGTTCGGCATATGATCCCCTAATGTATATAGCCCGAATTCCATTCCCTTACTTTGATCAATACGATATTTCTCCATTTATCTCACCCTTCTGTATAAATATATTCTTCATAAATTATTGCTTTCTCATGAAGTAGTATAATATGAAAATCCGCTTTCAGTAAGTACGCACAAAAAAGTGGTATAGTATACATAATGATACTATTACGAGGAGACTGCACTATGGATATACAACCAGAGCTTTGCAAAGTGGACGACGCTTTAGGTATTCTAGTCGGAAAATGGAAGCCAATTATTTTATTGACCCTTTTACAGGAAGGTACAAAAAGATTCAGTGATTTAAAACGAAGTGTACCTGGAATAACTCAAAAAATGCTAACAAAACAGCTTCGAGAGTTAGAGGAAGAGGATATTATCACACGCAATGTCTATCCGCAGGTCCCTCCGAAAGTAGAATATTCCATTAGTGAGTATGGAAAAAGCTTAGAACCCATCTTGGTGGCCATGCATGAATGGGGAACGGCACATAAGCTTCATAAAACAAAAAAACACAGTAACAAACAAGTTGACTAGTATTTCTCACCAAGGAACTTACTATTTGAGGACTCGGTATTGCTATTCTCTGTTGCGAGATTGCGATTTGTTACAGTGGACTTGCGATTATCAACCTGCAACTTGAAATTTTATGATTTTACATATAAAAACGGTTCCTAATTAGAAAGGAACCGTTGCTTATGTAGAACCCCTATTCTATTTCTCTAGCTGGCATAATCATATCAATATGAGGAATATTGTCCTCCAAATATACTTCGGACACCGTTTCAAAACCAAAAGACCGATAGAAATTCTCTAGGTGAGCTTGTGCTTGTGCATAGATTGGCATTCCTGGATAAATAGTTTCGATATATTCCATCCCTCTCGCTACAAGCTCTCTACCTAATCCTGATTTTCGATGATGTTGATCTACTAAGACCCTACCGATATGGATAATTTCTTCTTTTGGAAAAACACGCATGTATGCACTTATTTCATTATTCTCTTCTTTAAAGATATGCGTGCTAATTAGGTCTACGTCGTCTACTTCTGGATATGGGCAATTTTGCTCCACTACAAAAACTGCCACTCTAACTTTATAAATACGTTGTAATTCCAAAGCGCTTAACTCTTCAAATACTATATAATTCCACATTTACACCACTCCTAACCTTAACCCCTATTATATACCATCCAACAGCTTATCGATAACTCTCCCCATACCTCTCACCAACAAAAAAAGCATTCGGAAAGGAAGAAAAAGCAATTCTGGTATCCAAAAGAAAACATCAAAAATAAAATCACCTAATGTATAATAATCACTATCCTTTCTACGTTCCTTCCTCACCTTTATCTTTTTTTCCCAACGGTCACTCAATATTTACCACTTCCTTCAATAAAAATTTTCTATATCAGATACAATATTTATTCTTCTACGTTTACAGCCGGAATACCCTTGGTCCCTTCGAAATAATCATAGATCAGCATTCCCTCCTTAATAGTTATTAGTATATATACTACATTTAGGTAGGAATTTCCTTTTTATCGCATCTATACAATAAAAAAAGGACTGGCCACGTATATGGACAGTCCTTACTTAACTTATTCTTGAATTCTCACAAGTTGTGTCTTTTCTACATCATAATCTAATCCGTCAGCACTTGGATCTTTGTCGTACTCAAGTAAAGCCATCATTTTTTCTGTTCCTTTTATCGAAGCCCAATCAGCATCAGTCACGATTAGAAACATATCACCATATGCTCTTCCTTCTCCAATAATAATATTCCCTTCATATTCTACGTTTAAATCCTTGCCTTCTAGGTTAAGTGCTGCTGGCTCTTTCTTAGCAAAAAGTATTCCCTCGCCTGCAGCTACTTTCGAAAGAGATGAAATTGCTTCTGTTTTACCTTTTTCAGCATTGGTTATTTCTTTTATTAATTTTTTCTTTACAAGGGCTTGTGCTGTTTCTTCTGTTATGACGAGGATTTGTTTCCCACCATTTTCCACAATTTTAATCTTGTACTGATCTTCCTTTACTAAGTCATCCTTCTCTCGCTCTAAAGAATCGATGATTTGTTGTTCTTCCCCATATAAAATTACTCCATTTGCTTTTGCGAACATATTACATCCTGTTAACACTGTTGCTGTTAACAGGGCTGTTAGAAATACCATTAGAAATTTTTTCATTTTTAACTAGCTCCTTTTCGATTTATTAAAGACTTTCCTTGTTCTTGATTTTATTATAGGATAAATCGTTATTTCGAGCCTTCGCTCTAGATGACGTTTGCATTACAATTTTGCAACTTTACATTTTTATTCAATAAAAGAAGAGCCTTCTACTATTTGAAAGTAGAAGACTCTTTATATGAGACTATCCTGTAAAAACTTGATCATACGGATATCGATAATGAACATTCTTTGGCTTCATAAGTATGAAAAACAAAGTTAAAGGACCAATTCTTCCGATAAACATTACCATGCATAAAAGCACTTCACCTATATCACTAATTTGTGAAGTGATTCCCATTGATAGTCCAACAGTTCCAAAAGCAGATACAACTTCAAATGTTAGAGGTAAAAAGGGTATCTTTTCAGTAATAGTTAATAAAAATATAAAGAAAAAGACTATAAATAAACTTATCGTTGATATCGCTAGAGATCTTATAACTGTCTCAAGACGAATAGACCTTCCAAATAATTCTGGTTCACTACGTTTACGTAAAAAAGAAACTGTAGCTAAAACGATTACCATAAATGTTGTTAGCTTTATACCAGATGCTGTCGATGCACTACCTGCTCCTATAAACATTAAAACCATCGTTACAAGAATAGTCGAGTCTTCCATATCACCATAATTTAAAGTATTAAATCCCGCCGTACGAGGGCTCACACCTTGGAAATAGGATACCATTAATTTATCTTGTAATGGCATAGAGCCAATTGTTGCCGGATTATTATATTCCAACAGGAAAACAAAAGCGATAGCTATAACATTGATAATTATGGTTCCTACAACCATCATTTTCGTGTGAAGGGACCATTGCTTAAATGACCTTTTCTGTTGAATATCAACTACTACGGTAAATCCGATTCCACCGATTATAAATAATAACGATAATACGATATTCACAATAGGGTCATGTGCAAAGCCAATGAGGTTATCAGGGAACAACGCAAAGCCAGCATTATTAAATGCAGAAATTACATGAAAGACACTTAAATATAGTGCTTCCTTAAATCCAAAAGACGGTATCCAGTGAATAGTCAGAATGGTTGCCGCAAACAGTTGCACCGATAGAACAAAAGTTAATATTAGCTTCACTAGCTTTATAATGCCGCCTACTGAGTTTTGATTGAATGACTCTTGTATATAAATACGGTTTTGTAGACCTATTTTCTTCTTTAAGAGTATTAGAATAGCTACAGCAAATGTCATTAAACCAATACCACCACATTGGATAAGAATCATTAATACAACTTCCCCAAATACCGTCAATGTAGTACCAGGGTCAAATACACTAAGTCCTGTCACTGTTGTTGCCGATGTAACTACAAATAATGCATCTACCCATGACACGTGGATGGTAGTCGCAATAGGTAATTTTAACAAAAGGGTCCCCACAAATATTAAAAACAGAAAACTCCCAGCAATAATAACAGGGGGTGAAATAGTTCTTCTTGTCTTTTTAATAGTTTTCACCTGAACACATCCTAGAGCCATATTTGAAAAAACCTTGTTTCTTTAGAAACTGAAAACCAGTTCTAGTTGGTGGTATTATCAGGGACGATTTCCCAAGGCGTAGGTAATAGCCTAGGGCATGAAATATGAAACTGATGGTAATAATACTCCGAAGTTTAGTTCTTGTAAACAAGTATTTTGGATGCTTTATTAAACGTATATAATGGGTATGTAAAAGATTTTTTTCATGGATAATAATATAGGTTTTATGCAATCGACTGCAGAATAATAGTAAGGAATTTCAGTACCAAAAAATAATGGTGGAGGTGCAAAAAATATGGAGAGAGAAAGTGAGAGTATTGTATATTGGATGCTATTAAATCGCGGACCATGGACAATATATATTGCAGCAACAAGAGAAGGTCTTTGTTATGTTGGTTCACAGCATGCACCATTTGAAGAACTTAAGACATGGGTGAAGAAGCGACTTCCTGCTTATGTACTTTCGGAAAGTGAGTATGTAATGAAGCCCTATATAACAGAACTGATGGACTACCTGGAAGGGCGACGTAAAGAATTCACATTGCCCATAGACCTTCATGGTACAGCTTTTCAACAAGCTGTCTGGAAGATGTTACAGGAAATTCCGTATGGTCAAACCGTTTCATACACGGATATCGCCGAACAGATTCAAAAACCGAATGCGGTTCGTGCCGTCGGAACTGCTATCGGTGCCAACCCAATATTAATCACCGTTCCTTGTCATCGTGTCATCGGAAAAAGCGGAAAATTGACTGGGTACAGGGGTGGTTTAAAGATGAAGGAACAACTACTAGGACTAGAAAAGTTAGACAATAACTGATGGCCAAAACGGATTCTAGGCATGAATTATTCTATTTCTTAGACGTTTTTTCAAAAGAGTTTAAAATTTTGATGTGTCCCTCGCAATTCAAACGCTATTCAAAACGGGTTCGAATACAGGGAACATTGTTATACTGCAGATAAAGATTATTGTTTCGGAGGTGGAAATATGGTTATTAAACAGTGGATTTTAATCATTGACGATGAGGAAGACTTAGCACACCTCTTAGTGAAAGTTTTATACAAAGAAAGCATTACGAATGTTGTAACAGCTGGATCTGTTGCTGATGGATGGGAAAAATTTCAGAAATTCAATCCTGCACTAGTGTTGTTAGATATTATGCTACCAGATGGTGAAGGCTATGATTTATGCAAGCGAATTCGTGAAGTCTCCAATGTACCGATTTTATTTATGTCGGCGAGGGATGAAGAGATTGATAAGCTTTTAGGCCTAGCGATAGGTGGAGATGATTATATTACCAAACCATTTAGTCCAAAAGAAGTGGCATATCGGGTGAAAGCGCAGTTAAGACGGGTAGGATTTTCAGAGGAGAAAGCGTCTCCGAAAAGTTTACAAGTCGGACCTTTTGAGCTTAGTCCCCTTGAAACAGAATTGAAGAAGGATGGAAAAACGCTTGAACTTACAGCCAAAGAAATCGGGCTAATGAGTTGTTTTATGCACCATCCAGATCAGATTTTGAGCAAAGAAACCTTATTTGAGCATGTGTGGGGTGATGACTTTTTTGGCTCTGATAATACAGTGATGGTACATATACGTCGATTACGTGAAAAAATTGAGGCCGAGCCTTCAAATCCTACGTTTATATTAACTGTTAAAGGACTTGGGTATAAACTAAATACCAAGGGGTGAGGGAACATGAAATGGAAATTGACACGTCGCTTTTTAGGATCTGTTGTGATAATTGTAGTGATTGTAGGAATTGTAAATACAATTATACTTTTCTCCTTACTCATCTATAAATCAATGAATAATTTTGAAACAGACGAAGAGTCTGCAGAAAACTTTAGCAGAACTTTTTCACAATATATAGCACTGCAACACGACAAACCAATAGTCAATAAAGAAGGATTAGAAAAACTAAAGGAAATGAATGCTTGGATACAATTATTGAATAATAATGGTGAACAAATAGCATCTTTTCATACCCCTAAAAATTTACAAAAGAAGTATTCTCCAATTGAAGTTGTTCAAACGTATAAATATAAAGAAGTAGATGAAAAGACGACAGTTTTTATAGGAGAGGCTTATCATTTTACCTATTTAATAGGAGTTGAAAATCGGAAAATTGACCGATATGTATTTACCTATGACTACGGACAGGTCCTTAAAAATATTAATATCTTACTTTTACTAATTCTAACCGTTGATATTCTCATAGCATTAATCGTTGGATTGGTATTCGGGAAAAGATTAACAGGTCCCCTTCACATTTTAATAGAAGGGATCCAACAGCTACGTGAAAGACGTTTTAAAAAGATGCCTATACCAAATGGTGTGTATGAAGATGTATTTCGCAATATGAATGAACTCTCGTTAAAGCTAGATCAATATGAGAAGGAACGTAACCAACTTGACCATATGCGTGAAGAATGGATTAGCAATGTTTCGCATGATATGAAGACACCACTCGCATCTATTCATGGATATGCAGAATTGATGCAAGATAATGCCAAAGATTTAACAGAAGAAGAATTGTATGAATATACGTCTATTATAAATAGACAGTCCAAATACATGAGTGATCTATTAGATGATTTAAATTTAACGATGCGCTTGCGCAATAAAAACCTCCCATTGTTATTGGAAGATGTTAATATTATTGGATTAATACGTGAAATGACGATCGATCTTTTAAATGATCCCCAGTTTGGTAATCGAAATGTTGAATTTTTTGCTAATGTGGACAAAGCAGTGCATAACGTGGATAAAAAACTACTGAAACGAGCACTAGTTAACTTTATTAACAATGCACTTGTGCATAACAATGAACAAGTTGCTGTAAAAATACAAATTGATAGTGGTTATCCACATTGTGGACAAGAGAAAAAATCAAGTAACATAAGCACAGTTCAAGCATTCCATACTCAGATTACGATCGCTGATAATGGTAGTGGTATTCCTTCTAAAGATTTAGATAAAGTTTTCGAGCGCTACTATCGAGGCACAAATACTACTAGTACACATGGGACAGGTTTAGGAATGGCAATTGCAAGAGATATTATCTTAGCCCATAACGGAACAGTCGATTTGAAAAGCTCAGAAAACAAAGGAACAACAATAACTATACTTCTATAGAAAAAAGGGCTGTCCCCACTTTATTATCGGAGACAGCCCTGCTTTCTATTCTAATTGATTTTGCGCTTTTTTCGGTATTTCTTCTAGTTTCACTTCATCATATGACGATACTTGATCACCTTCTTTTACGTACATTTTCAAGTAGGCATCTTGGCGAAGTTTTTTTTGTGCCGTGAATTCAAGCGAAATTGTTTTACCGTCCTCATTTGTAGCGTCTAATTTATAAGAATAAGAAGTCATAACGGAACCATCATCTAATTTTTTCTCATGTGGTACGCCCTCTTCCGTAATTTGCAAATAATAATTATTTGCATTCATGCGGTTGAAGTCTATTTTTGTGAATGCAAATACCCCTACAATTCCTAGTGTAAATAAAACACCCACTACTATTAGAAATTTTTTCATCTCTATCATCCTTCTGTTCTATTATTTTGAGTGATAATTCGATTGTAAGAAGCTACCGTTAAGATATAATACAGTCCATAGATAACCGTATAAGCAATCATCCAGATTAATACTGGTTTTCCTAGGTCCATCATAAGTAAACTAGAGAAGGCTTTTAAAGCGATAACACTGTGTAATAACCCTATTGCTAATGGCACAAAAAAGATGATAAATACCTGAGAAGCAATGGATTTACGTATATTCTTTGCACTAACACCCATTTTATGAAGCATGTTGTATTGAGATTTATCTTCCTCCGCTTCCGTTAAAACTTTAAAGTAAATGATACTTCCTGTTGCCGCTAAAAATACTAAACCAAGGAAACTACCGATAAAGAGCAAGGAGCCTACACTTTCAATACCTGTTTGGAAGTCCTGGGGGGCACTTGAAAATTGTGCTTCCTCAGGTAAATATTTTGCAATCTTTTTAGATAAATCTATAGAAGCTTCGTCCACACCCATAACTCGGTATTTTAATGCTTCTCCTTCTTTTTGTAACGCTTTAAATAGATTATTTGATACTACCACTGCAATACCGGATGTCCCGGTATTTAAAACTGTTTGTTTTTTAAAGCTTTGGAATGTAATCTCAGTGCCGCTTTCTGTAGAAATAGTTTTACCTTTATACTTCGGCGAGAATCTTTCATCATACCCAATGTCTAAAATAACTGCATTGTCCTCATTAACATGTAGTTTTTCTTTTTGTTGAATTACCGCTATTTTGTTGTATGTTGTTTCATTGATAACCGTATAATTTCTCTTATCCGATTCATTGACCGCTGAGCTTAATTGTTGCGTATTAAATGTGACAGATATGGCCTCGATATTTTCATCGTATGTCAAATCTGTTAGGGTTGCGCTGACCTGTTGATCGATTTTTTCATCCGTTTGCTCATACATAAAAGTATTCGGATTTGCGCTAATAACTTGGTCGTTTACGTTGTAATAAAGACCATACACTGCTCCTCCTGCTGTTACGGTTGTAGCACTTAATACTGCAATGACGGTCAATGTACGTGCATTCTCACGGATACGATATAATAGTTGGGAAATTGTCATTAAGTGAAGCCCTTTCCACAGCCATTTCTCATTTTTCTTCATCAAAGTTAATACAAAACCGGTAACACTATGGAACAATAGAAATGTACCGATAATGACGGTTGTTAAAATGATTAGCGCTATCATTAAAAAGCCGACTGCTTGCCACACTTTGGAAGTAATAATATCTTGAAGCGCCAACCAATAACCGGTAGATATTAGTAATAATCCAATAGTGGTAACCGTCATAGAAGGCTTCGGAGTCGCTTCTCCTTTTTTCGATGCATGGAATAAATCGATGAGTTTAAACTGATAGATTAAACGATAGCCTTGGAATGAT
>Ga0209013_10002138_pt1 | contig 18029 bp, 17 predicted proteins | sample Cruoilmetagenom2_FD_187291 | JGI IMG/M metagenome (GOLD analysis project Ga0209013, IMG submission 187291) | Oil polluted marine microbial communities from Coal Oil Point, Santa Barbara, California, USA - Sample 2 (SPAdes) (version 2) | ecosystem: Environmental > Aquatic > Marine > Oil seeps ...
CACAACAATATTAAATTTACGGCGTTCTCTTTTTGCTATATCTAGTAGTGTAAGACAAACACCCTTTGACCAGAGCTCTTTGTTTCCTTCCATAGAAGAGCTTCCGTCAAGGCATATCACCATAGGGCCCCTGCCCTTGTCTTCCTTGAGGGAATACTGAAAAAGCGTGCCCTCAATAAAACGCTTTTTAAAATCGTGCTTAAGGAGTTTATGTCTTAGTGATACAAGCTCTGTGGGTATTATCTTGCCTATATCATTCCCAACTGTGATATCAAATATTTCAGCCCCTCTTTTAGCCCACACTTTGCGTCTTGAAGACATCATCTCATCCTTAAGACTGCCTACCAAACGTGAGAGCTTTTTCAGCTTATCGTTTTTAGAAAGTTTGGCGGCAAGATCCAGCTTATCGCCCGCTCCTTTCCCACCCTCTGGATTGCCCATAGAGGAATCCCATGCTAAAAGCTCATCCTCTGCCTCTTCTATGTTCTCGTTTGTCTGCTTGAGAGATGATTTGACCATCTTGTCCATCTCGAAATCCATTTTCTCATGCCTCTCGTCCTGCTCCTGGACTAACCGCTCAAGATCAGCCTCTTCCTCAGAGAGCTCAGACTCTTTTTCCTGTTTTGCCTTTTCAAGCGCATCGTCAAGCTCACCTGATTCTTGAGACACCTCGTCCCATGTCTCCTTTTCTTCACGCAGCTCCTGAACCCTTTCTTCCAACTGACTCACTTCCCACTCTTTTAAAAGAGACCTTTCCCCCGGCCCTTCATCTGATCTGATCCAACTCAGAATTTGACTGCCCATATCTATCGTTGCGAGTGCGGATTTAAAGCCCTCAAGAACGGTATCCTCTCTTAGCTTCACGTAATGAGGATCGTGGAATACCTTGTCTAATAGTTTTCTTGCCAGAGCCGAGCCTTTTTTTGTGTTGTCTTCAGGCAGAAATAAAACGTTATGCTTGTAGAATGAAGAGAACAGATCCAGTGTTAGCGCATCAAAATTAGGAAGAAGGTTGGAGCCGCTTTCTATTAATGAGCGAAGCTCCTGGGATTCTGAGCTAAGCTCGTTAAATTGTTCCCTGTCAAATGAGTCGGACTCTATATTTTGTGCAGATTTTGTATCCGTCATATATCTTTAGAAATTAACACGCTCATTAGATAGTATCAATGACCTTATATCAATTTTGGAGAGACGTGTTAGAATTAAATTTCTCTTAAACATATATTACATCATAGATAAAAGCATGAAACTTAATCAAGTTGAAATTAAAGCGGTCGCAACTGTAGGGCTTATAATGGCGATCAGGATGCTGGGGATTTTTTTGATCCTCCCGGTATTCAGCGTTTATGCCGAGAAGTACCCAGGCGCTGACCTGGCTCTCGCAGGAATAGCGTTTGGGATATACGCCCTTGTGCAAAGCGTCTTGCAGATACCCTTTGGATGGCTAAGCGACAGAATCGGAAGAAAACCGGTATTAATCATAGGGCTTTCCCTCTTTGCGATTGGTAGCGTAATTGGCGGCATGGCTGAGAATATAAATGAGCTTATAATTGCCCGTATTATTCAGGGAGCGGGCGCGGTGAGCTCAGTTGCTATAGCTTCACTCGGAGACGTAACCCGCACTGGAGTAAGGGCGCAGTCCTTTACAATAGTCGGAATCACGATAGGAGTCACTTTTCTTTTAGCAATAATAATCGGCCCACTGCTTGCCGCTGAAGTAGGTTTTTCGTCACTATTTTATATACTCGCGGCATTGAGTGTCTTATCGATACTGGTAACAGTATTCTTCTTCCCTAAAATAGAGAAAAAAGAGTTTCTGGCTGAAGAAGCGACGATCCTGACCTATCTAAAGCGCCCTGAGATTAGAAAATTATTCCTCTCCGTGGCAATAATATCGCTTACGGTAAATATGTTTGTATTCATCTACCCCCTTAGTTGGAAGAGTCTTGGAGTAAATGAAGCTGATTTGTGGCAGGTTTACCTAATAGCGCTGATCCCGACTGCTCTTTTTGCCTACCCGTACGTGAGGTATTCAGAGAAAAGAGGAAAACTTAAAGTTGCAACAATGACGGCGTGGGCTTTTATTGCCGTCAGTTTCCTTGTTTACCCCGCGAGCTCTATGTTTATATGGGTGCTGTATCTGGCTGGAATGGCGTATTTTATGGGTCACACCATCCTTCAATCTGTTTTCCCCGCATACCTTACCCAGAGAGTGGGACAGGAAAAACGTGGAATAACCACAGGGGTCTACAACTTATCCAGCTTTCTCGGAGCCGCGATTGGGGGGATGTCAGCCGGTTATCTCTATCAGTTAAACCCCCATATACCGCTTATCACAGCGCTATTTCTCGTCATCGCCTGGGGACTAATCGGACTTCCTAACCCGCCTGAAAAGAAATCATCCAAATAATAAACTTGCAAATTGTGTATTTACAAATAATGTACTGCACCCCTTTTGTCAAGAAAGGTTTAAGTTGGAATTATGAGGATTAAAACTAAACAAAAAAGGGAGCCGAAGCTCCCCTTGATGTATTTAAATTGTAGTGTTGTTAGATTTTAAGCGATTACTTTCCTTCTTCTCATAACCATATATCCGGCTATCCCTAATAATCCAGCCATAAATATTAGACCCCATTCAGAGAGCGTAGGGACTGGGGTAGAAAATACGCCTGTTAATTGTGGAACCAATTCTTCACAATCTTCCCACTGATAAAATAGATTGTTAATGGTTATGTTGTCTCCGGCCGGGTCTTTAGATTCGATTTGTGCTGTGATTTCTTCAAGCTGACTTGTGGGTACTGCCATTGCAAATATGATTGTGTCGAAATCGTCGCCGCATTGAATAATCCCGAAGCTCTCTACATTCCCGGGTCTTAGCCCTCTCAATCTAACTCCTGAGCCAATAGTTAAAGTATCGTCACCATTACTGAGACTAACAGCTGTCGTCAGAAGACCAGTCGTATTCCCGCCCTGTAGTAAAGAGTTTTCAAGTGTGGCTTGATCGTTGCCGTTACCTGTCCTTAATGCAATATCATTCCCAGAGGCAGTAAGCACCTTTAGCTCTGAACCCGAAATGTGTACCATGTCATCATCATTACCTGTTAGTACTATACTGCTTTCCACACTCGTCAAGACTGAATTCATAACGTTAATAACATTATTACCACCGAGCAAGCTAATTGTATCATTGGTCACGCTGTGAATCGTGGCATTATTAAGAGTTACGTGTTCTATATTGTTGCCTCCCCGTATTCCCCGATCTTCGGCTATAACGCTTCCATTATCAACTGATATATCATTCATACCGTCACCCGTTTCAATGCCGTCATCGTCTCCGGGCAGAATTGTAGTGTCAATTCCAGCTCCCGGCAGCACACTGATAGAAAGGTTGCCGATGTTACCTAACTGCTGCACGCCTACAGGGTCGGGGTTGGGATTATTTGTATCACAAACAAAAACTGTTGGACCCCCGCCACAAGCTGCTGTACTTATCAAAGTGTAGGAAAAAAGTATTGCCACCGCCAAAATTGAGCCGAATAGAAATATTCTAATATTCATCCTCCTTTAGATTGAGTAATTTGCTTTATATTACTATAAGTTCAAGAAAATTAATAGGTATTTCACTACTATTGTTTATGCAGCATTTTTATGTGGGTTATGATTCCTGTAATACTCTTCTTCCGCCTGAATTGGTGAGCGGTATCCGTGTGCTGAATGTAGGTAGTTTCTGTTGTAATATTCAACCCACTTATCCAGTTCTAGACTAAGCTCTGCTTCTCCCTTCCACTCTCTTAGCCAAAAGAGCTCCTCTTTCATTGTCCTTATCATTCTTTCTGTGTCTGCATTTCCTTTTGGGTTGTTGTAGCTGGTAAATACTTGCTCTACTTCCAGATTAGAACAAGCTTTCATAAAACTGAGTGATGTAGGCTGACTTCCATTATCACTTATAAGCTTTAGCCCTTGTCCTCTTACTCCTTGTGGATATTCTCTATTTAATGCTCTTTCTAATGCTTCCAGCCATTCTGCTGTTCTTGCTTGTCTTCCGCTGTAATGACCTACTATCTTCTTTGTATACCAGTCCAGTACTATTACTACATATACCCAGCCACTGTCAGTCATAACCTTTGTCATATCTATTCCCCACCACTCTTTAGGTTTATTTGCTCTTGGCTTAGGTCTTTCTGATACTCTCTTTGCTATAAGTCTTGTATTTGGTTTAACAGTAAGGTTATTTTCTCTCATAAGCCTGTATATACGCTTCTTATTAACTATTAATCCATCTATATATCTTAGATAAGCCCATACTCTTCTATAACCCCAGAATGGATGTTCTGCTTTAATACTTTTTATCCTTTTAAGTATGTATTCGTTACGAAGAGCTACAGAGTAAGACGAATTTCTCATATGAAGTCTTCCTCTGTTTTTTTTAATTCAACGGTAAGTGAGCCTATTATTTGGGTTAGCTCCTGATTCTTCTTGCGAAGACGGATTACTTCTCCAACGTCTGTCTTAGAATCAAATGCTTTATGAGCCTCAGATAAGAACTTATCACGCCAGATGTAGTATTGGTTTTGATGTATTCCGTACTCGTTGCATATCTCTGATACTGGTCTACCAGATAAACCTTCAAGTACTATCTTGGTCTTGGTTTTAGAATCCCATCTTCTTCTTTTCATTGCTCCCTCCGTTTATGTTGAATCTAGAATTTACCATCTTAATTCTACTTCATTCTTAATGGGGAGCAGTATAATAAACAATTTCTTACAACTATAAAAAGTGCTTCGTTTTACTATATATATATGTGTTAGTGTTGAAAAAACCCCCCTTTATGGAGGAATAAGATGGCGAAGAAACTTTTATTACTCCCTATTTTTATCTTGTCTTTAATGGTTATTTCTTTTGAATCATATGCGAATGTATTAGTAGAGGATGCGGATTCGGACACAGAAGTAGAGCAGAACGTAGCGTTTACTTCTGCAGATGTTCCTACCGGCTCGGGCCAGGTTGGAGATTATCAGCTTATAGCGTGTGGTGTGAGCAGCACTGACAACGGAAGCACATTTTTTGATCCCGCACCGGGCACCTGGACGGGGCTCAGGTCTCTTCAATAGGATAGAGCACCTTATAATATGGCAGGCGCAACCGGAACTGCTGATCAGTCATATATGGGATCGCTGAGAGACTGGAGAGCATGCACTATAGCTCTAAGAATGGAGCCGGCTCCTCCGACTGACCCGCCCCAGACGTATCCTCCGCCAACAATAATTCCACCTCCATTAAATACAAGTATTCCAACTTTAAGCCAATGGGGGCATCTAAGCATAGCTATATTTGCTGTGTTGATTGGAATTTGGTTTTTAAGAAGACATAAAGCAAGAGCTTAAATTAACTATTAAGTCCGGCGTTTCTTCCAGGAGACGCCGGATTTTCCTTTTCGCAAACTAAATTGCTGTTTATGAAATTAAAAAGAGGAAACTACTTCCCTGATCTGAGAGATTCAAGCGTAGTGCGTATTTCATACAAACTGTTTACGTTAAGCGCTCCGACCTCATCAATTACTTTCCTGTAACTTGCGCTTGCCCTGCCGCCAACGATTATAGAAACATTATCGGGCAGACTGCGTCTTAGTTTTCTTATTTCCTGAATCACAGCTGGGTCGTCTTCAGGGTAAACAATACTGAGTATTACTACTTTAGAGTTATTTTGCTTTGCCGATCCCGCGATTTCTTCAGCAGGCAAATTCGGCCCTAAATAAGTCACATTCCACCCCTCACTGGCTACTGTAACCGCTGTAATCAATGCCCCTATATCGTGCCATTGATCCAAAGGAGTAGTCACAAGCGCGTTTGGAGCACCAGGGAAAGTTTTAAGCGACGCAAGAACTCCACCCAGAAAAGTCCTTATAACATGTGAGGCAAGATGCTCATGCGATATTCGCAAATTCCCCTTTCTCCAAGCTTCCCCTATTTCCTCCATTAGAGGCGTAACAACGTTCTCTATCATCCCGTTTAGCCCATAATCTGTTTCAGAGTGGATTAGTATATTCTCTAAAGTCTTTGAATCCATTTGCTCTAGAGCGCTCATAAAACCCTCTACGTAGTTTTCGTAGCTAGTATCAGGTCTCACAATTGACAATTCAGAATCGGGTCTTCCCCCTCGTACCGGCAAATCTATTACATTCATGGAGTCAACCAATTGCTCAAGCTCATCATCACTTGAGCCTACCACCTGACTAATACCAAAACCCGCATCAGTTGCCCTTTTTAAGAGTGTAAGTCTATCTATATCCTCTTCCGTATAATACCTTCTATTATTGGAATCACGTTTAGGCGCAACAGCATTATAGCGCCTTTCCCAAGCCCTTATCGCGTGTGCGCTAAGTCCAGTTTTTCTTGACACTACTTTAATTGAATATTTTTTATCCATAATTTTTCCCCGGTTCATTCATTTTTAAGTTAAACAACTGTCTAATATATGTCAAGGTGCTATCAATTTTAATACTAATATATCACAAAACAATAATTTCCATCCAACTGGCTCTATTATTTGACTATATCTTTAAGATGTCACTTCAGATCGACAATAATATCGAATTATTAAAAGCACAAAACAATGCTTGACAAATCCTATACATACATTAGTATATTAGACATTCAATAGACATATGTTGGATATCTGCTGAGATGCGGTAGCACAAACATGCCGGCCGGTGGAACAAAATAAAACACTTTAGGAGGTGTTAACATGAGTAGAATTAAATCTTTGATGTTAGTAGCAGTAGCGGTATTGGTGTTCGGGTCTGTACAGGCTTTCTCAGGCAGTGATAAGAATAAAGACATAGTAGACACTGCGGTAGGTGCTGGCTCTTTCAACACATTAGTAGCAGCGGTTCAGGCTGCAGGGCTTGAAGAGACCTTACGAGGCGAAGGGCCGTTTACAGTATTCGCCCCTACAGATGAGGCATTCGCAGCCCTTCCCGAAGGGACTGTAGAAAACTTGCTGAAACCGGAGAATAAAGATCAGCTCATTGCCATTCTCACATATCACGTAGTGCCTGGCAAAGTGACCTCTACAGACGTAGTCAAAGTTAAAGAGGCTAAGTCTGTAAACGGGACAGCAATACCGATTGCTGTAAACGACGGGAAAGTAAATGTGGATAGCGCAACCGTCGTTCAGGTTGATATCATGGCAAGTAACGGCGTGATTCATGTAATAGACGCTGTAATGCTGCCCGATGACAATTAATTTTAAAACTACCCGGGCCGTTCTCACACGGCCCGGGCACATATAAGAGTAAAGGGAGAAAGCAAATGAATTATACAAATCAGAATTTTGACCATGGTTATCAGGAAGACAGCGGCAGTATTATTTCAGATAACCAGGAAATTTATGAAACTTTCGATCTCGATGAGGAACTTGACAAAAATATAGAGCTTGAAATCACAAATGAAAGTTATGAGGAAAATCCCGAACACCTTGGAACGGATGACAAATCCGAGGGGACACATAACATAAAATCAAAAAACGAAAACTATAAATGGACCAAGTTTGAGGAAGAGAGGGTTCTATATGTTTACTTCAAGGACCTGCTGACTGAACCCCTTTTGACAGGGGATCAGGAAAAAGAGCTAGCCGCGCAGATAAAAGAATGTCAGAGTAAAGCACAAGAGATAGAAAAACAATTAAAATCGACCCCTAAGACTAAACCCAAACAATCTATTAAGCTTATGGCGTTTAAAAATAGCTATACTAACAATGCTGAGGAATTAAAATCGAGATTCATTACAGCAAATTTAAGACTCGTAATAAGTCTCGCAAAGAGACACCTCGGAAAAGGGCTTCCATTGACAGACTTGGTACAGGAAGGAAACTTGGGGCTAATTAGAGCAGTCGAGAAATTTGACCATACTAAGGGATTTAAGTTTTCCACTTACGGAGCATGGTGGATACATCAGGCCCTAACAAGAGCAATAGCAGAGAAAACCAGAACTATCAAGGTCCCGGTTTATGTGCTTGAACAATCAAGCAAGGTATTTCAGGCCAAATATATGCTCCTGGAAGAGCTCGAAAGGAAACCTTATCCACAAGAGATTGCAGATAGAACGAAACTATCACTGGATATAGTAGAGGCGGTACTCGGTGGTTCAGATAAAGTTGTTTCGCTTGATAATCCGATAAGAGAAGACAAGAGCAAATCATATATAGATTTTCTCCCTGATGCGAATCCCCATGGTCAGGACTATAATGTTGACAATAAAAACATGAAAAGTCTTTTGAGCGAGCTCCTGCAATCACTATCCGAGAAAGAACAGGAAATCGTAAGAATGCGCTACGGGTTTGAGAGCAAGACAGTGTATACTCTGGATGAGATAGGAAGCAAATTCGGTGTTACAAGGGAGAGGATAAGACAGATAGAAAAATCAGCTCTTGAGAAAATCGCGTTGTCGAGCAAAGGACAAAAGCTTAAAGGCTTCCTATAATTTTGGGGGATATAAAATGAAAGTATTGGTGACAGGTGCTACAGGATATATAGGGGGAAGGCTAATCCCCGAACTTCTGCAAAAGGGAATAAAGGTTAGAGTGCTGGTAAGGGACGCGTCTAGAATAGAGGGGAGATCATGGGAAAACAAAGTCGAAATATGTGTCGGAGATTTATTAAATCTCGATTCATTTGCCCCTGCGCTGAAGGATATAGACGCAGCCTACTATCTTGTACACTCTATGTACGGCGGCAAAAACTATGCGGAGCGCGACAGACTGGCTGCTAACAATTTTGTCCAGGCCGGCCGCAACCTTAAACAAGTTATATACCTCGGCGGGCTATTGCCCGATACAAAAGAAGTTTCAAATCATCTAAAAAGCAGATCAGAAGTAGGTGAGATTCTCAGGAAAGGACTTCCTACATTAGAATTTCGTGCGGGACCGATAATAGGCTCAGGCTCGGCATCATTTGAGATGGTGCGCTACCTTACGGAAAGGCTTCCGGTTATGGTGGCTCCAAAATGGATTCATCATAAAGTACAGCCGATAGCCATTAGAGACGTAATGAGGTACTTAATACAGGCCGTAGAGAAACGATACGTGGGCGTAATCGATATAGGTGCTGACATACTCACTTTTAAGCAAATGATGAATGGTTACGCAAAAACAAGGGGGCTTACCCGTACTATTATTACCGTACCGGTGCTTGCCCCGAGACTTGCGGCTATATGGGTTGGGCTTGTTACACCAATATCAAACTCCCTTGCAGTGCCTTTAATTGAGGGAGTCATACATCCAATTGTCGGCGATACCACTAGAGCTGAGGATGCCTTTCCTGAAATACGCCCCCTACCCTATATTGAAGCTGTTGAGAGCGCGCTTAACCACCTAAACGAAGGAGACGTCGAAACCCGCTGGAGCGGAGCCCTTGGCTCAGAATCCACATATAATGTATCTGAGTGGCGGGGGGTAGTGACAGAGAGAAGATCAATCCATATTGATTCGATAGAGCCACAAGACGTATTTAATTCATTTACCAGCCTTGGGGGAGAAAAAGGATGGCTGGTATGGAACTGGGCGTGGTGGATAAGGGGAATCATTGATAAATTGTTTGGAGGCCCGGGGTTAAGGAGAGGCAGAAGACACCCTGTCCAATTACTACCCGGTGAAGCGCTTGATTTCTGGAGGGTTGAAGAGGTAGAACGCCCGAAATTGCTGAGATTAAGAGCAGAAATGAAGGTGCCGGGCAGAGCATGGCTTGAGTGGCAGACAATGCCTGAGGGAAATGGAACCAGGCTAGTACAGACTGCTCTGTTTGAACCCTCAGGGCTATGGGGAGTGCTTTACTGGCAGGCTCTCTATCCGATTCACCGCTTTATATTTGACGATATGATAAGGGCCATAGCCAAAGACTCAAGCGTCCTTGTTCAGATGAAACTTAGGCAAGAGAACTCCCAGCGTCAAAAAATTCAACAAAAAAGTTAAATTCTTCTTTGAATCAGCGACTACAACGCTTATAATAGCTGGTAATAGTTTTAATGGAGGATATATGACAAACCAGAGACCGGCACTTAGTAGTTTGATTCTATATTTGTACCTTCCCATACTTATAATAGCTTTTTTTATATGCTCCCTACCTTCCCAAGCTCAGCCCGAAAGTTTTGAAAGATACCAAGAACAAAAGAAAAGCTTTTTTCAAAGATGGGCAATCAGGTTAAATGGAAATTTAGACCATATGTTTAATACAGATATTGATGGAGGCGGCAAATTCAACATTACAAGACTAGGCTTGAACCAGGACGCCGTTTTCACAGCCACAGACAAACTGGAAGTAGTGTTCGGCGCAGGTTTTAACTACTACAACTTTGACTTTTCAGGCTCCCAGGGTTTTGCGGGATTAAGGCCATGGAGAAATGTTATCGTCTCAAACAACAACATGAGAGTAAAATACGCCGTTAACAACAATTGGGGGGTCTTCGTTATGCCTACGATTTCCTACGGCTCAGAGTCAGGAGCTCCGTTCTGGGATTCCTTTACCATAGGCGCGATGGCGGGAGCAAGCTACACCACCGGCCCCAACCTCACAGTGGGCATAGGGGGTTTTATCGGAAGCCGCCTTGAGAATAGCGTAATTGGGTATCCAATAGGCTTTATTGACTGGCTTATAACCGACAGTCTCAAACTAACAGCGCTTGCAAGCGGAGCCAGAAACGATTTTGGGCCCAAAGCAGAGCTCTCATATGACCTGGGAAGAGGGTTTAAAGTGTCCTCATCCGTGGCCTACGAGCTCAGAAGGTTCAGACTCGATGAGAAAGGAAATTTCGAGAAGGGAATTGGAGAAATTAGAACCCTGCCGCTGGCGGCAAAGATCTCTTATACAGTCAACAAGCTCTTATCTCTAAACACTTACGGAGGCTGGCTCTTTGACGGCTCACTTGAGCTTGAGGACAGTAGTGGAGACAGGATTCAGAAAGAAGATTTTGACTCCGCACCCTTTCTTGGCGCAAGCATAACGATTAATCTATGAAAAACGAAAGAACAATATTCTGGTTTAAGAGAGATCTTAGGACCGAGGATAATACGGGATTGTTTCATGCGGTCAGTGAGGGACGTGAGATTCTCCCTATCTACATACTTGATGACGATATTTTGGACAACTATCCTCCACGAAGTAAGCGACTCGGATTTTTCTTTGACGCCCTTAAAAAACTGGATAAAGACCTCCGCAAACTAGGCTCATACTTATTTGTACAAAGAGGGAGAGCAGAGGATGTAATACCCAGAATTATAAGGACATATACGGCTGACTCTGTCTACTGCAACAGAGCCTACGGCTTCTCCGGCATAAGCAGGGACCTAAAAATTGAGCATTTCTGCAAATCAAGCGGTGTCAAATTTAAGAAATTTGACGACTCTTTCCTTGTCCCTCCGGAGAATATTGACCAGCGCAAAGTCTTCACACCTTTTTACAAGCTTTGGAAGAGCAAACAGAAGGATCAGGAACTGCCCGGGATTGAGAAAATTAATTCACCTGAAATTTTAACTGCATCACTTGAGAATATGATCCAGGAGATAAGCCACAGCGAGAACACCCTTTGGCCGATTGGGTACCCTGATCAAAGATTATGGAGCTTTGATTTTAAGCAATACAATGAGAGAAGAGACTTTCCCTTCATCGACGGCACTTCCAGGCTATCGCCCTATTTACGCTTTGGCACAGTATCGGTGAGAAAAGTTTATAACGCGGCAATGAGTGCAACTCCCGAACCCAATCAATATGTATCCGAGCTTGCCTGGCGCGAGTTTTGGTATCACATAATGCACTATTTTCCTGAAACCAAGGACGTTGAGTTTCAACAGAAGAGAAGGAATATAAAGTGGATAAATAACGTGAGCTGGTATAACGCCTGGAAAGAGGGCCGCACCGGATATCCAATTGTTGACGCAGCAATGATACAGCTTAAGGAAGAAGGCTGGATGCACGGCAGGGCCCGTATGATTGTGGCCTCATTTCTTACAAAAGACCTCCTCACTGACTGGAGATGGGGAGATATACACTTTAGAGAGCATTTGATAGATTACGATGAGACGGTCGATATAGGAAACTGGCAATGGTCCGCATCGTGCGGGGCTGACCCAAAACCGCTTAGAATCTTTAACCCTATACTTCAGTCCCAGAAATTTGATCCCGAATGTAAATATATAAAGACCTACATACCTGAGCTAAAAGACATTGAGCCTGAAAAAATTCATAACCCGCTCACCTATAAACTCCCGTACCACGAACCTATCGTGAACCACTACGAGATGAGAAACTTGGCGCACGAAGCATACTCTGGGGGCAGAATAGACGACGATTACATTTCCAAGATTCAACGTGATGAGGTTTTACCAAAATAGTCTGATATTATGAACGGCAGAGTTGTCTTGGCTCATACAAGATCCAAGAATTAGACGTTTTTCAGCATATTTGCTAAACTAAAAAGGAATATGCGATTCTTTTTAAAGAGAATCAATTTAGAGGATATCTATGGCAATAAGCATATTGACGGTCTATCAACCAATTGAGTCCACGAGAGAAAAGGAAAGTTACTGGAGAAGCTACGTTTCCTATTATGAGAAATACTGGGACGGCCCGGCAACACCTCAGTCCTCTTGGTTTGGAAAGGAATATGACGAATTCAGGAACTCACTTTCAAATCATCTGGGACTTAGCAAAAAAGAGATCCAGGACTGCTTTTTTCAAAGAGATGAGGAAGGGGACTATTTCCTCGTCCCTGTAGGCGAAGAGGTAAACATCAACATCTTCAGCGCAGAAAATTTTATACCTTTCGAGTGGTTTTTGATGTTTTCAAAAGAGGAAAAGCACTATTTCTATACCCATACGGGGTTTGGCGCCATACAGCCCGATGCGATTTACTATAACGCAAGAGTCAAGGACGCAACACAGAGGCTAAAGAAATCAAAAGAGGGTATTGAATCCGCATTAAATAATACTGAAACAGGCTCTTCACAGTATTTTGCCGAGACTCTTAAAGAGCTCAATGACAATATTTATAACCTTGAGAGGTGGCTCTCAGGATTTGATCCCAGGAGTTTTATAATTCTTAATTACGCGGAGATATGCTCTCATATTCAGCCGGACTCAATGAAAAATGAGGATTCGGTATCTGAAATACAGAATGTTCTTTCCTTAGCAGGGGAAGGGAAATTTAATGAGGCCATGTCTGCCCTTAATTACCTTACAAGCAAATGGAAGGAGATAAGAGCAGCAATTACCGGAGACAAACCGGCGTCCGCTTCCACCGTTCAGTAGCTCTCGCCATGAGAAAGTTCCCTAAACCAACAGTTGTTACAAGTAAGTGCTTTGAGTTTGACGCCTGCCGTTATAACGGGGCAATGATCCCCAATAATTTCGTGCAAAAGTTAGAGCCCTTTGTAAAATTCGTACCCGTATGCCCGGAGGTTGAGATCGGGCTTGGGGTTCCAAGAGACGTTATCAGAGTTGTAGAAAAGAAGGGCAAAAAATTGCTCGTTCAGCCCACAACAGGAAAAGAGCTCTCAAAGTCCATGTACAAATTCGCCGAGGGCTTTTTAAATTCCCTTGACTCAGTAGAGGGCTTTATCTTAAAGAGCCGCTCCCCTTCCTGCGGCGTAAATAACGCCAAGATATTTCGTGACGCCGACAACCCTGCACCTATCGGAAAAGGCCCCGGGCTCTTTGCGGAGAAAGTACTTGAGAAATTTCCGGGAGCGGCAATAGAGGACGAGGGGCGCCTGATGAACTACAATATAAGAGAGCATTTTCTTACAAAGCTATACACACTTGCACGTTTTAGAGAAGTATCAATAAAAAACACGGCAAAAGCATTAATAGATTTTCAATCAGATAACAAGTTTATTTTTATGTCTTACAACCAGAGGGAAATGAGGGCGCTTGGAAAAATAGCGGCTAACGAAAACAAGCTGCCGATAGAAGATGTAATTTCGGAATATGAGAAACACCTCCATCATGCGCTTTCTAATCATCCCAGAAGATCAACGCATATAAACACTCTTATGCACGGGCTTGGTTATTTCTCGAAGAAGCTCACTTCAAAAGAGAAAGCATATTTCCTTGATCTGCTTGATAACTATAGAAATTCCAAAATACCCTTGAGCGCAATTCTAAGCGTACTTGAATCATGGATTGTAAAATATGAGGAAGAGTACCTAGCCCGCCAGACATTCTTTGAGCCCTACCCCAGGGAACTTATGGATATCTCGGACTCCGGCAAAGGCAGAGCTCTTTAATCAGTAGAGACTATTTGGCCAACTTTCTATTTCTTTTGTAGAAATACATCGCGGTTACAAAAAGCAGTAATACGGTTAATAGAATTCCCCACTTGGAAAGTGTCGGAACATTTATAACAAAAGGCCTGGCTCCAAATTCATATGAGCCCGCGTCGCAGTTAAATTCTGGCCTAAGAAAACCTCTCTGATCAACAATAACAGGCTCACCATTTATAAATGTGCAGTCTGTCACAGCAGTAATTGCTGCACTTGGAGGATTTAGGGCCTGAGTCTCTGTTGGGCCGCCGTTGTCAGAAAGTGCTCCCAGGTTTAACTCATCAGGAGTAACTGCAATAAATCCCGGACAGGTATCGTCAGTACTTATATTTACACCTAAACTAGTCAATGTTGTTACATCTGGTGCACAATTGAGGCTGAAACTATTAGTAAAAATAGAATTTTTCACTTCAACATCCGGTGGCATGCCTGGTTCATATATTAGAGCAAACTTGTTTCCTGATAATGTTGAGCTGCTGATCTGAGTAATTGATCCAGTTGAGCCGGGGACTTGGGGCCCCTCTGTAATTATTGCGGCACCAGGGTTGTTGGATATTGTTGAATTTTTGACTATTAGAACTCCGCCAGTAGCACCATCCGCGCCTCCACCGATATTGAGAATACCATCTCCTTCAGTAATGATAACCGCCACATTTTTGGTGACAGCAGAATTGTTGACTTCTAATATCCCTCCAGTGGCACCCATTGCGTCACCACCGAAATTTATAATCCCTGCGGAATTCCCTAAGATAGTTGAATAGTTTACTATAACTTTTGAGCCTAGCGCAAATTCATGTTGTGGCCCAAGATTGAGAATCCCAAAGACTTTATTATCAGATATGTCCGAGTCATTTATTTTGACATGCCCGCCGGGAGTTCCAGGTTCTAACCCTCCGAAAACAAAAAGACCTGACTGTGAGTTACCGGTCAGTTTGGAATTATTCATCGTAAGTACCGCGCCTACGGAAAACTGACCCGAATTAGTTATTCCGTCTTGAGCCCCGGTAGCTATAACATCATTTAATGTTAGGTTTTCCCGATTTAAGATTCCTGATAAAGCAGTCATTCCACCGTCTACGGTAAGTCCAGAGATAACAACTTGTAGTTGTGACGCAAGCGTATCACTTACGATAATACCCTGAGGATCTCCGCCTCCTGATTCTATAGTTAACAAATTCGCTCCAGGCCTTGTAATTGTTAGCGATTTATCAATTTCTAAGCTGCTGGCGATTAAAATTGTGTGCGGTCCCGCGCCCGGAATATTAAATACAATCTCCCCGCCCGGATCGACATCCGCAATGGCCTGCCTTAAGGATCCCCCACCCGTGTCACTTGTATTGGTTACGGTTTCTAACTGCGCCGCATATAATAAGGACGGAACTAGTAATAGCGCTAAAAAAAGGCTGTTATTTGTTTGAAATTAAAACTATATTTTGCAATCATTCACTCATCCTCCGAGAACGGCAAATTTGATCCGGGCGAATTATAAATACCCTCGTTACCAAAGTACTATATTTAGATATTTAATGCAATACAAAATGGCGGGAGAAAAGTATGATCTAGGCTTTTTGGTCCAAGCCGTCCAAGAAGGATATGACTTCATTTGAGAAATTCTTGTTTCTTAGAAGGGTGACGTGATTTGCTCTGAGAGAAACTCCTCTGGCATTAGGAAAGAAAGAGGCCGCTTTTTCCGCATCGTACTCTCTTGAGCCGTTAATTATAAGTATGGGCAAGTGTAGCTTCATCAGATCTGCATAGATAAACTCAGGGTAGATATTTCCCTCAATCCGTGCGGCAAATGCTTTGCGGTCCCCACCTGTTTTGTCGGCAAACTCTCTATAGGGATCTTTTTCTTTCGGATTATCATCGAGCATATTTTTGACACGGGCTTTTCTTTCCTTACTACTCATAGTCCAGTCTTTCTCATAAATATAGAGCCCCGCAAGGACAAGACTCCTCATTCCTTCTGACATGTGAGTTGCTTCTATAGCGACTTTTGCCCCCATGGAGTATCCCAGGATATCGTATTCATAGAGTTCCAGGTATTCCACAATAGAGATTAAGTCCTTGGCCATAGCGCGGTTCCAGTAACTGTAGGAATGATGAGGTTTTTCAGACTCCCCATGACCACGGGCATCGAACATAATCACTCTTCGCCCGCTTTTAACGAGATTCTCGGCGATACCTGACATTTCCCAGTTTATCTTACTGTTGGCTGTGAAACCGTGAAGAAGTACCAGAGGCTCTCCTTCGCCCATATCCCAATAAACTATCTCGACATCGTCAAAACTTTGAAACGTTTTCATAGACCAATATTGTAGCATATTATGCAGCCGTGTCCGCTTATATGATACTTTTATATTTAGATTTGACATCATGTTTGACTTTGCATTAAGATGTTAACAGGTAGGAGCAACAACTAATTCACTGGGTTCGGACAAAAATGGGTATTCACAGAAGACAATTCCTACCCTAAACTATAACTTCAAAATAATTCGATTTAAGATCATTAAGGACGAAAAGCACACAAAAACCCGCCAAATTTGATCTATAAAATTTTTTATAAGAAATCCTGAAAATATATGTTAAGTTTAATGCAGTTAAAGGTGGGTGATATGAAACAACTAAAGATTAAGGCTCTAATTTTTCTTATACCTATGCTATTAATAGCAAGCTGCGGCGGCGGATCATATATCCCCCGTTTTAGTAAAACTAAAGATGTCCCCCCGCCAAAGACAGAGAAGGTTGAGACAAAAGAGACTCCCAAGATTGACACTGCCTCGCCAAATGAGTTTAACGACCCGTTTATAGATGTGTGGCTCGCCGCGATAGAGAGCGTTAAATGGCTCAAGTGGAACATAGCTTTTATAGATGAGCGTGGGGGGGTTATCAGGTTAAAAGAAGCCTACGCTTATAGGAAATCCGGCAAAATGCTTAGGACATACACCTGGCCAAGCAAAGAAAACCTGCAAACTTCCAGCATTAACGATTATCTTGAAAAAGTCGGACGTTATAGCCCACGTGGTTCAAGCACTGTTTTTACACAGGAAAACCTCAAAATGACCATAATCAGGGTCTCAGACGACGTTACCAAAGTAGACATAGACTATACGATAAGACCTTACACATTCGCCGGGAAAATAGGCTATGAAGTAGAATCAAACGGATTTATCGAATCACTTCTGCTCGAGCGCATGAAGGAATCCCTTGACGGAAGGCCCCTTGCCAAGAGATAATATTTTGTGATCACCCTTTTACTTTCCATAGGAATTGTAATCGCTTTTGCAATAATGTTCTGGCTCGACAAAAAACAGGGCCCGGAACCCACACCCGCCATAGTGCACTTATATGATGTTCTCAGAAATCTAGAATGGGATATGAAGGAAGAGGATATAAAAAATACCTTCTCAGGGTTTAAGAAAACTAACCCTACCAGACTGAACAAGAAAACAACGCTAAGCCGCAAAGAAAATTTTGAGGGGCAGGAAATCTACACAACTTTCAGCTTCCCGAATGATAACGGGGGCAAGGTAAAGAAGGGTGAGATAAGACTGTCCCGTGTGAACGAAAAGGATATAGACCTTCTGTTTAGTACTGTTTGCAAGCAATACGGACAGCCGGCTCAAGGTAATCCGGAAATTGAAGGCTCGGTTAAATGGGCTACGGAATTAGGTGTTTTAACTATGAGTAATACAGCGCCTGAGGAGTATACGCTTACT
>Ga0209013_10002139_pt1 | contig 18027 bp, 16 predicted proteins | sample Cruoilmetagenom2_FD_187291 | JGI IMG/M metagenome (GOLD analysis project Ga0209013, IMG submission 187291) | Oil polluted marine microbial communities from Coal Oil Point, Santa Barbara, California, USA - Sample 2 (SPAdes) (version 2) | ecosystem: Environmental > Aquatic > Marine > Oil seeps ...
GCGTCATCCCCGTATCCAATCGAAAGCCCTGTCAGACATGCCATGGACCGGTTGCAAAAAACCCAGTCAACGGCATCCTCGTCATCGACTACCGCGCCTCAGCAATCCGCCAAGAAGCAGTTCGATCGGCGCTCGCTTTTTCAAGCGCCGGCCTCGGCGTCGCTCTGATCGCCGCACTGGGAAGTTGGCTCGCACTACAACGCTGGGTCCTCCGACCCGTCTCTCGTTTGAAATCAGCCAGTGACCGCCTGGCGCTCGGTGACCTGTCATCGCGAAGCCGGCATGTCAGCGACGACGAACTCGGCGCACTTGGCCAGTCCTTCGACAAGATGGCATCACGCCTGCAGGAAGCTATGATTCAGCGCGCCGCGAACGAAGCATTTCAGCAAGCCATGATCGATGCAATTCCCGACGCCGTACGGGTCATCGGTCCGGATTACAGAATCCTCAAAGCCAACAAGGCATTTTTCGAACTGCACGGCGGCACCAGCGATACTGTCATTGGTAAACCCTGTTACGCGGCCAGCCATCGCCGCTGTTCTCCATGCCCGGCAATCATGGAAATCTGCCCGATAGAATTTTCACGAACCAACAAACTCGACACCCCCGTGAGTTTCCGCGCCAGGCATCAACGCGCAAACGGCGAAAGCTGTCTGGTCGAGGTGCGTACAGCCAGGATCAGGATCCCCACGGGCGACACGACGGTTTGGGGCGTTGTCGAATCCATTCGCGATCTTGACGCCGACATCCAAGCTTCCCATGAACAAAAGCTTGCCGAACTGTCAATGCTCGCCGCCGGCGTCGCCCACGAGATCCGCAACCCGCTCGGCGGGGTCAGCTTCGCCTTGTCGGAGGCCGAAGCTGCTTGTGTCAATGGTCAGTCGGAAAACGCGCGTGAATACATCGGCGTCGCTCAGAATGAAATTGACAGCTGCATATCCGTCACCAGCAGCCTCTTGAAGCTGTCGACACCGGCAACCGACGCGTTGGAACTCGTCGACGTTGGCGGGACAATATCCGAAACACTGCGACTTATCGCGCCGGAAGCTGAAAAAGCAAATGTTCGTATTAAACTCGACTTGCCTCCCGGACTGCGTGCAGAAGTCTCGGATGGAGAGTTGAGGCGTATCGTGATCAACCTATCTCAAAATGCATTTCATGCCATGCCCGACGGTGGCGATCTTAACGTGACCGCCAGAAACATCGACGACGAAATACAAATTGATTTCGTTGATACCGGCGATGGAGTCCCGCCAGAAGACTTGCAGATGATATTTCAACCGTTTTGGTCAAAACGTGCCGACGGCTCTCGCGGCACCGGACTAGGTTTGACGCTAACCAAAACCGCGGTCGAAAGCTGGGGCGGCCGTATTGCCGTGGAGAACAGACCGCGGTCCGGTGTCTGCTTCACGGTATGGCTACCGTGCGCCGATGCTGGAGTTGAGTACCATGACGCCGAAACCTAAACACCTATTGCTGATAGAGGACGACGTCACGCTACGTCGTCTGATACTTCAGCGTCTCGAGCGCGCCGACTATGCGGTCACGGGTGTCGAAAGTTGGAGCGAGGCAAAAACGGCACTGGCAAACCTGCAGCCTTCGTTAATCTTGCTCGATGTCCGATTGCCCGATGCGAACGGCTTGGAAAAACTTCCGAAACTAAAGGAAATCGCTCCAATCATTGTGATCACAGCCTTCGGTTCGATCAACGACGCGGTCCGCGCCATCAGATCCGGTGCCATCGATTATTTGATCAAACCCATCAATCCCGACACGCTTGAGGCCGTAATCGAACGCGCGCTGGAAACCAGTTCAATCCGCCGCAGTTACGAATTCCTCCGGGATGAGGCTAGGCGTAAGACGCCAACGTTAATTGGGTCTAGCCCAGGACTGCGCGAAGTGCGCAAACAGATCGAACTGCTCGCCCCAAGCCAAGCAACCGTGTTGATCTTGGGAGAAAGCGGAGTCGGCAAGGAACTCGTTGCCCGCGCGGTTCACGATGCAAGTCCTCGCAGCGCAGCGATTTTCACAGCGGTCGACTGCGCCACCCTTCAAGATACTCTCTTTGAATCCGAGTTGTTCGGCCACGAACGCGGAGCCTTTACTGGCGCGGATCAAAAAAAGGAAGGCCTCGTAGAGGTCTCCGAAGGCGGAACTGTGTTTCTCGATGAGATCGGTGACCTGCCGTTATCACAACAGGTTAAACTTCTTCGCGTCATCGAGACGGGTCGCTTTCGCCGTGTCGGTGGAACGCGGGACATCACCTGCGATGTAAGGTTCGTGGCGGCCACCAACCGGGATCTGATTGCGATGTCGCAAGACGGTAGCTTTCGTCGCGATCTCTATTATAGGCTGTCGGCATTAGTCCTCGACGTCCCGCCACTCCGCGAAAGGCGTGATGACATTGCTGAGATCGCTGATTTGTTTATCGTAACACGCAGCTTTGATCGACAGATCGACAAGGTGCTGACCCCGGAGGCGGCCGCTGTACTACAGACGTATGACTGGCCGGGTAATGCGAGAGAGTTGCGCAACGTGATCGAACGCGCCCTTCTGGCCTCCCGCAACGAGCAAGATATCAAGGTCGAGCACCTCGGCTTACCGCAAACTGTCACCGACAGAGCGGTTGCATCCAATCCAAAGTCCCGGGTGGAATTGCGCTTCACAAACGAACCAACCTTGGATGAGGTGCGAAATGCCTATCTGCGCATCGTTGCCGAACGCCGCAAGGGCAATCGGTCGGACATTGCCAGAACGCTTGGGATCAGCGAGCGCAGCGTCTACCGAATCCTCAAGGAGATCGAGTAAAGCTGCACGCAGCGCCAATCATTGAACCGCACCTGGCGCGGTTACATCGGCAGCCTGTTCCGCGCCAACGGGTTCTGTATCAAATGACAGCCCGAAGTCGGCACGCATGTGAAGCATCGCCCGCTCGGCCAGCGCTGTGATCGTCAGTAGCGGATTTACCCCAAGCGAACGCGGAATGATCGAACCGTCGATGACATAGAGTCCGCGATGTATTGCCGTGCTGTCTTGGCCCGCTCCCGCATCGAACACCTGCCCCTTGTGATTTACAACGCCATCACCGCGTTCGGATCCCATGCCACAACCGCCAAGTGGATGCGCCGTCGCCGGTTGTTGGCCCATTACCGTGCCCGCAAGTGGGTTTTGCACGTAGCTGCCTCCAACATGTCCTGCAATCTTCGACAGGGCCACACCAAGACGCTCATAGACAGGTTCGTCTTTTGCCCCAGGCCAACTCAAATTTAGGCGGTCGCCGTCCAACGCGAACCGGCCAGAGGCACTATCGTGGGAGACGGCAAAGAACGTCTGCAACCGCGCGAACGGCCCCTTGTAGACGCCGCTGATGAGACTCTGCACCGCCCCTAGGAGTCGGCCGTTCGGCAAGAACATAACCGGCAGAACTGGAGCGATCGGCGACGGCATCGCACCATCCTGCACCGCGTACTCAAAATCGAGATTATCGCTATCACGGTACTCCAATTGCCCCGTGACCGAACTGCCGACTTCGAAGCCTTCGATCTTTGATGGGTGCCCGACACCGATAGCATTGACGACTTGGCTACCCCCATAGCCGAAAGCAATGATGTCCCCGTTGGCCGAAAAACGTTGACCGAGACGGTCGGATACCGCCAATCCCGCCTCTGCCGAGCGCAGTAGGATCTCTGTCGATCCTAACGTCCCTGCCGCTAAAATGACGACGTCGGCCTCAAGCAGTATTTGATCACCGCCGCCCTTGCCATTGGTCTTGCTGCCTGACGGCCGCGCCTCGACTTGCCAGGTACCATCGGGACGTTTGGTAATCCGCTGAACCTTGATCTCGGTGAAAAGCTCTGCACCGTGCCGCACGGCGTCCGGCAGATATGTCACCGCAACGGTGTTCTTTGCGCCAACGTTACAGCCCGAGCAACAATCTCCGCATGAAGTGCACGCTGGCTGAATCAGACCGGCAGGATTGACATTTTCTTCAAAGCTGACGGCAACCGGTGTGTTGCGCATTTGGCAGCCCATCTTTTCGGCCGCCCCCGCGATCGCCTGATACTTATCAAACTCACCGGCCCGTGGGTGTGGTGAGGGACGCAGCCAGGCTTCCGCTCGGCGATAACCGTCATCGAGAAGACCATCCTGACGCAACTGCCCCGGCCAAACTTCGTCACCAAAAACACGTGGATCAGGGCGCAGCGAAACGCCGGCGTTGACGAGCGAACCACCACCAAGCCCACAACCGACCAGCACGTGGATATCCTCACCGATCCGCAGATCGTAGAGGGCCGTCGGCGAACCCGAAGACATCGACTGCGTCGAGATCCGCAACTCGCTGCGCAACTCCGGGAACCGCGAAGGAAACTCGCCTGTGACGAATTCCCTACCGCGCTCGAGAACGGCGACTTTCTTTCCAGCACGCGCCAGTCGCGACGCCGAGACACCGCCACCGTAACCCGAACCAACGATGATCACATCGTAACGATCGCGCAATTGCTCCACCGGCTTAGCAAGACGGCTCATGGGGGCCCCCAGGTGTCAAAATCAGCTGCATTGCCGGAGTCTTAAGCCCAATACGTGGGCCCGTCACCGCCCGTGCGACAATCTTTTGAAATCGGTCACAACAAACTTGTTGCCAAACCAGCTCGCGGCTCTGAACATCGGTATTCGCACCGCCACCGTTTCTTGGTGGTCCGAGCGGACAATAGACTTGCTGACGGCCGGTTCCGCCGTATCGGGTGCCGGAACCCGTCCCGCTACGTGGTCGACGAACTTCTTGCCAGCTTCAGGCTCCTTGATCGCGTCCCACCTAAGTAATTGTGGCAGCTCTAGTAAACCGCGCTGTCCGCGGCATCCTCAAGAATTAAGCAAGCATCGGTCTTTTGACGAAGCCTGCTATACTTTCGCCCAAATCCTCCGTGCGCCAAGCACCTCCTTTCGACAGGCCATGTGTCCGGTCTCGCTGAGACCCGGCGGGCGCGCACCGCTATGCGGATGGCGTGTTCCGCGTGTCTTGAGGCCGAGCGTGTCGCCAAGGCCAACCTGATCCGCCGCCAGGAGGAGACCGCCGCCACCCGCTCCCTGCTCAACACAGCGCGGCTGATGGAGAACAAACCGCTGCTGCTCCGCCTGAAGGAGCTCGAAGCGTTGGAGAAACCGGTCGAGAAGGTCGGCCGCATCGACCTACACACCGGCGAGACCGGCGGCTTCGACGCCATGCTGCAGCGGCTCTACAAACTAAGCGGCAACACCGACGGCGAGAAAAACTAGAATAAACGGCGAGGGGGCTTCGGCCCCCTTTGCTGTCTGATTGGCAGCGCAAGTGGCGAACTGAACAATGCACGCGAGAAGGAGCGGGCAACCGACGGCCGATCAACAGCCGAGTTCGCAATCATTCTGGATCTCACAATGCAGGTTTGTCGCCGCCGGAATCCACGATCGATACGTGCAAGGCGGTTGGCGGTCTAACTGAACTCAATACGCCAACCGTGCATTATTTCTGCGTCTGGCTTGTCCATGCCAGCGCTGAACCAAGCCCCACACAGAAACCGCCAGACGCAATTTGCACCTGGCGGCCGAAGAAAGCTTCGAGGCTTTCGAGTTACAGCGCAATCAGCAGCCGTAACCGCCCCTGCGCATGCACTCACGCATCTTGTCGCGCAGATCCTCTTTCCAGTTCTTTGCATCTTCGCGACCAGCCTGGCCGCCGTCACGACGACCCGCGCGATAACCGCGCTCGTATCCGTCGCGGTAACCGGCCTTGTAGCCGGCGATGTATTCGGCCGAGTTGACATTTGCGGTCCGGTACCTGCTGCTACCGCCACGTAGAATCTCGTCCACGTATGAAGCCTTGTAAGCGTTCTTGAAGCCGTCCTTGTAGCCGTGATTGCGGCCGGCTCTTTTGCCGGCTGCGTAGCCTTGCGAATAGGCGCCCGCCTCAGCTGGCGTTGCCGTGAAACCCGCAGCACCGATCATCATCATGGCGGCGAGAACAGGAAGAATGAAGAGAGTGAAAAGACTGCGGTGAGAAGAGGTGGCTGCGGCCGTTGCTTGCGTCGACATGTGTTTCTACTCCTAGGGGGGGTGTCCGTCGTTCCACCACCACATTGTCGTCCCGCCCCTGAATTGAATTTGAACGGCGCATTCAGAAACAGTTCATCGGAAGAAATGCCGACCAAGGCATTGAAATTAATAAAGTTAATAAGGTATCCCACGGCAATGGATATCACACTATCTCTGATACAGATCAGCTTTGCGACCGTTACTGGAAAGCGTCGCAAAGGATGTGTTTAGCAGTGACTCACAGGCGGCCGCGCCAGGGCGCGCGACCGTGCAAGCTGCGTCCCTGTTGCGTTGCGTTTAGGCTCTAACGACTTTTTCGACCGACAGCAGTCGCACCTCTCGTAACGCATCTATGAACCAATTTGCCCAGCTGAACACTTGCGCCCGCCAGAACACCGCGCGAGGTTGGTGCACGAACCTGACACACAGAGCATCACCGGCATTGACGCACATTCCGGTTATGAAGGTCACACATGAAAACACAAATCGCATTAACCGCCATCGTCGCAATCGCAGCCGTGTCGGCGACCGCGCCCACACCGGTCGAAGCCAAAATCCGCTGCAAGGGTCCCTTCCAAATCGTTCAGGGGAACTCGATTGCCACTCCGTATTGCGGCGACAATTACCTGGCGCAAGTCGCACGCGGATACGGTAGCAGCGTCTCAGCAAAGGCGATCCGCCAAAACCCCAGCAAGAAGCAGGAGATCTGCCAATGGATCGGTCACGATCCAAGGGTTCAGGACATCTGCGCAGGCTTCCGTGACGATAATGGTGGCGGTCGCTGGTAACCGATTTGAAAGCCGGTCGGCGCGCCGTCGGTCCGGCCCCTAAAGAGCGTCGTCGCCGTCACTGCCGTCGCCGGCATCGTCCTCGGCGGTATTCTTCCCATTGAGCGACAATGGCCGCGCATGATGACCGGTCATCCGCCACACCCCGCCTTCATCGACAAAGACGTTGCTGGCCGTCATTTCGTGGCCCTCGATATCCTCAGTGCAGAACACGATGGCGACACGGCCCCTTCGGATAACCGTCGGGTTTGAGCAAAAAATCGCGGGCGGCTCGCTCAGCACCATGACCTGATGCCACGACACCATGACGTCGTCCCGGCCCGTGATTCCGGGCCAGTTGGGATGGTATACTGAAACATCGTCGCGTTCAGACCAGAGCGCTTCCATGGCCGCCACATCGCCAGAGCGAAACGCATCGTAAAACAGTTCGTTGGCGGCGAGCACCTCGGCAACCCCGGCGGCGTCTTGATCCATCCCCATCCAACAAACCTCCTACAATAGGCACCCAAGGGCCGTAACGCGGAACCCCACGTAAGGCGGGTCAAAGGCCGAGCAGGACAGCACCGCCATTCATCCCGGCTCCTGCTGCACACAGTAACACGCGATCGCCATCCTGAAAGCAACGCTGGTCCGACAAAATTGACATCGTAAACGGAATGGTGGCCGCAGAGCTGTTTCCATAGGCGTAAACACTTGAACAAACAGCCTCTTCATTAATCTCCAGCCCCCGGCGCACCGCCTCGATAATGCGCACGTTGGCCTGATGGGGCACCCAATGCCTAACCTCGCCAGGCTTGAGCACAGCTCTCGTCAACGCCGCCCGTGATGTCTCAGTCATCATCGAGATCGCCTTTTGGAAAACCGCACGGCCATCGGACATGCACATCAGCACGTCTTCGGCTTCGAGCTCTGCTCCATAGGGAACCGCACTGCCGCCGGCCGCGATCTTGATTAGATCGTATCCGCCACCATCGCATTTCAGTTCTGCCGCAATCACACCCGCATCGGCGCGAGTCGACGGCCCGACCAGCATCGCCCCCGCAGCATCCGCGAACAGCACGGCGCTCGCCTTCTCCTTCAAATTGATCCGCCGAGACAAAATATTGGCGGCAATCACAAGCACTTGCGCGTCGTGAACCTGCACGAAGGAATCCGCCAGCGTCAGCGCATAAAGAAACCCAGCGCACGCACCAGTCAGATCGATGCCACCCGCCCGCTCGAGCCCAAGCCTGTGCGCGACAAGTGGAGCCGTTGGCGGCAACAGGTGATCGGGTGTCGACGTTGCTAACAACACCAAGCCGACCGAACCGCGCGTTACACCGGCACGGCTCAACGCCATTTCGCCGGCGGCGACGGCCAGATCCGAAAGGCGTTCGTCCTCAGCCGCCCAACGTCGTTCGGCGATACCCGTGCGCCGCTCGATCCATCCCGCTTCGAGGCCGAGCCGTTCTTCGATCTCAGCGTTTCGGACCACGCGCTTCGGCGCGTAATGCCCGAGACCAAGGATTTCAACGCCGCGGTTCATGATCGCTTCCCGGACAAAACGCGATCAACACCGTGATTCAGGGCTGAATAGACAGCATCCATTTGATCAGGCGTGATGCAGTATGGTGGCATCACGTAGACCGTGTTGCCAAGCGGCCGAAGCAGGACGCCTCGGGCGAGGAATTCGTGTTGCAGCACTGGCCCGACTTCCGACAGATACCCCTCATCGTGCACATCGATATCAAACGCCGTGATCGTCCCCATTCGCCGCACGTTGGTGAATGCGCTGTCCGTCCCAAGCCGCGCGATTCGCCGTTCCTGCATGTCGCAAAGAGCTTCAATCCGCGCCAGCACTGGTTCGCTCGTCCAAATCTCCAGATTGGCGAGCGCCGCCGCACAGGCTAACGGGTTCGCCGTGTAGGAGGACGAATGAAAAAACGTCTTGGACCGGTCCTCCGAGTAGTGTGCGTCAAAAATGGGATCCGCGCACAACGTCACCGCGAGCGGTAGATTGCCGCCCGTGATACCTTTGGAAAGGCACAAGATGTCTGGAACGATTGCCGCCTGCTCGCAAGCAAACATCGTACCGGTACGACCCCAGCCGGTCATCACCTCGTCGGCGATCAGTAACACACCATACTGATCGCAGATGCGCCGCATTTCGGCCAGTGTCTCAGGTCGCCACATCAGCATGCCCCCGGCACCAAGGATCAGCGGCTCAACGATCAACGCGGCGACGGCGTCCGTCCGGCACGCAACTTCGAGAGCATCCAACGTCTCTTGCTCGCGGTCCTCCGCCGGAAAAGGCAACCGCGTCACATCGAACAGCAGCGGCTCGTAAGCCGCGTTGAAAACTCCGCGCGCACCTGCAGACATCGTACCGACCGTATCGCCATGATAGGCATGCTCCAATGCCACGATACGCTTGCGCGGCGAACCGATATTGCGCCAATAGCCAAGCGCCATCTTCAACGCCACCTCAACGGCCGTTGAGCCTGAATCGGAAAAAAAGACCCGCGTCAGCCGCTCTGGCGTCAACTCGATCAACCCGCGCGCGAGCCGCTCTGCTGGCTCATGCGTGAAACCCGCAAAGATCACCTGATCCAGCCGCTCAGCCTGTTCCCGGACTGCCGCGACAATGTGCGGATGACAATGGCCGTGGGTGATCACCCACCAAGACGAAATTGCATCGATGATGAGATCTTCATCAGCCGTCTCCAGGTATGCCCCTGAGCCGCGCGCCACCGAGATGATTTCCGTGGTGGTCGCGTGTTGGGTGAATGGATGCCAGACCGGCGACTTGGAGGTCATCGGAAGTCCTCCAGATCGAAATGCGCAGCAAAGGCCCGCGCTAAAGAAGCCGTCGTCAGTTGCTCAATATACGGCAGCCGGCCTAATCGGCGAACGCCACCGATTGCGCAAATCGTTTCCTCGATATCGACGATTTGGTCGCCAACGAAGCCCACTCCAGTGACTGAAACACCGCGACTCCGAAGTGCCTCGAGCGACAACAGCGTATGGTTGATCGTCCCGAGCGTCGTACGTGCCACCAGGATCACCGGCAAACGCCAATCGGCCACAACGTCGACCTGTAAAACAGTTCGCGTTAGCGGCACCAGCAACCCGCCCGCCAACTCAACGACCAAAGGCCGATCGTGCACAGGCGGGCACAGTCGCGTCACATCGATTTCCACCCCGTCTAGCTCAGCCGCCAGATGAGGAGATGCCGGAGTTTGCAGACGGTAGGCTTCCGCATGCAGACGCCCAGGTGACAATCGGCCTAAACTGGCAACGACGTCACTATCGGTTGGTTCATCAAGCCCCGCCTGAATCGGCTTCCAGTAGTCGGCCGCAAGCGCATTGGCGAGAGCCGCCGCGAACACGGTTTTCCCGATCCCAGTATCGGTTCCAGCTATAACGAAAGCTCGCTGCCCGCTCATGAGCGTAACAGCTCCCGCTCTTGTGCCAGCGCCTCAACGAAATCCGATAGGATCTCGTCGGTAACATTCAACGTCAGCGACATCCTCAGCCGCGCGGTGCCCTTAGGAACGGTCGGAGGCCGGATGGCGCGAATATCGAAACCGCGTTTCTGCAGGGCTCCAGCGAGCTGCACTGCATGCTCGTCGCTGCCAACCAGAATCGGCTGAACATGTGTCCCCGTAGACTTGAGACCACATTTCGCCATCAAGGCAACACCAGCATTCGAGACCCGTTGTTTCAGTTGGTCCCGGCGGCTGCTTCCATCGCAACTGTCATCTTGAAGAACACGCGTCAACGTCAAACGCACAACCTCCGCAATCAAACGCGGAGGGGCCGTCGTATAGATAAATGGCCGACTGCGATTAATCAGGAAATCGATCAACACGCGTGGCGCGCAAATCAACCCGCCCATAATTCCAAGCGCCTTGCCGCATGTGTGCAGCGACACGACATTTGAACGCCCCTCGAGATGCGCGCCAAGGCCGCGACCATGAGGGCCAAGAACACCGGTCGCATGTGCCTCATCAATCACAAGAACGCCATCGTGGCGATTCACCACCTCGAAAAGATCGTCAAGCGGTGCCGTGTCACCGTCCATGCTGTAAAGGCTTTCGACGGCCAGCCATGGTCGACCCGTCCCCCCATCCCGCCGCCAGCGCACAATCGCATCGTTGAACGCGTCAACGTCATTATGCTCGGCTGCAACGGCATCGGTGCGTGACAGGCGCATCCCATCGTGAACGCTTGCATGGATCAACGCGTCGTGCACCACGATGTCCCCACGCTGCGGCAACGTCGAAAACAGGGCGAGGTTGGCGAGAAATCCGCTACTGAAGTAGAGCGAAGCTTCAGTGCCAAATAAGCGCGCCGCCTCATCTTCCAGTTCAACATGCGCGCGGTGATTGCCACGTAACAACCGAGATCCCCCCGATCCCATGGCTGCATCCTTCGCCATCGCCTGCATCAAGTCGCCATGCAGTTCCGGCGAACAGGCGAGCCCGAGATAGTCGTTGGACGAGAAATCCCATCCTTCGCGATGCGTGACTTGCCTCAATCGGTTGCGGCTGGCCAAGGCCTGAAGCCCACGCGCGTGTACCGGGTGATGCAATGAGCTGTCATCTTGTTCGGTCAATCCGCGTTTCCTACCCGCCGGCCTCAGCCTTGAGGCCAAGTTTTGCGAACAGCACGTCATCCGCGTCCTCGCCGGGATTGTTCGCCGTTAGCAACTGCTCGCCGCAGAAAATCGAGTTGGCGCCGGCAAAGAAGCACCAGGCTTGCAACTCGTCGCTCATTTCGCTCCGTCCCGCCGATAACCGCACGTAGGATTTTGGCATCATGATCCGACCAAGAGCGATAGCCCGCACGAACTCGATTGCATCTACCTTCTCGGCCCCCTCAAGCGGCGTACCTTCGATCGCCATCAGCATATTAATAGGTACACTGTCGGGATGCTCGGGAAGATTTGCAAGCGTAACCAGCATATCGATGCGATCCGCGTCCGTCTCGCCAAGGCCGAGGATGCCGCCAGAACACACCTTGATCCCGGCATCCCTTACCCGCGACAACGTTTCAAGTCGGTCCGCAAAGGTCCGAGTCGAGATGATCTTCGAGTAGTTGCTCTCTGACGTGTCGACGTTGTGATTGTAATAGTCGAGACCTGCCGACTTCAGTTGTGCGGCGTCCTCATTCGTCAGCATACCAAGCGTCATGCACGTCTCAAGGCCCATTTCTTTGACTTCGCGCACCATGTCGAGCACGGCCGCCATATCCCGCTGTTTCGGGCTGCGCCACGCAGCACCCATGCAATAACGCGTCGCACCGTTCGCTTTTGCCGCCCGCGCGCCCTCCAAAACCTCTTCAAGAGCCATTAACTTCGACGCCTTGAGGCCGGTCTTATAACGTGAGGATTGGCTGCAGTAGGAGCAGTCTTCAGGGCATCCCCCGGTCTTAATCGATAAAAGCTGGCACTTTTGAACGGTATTGGGGTCGAAGTGACGCCGGTGCACGCACTGCGCCTGGAACAATAGCTCATTAAAGGGAAGATCGTAGATGCGCTGCGCGTCTTCGCGCGACCAGTCGTGACGCATTTCATCCGGCCCCCGGCCCGTCTCACCGGCGACGGTTGCCACATCACTCATCTGGTTATCCAGCATTTGCCATTCTTCTCCTTAGGGTGCCCCGGGACAATCGGCCATTCAATGAACGTCTGCCGCGACGGCTGCAACGTCCCCGTTCGTCGCAATGGCCGTTGGGTGCTTCGCTGCAGACTACAGCGACGTTGGTGCGGGTCAACGGGCCGGGCCGGCACTATATACCCAGAGCCCCGTATCAGAATCCGCCCACATAGGCACGGCCTCAGCCAGGCCATCAACGATCACCAACGCAACCGGGACGCGATAATGTCGCCAGCCCGAACCAGCGCCGTATCTTCGGCTTTGTCCTCAGACGGAGCTGATCTGACGTCGCCCTGCGTCATACGGCGATCTTTCCGCCCCCTCTTTTTGTAATGACGATCACAGACGGCCGGGGAGGCATGCCCCACTGGAAGTCTGGCCACCGTGTCGAGGGGCTGTCAAATGTCGAAATCTTATTGTCCTTGCTTTGCCCCGGGTGTTGTACAGCAACAAAGTACGTCTCGGAATCCGGTGTCGTGCAAGGTCCGCATAGCTCCGCGCCCATCGGACAGCGAAAGAACAGTCGGCCGGTTCCGCGGGCCGTTCCCTCGGTTTCCAATGCCCATAAGCCGTCTGTCCGGCCGGTTTTCGCCAACGAGTTGCCGTCCGTCGCGATCCACAAACGACCCTCATTGTCAATCATGCAGTTGTCCGGATTGGCAAACCAGCCGCTCGCGCTCGTCTCCGGATTGAAGGTAGCTCCAACCTCCGCGACGCTTGGATCGCCGCATTTGACCAAAATCTCCCAACGAAACGTGGGCGCCGTGTGATCACCGCCATCCGGCGTCATCTCGATAATATGGCCGAAAGCGTTTTCCGCTCGCGGGTTCGCAGCATCGACTGAAAATTCGGTGCGCTTCTTGTTATTGGTCAGCATGCAATAGACCTTACCGGTCCGTGGATTGGCCTCAACATCCTCCGGCCGGTCCATCTTTGTCGCGCCTAGGAGATCGGCGGCGATCCGGACGTTGATCAAAACATCACCCTGATCGGAAAAACCGCTGGCGACCGTCAACGGCCCGCTGCCGAAAACCAGTGGTAACCAGATGCCGCTACCATCAGCGTTGAAGCGGGCCACATAGAGCGTGCCTTCGTCTAGCAGATCCTTGTTACCGTCCCGGCGGGCTTCATCGACTTTGCCCTTGGTGACAAACCGGTAGATGTAATCGAACCGCTGATCATCCCCCTGGTAGACGACTAGACGGCCATCCTTGTTTACTAGATTGCCGGCCCCCTCGTGTTTGAAGCGGCCCATCGCCGTACGCTTTTTCGGTTTTGAATTCGGGTCCAGTGGATCGATCTCGACGACCCAGCCAAACCGGTTGATTTCGTTAGGCTCTTTCGCGATGTCGAACCGATCGTGATACTGCCCCCAATTGTAGCGTTCAGCCGGCGCCCCATAGCGCTTTAAGGCAACCGCGTGCGGTGACTTCTCGGCTGCGTTCTTGTTCCAGAAGTAGCCGTTGAAATTCTCCTCGCAGGTCAACCACGTTCCCCATGGCGTGACGGCACCCGCACAGTTGTTGAGCATTCCAATGACCTTGCGGCCATCACGATCGTAGCTCGTCTTCATCTTTTCGTGTCCGGCGGCGGGACCCGTGATCTCCATCTCCGTCACGGCTGTAATCCGCCGCGCGAAAATGGAATCGTCGATTACCTTCCACCCAGCACCCTCACGCTTGACCTCAATGACCGAACCGCCGTGAGCCATCATTTCAATCGCAACGCGTTCCTCACTCATCTCGGAAAAGCGTTTCTGTTTGTTGGCCGCTGGATTGATGCCAGGGAACATCAGCTCTTCGTTGGTGTACTCATGATTGACAACCAGAAGGCCGTGGTTGGAGCTCCCCCCAAGCGGGACGAACCCAATGAAGTCGTTGTTGTAACCGAACTGCTTGGCCTGCGCGTCCGCGGTCTGTGTCTTAACGTCGAATTCGGGAGCATCCCTCTCGACCTTGTCGCCCCAGCGGATCAGCACATCAGCAAGGTAGCCATCGGCGACATAGTGGCGCTCGTTGGCCCCGGCCGAGACTTCCGAAAAGTTGAACCGCGTCGTCGATGATGTGTCTTCCGAGCATGCAGCGATCAACAACGCTGGTGAAACCGTTGCGGTCATCGCCGTCGTCGCCAACATCCCTTGCATTAAATCCCGGCGCGAAAAACGTTCCGCCAGCACATCGCCAATGGTGGGATTGGTGCTGGTGTTGGAGACGCCGTCTTCAACTTCCTCAAAAAGAATGGAGCGTGGCTTATCGGATTGGGCCATGTTTGCAGAACTCCACGAGATAGGTGCTAAAAAAATGCGTCGTGCACGCTGATGTGGCGTGAGGCAGGACAACACAGTTGTTTGTCACCCGCACGAGAAGGTAACGACCCTGCGACCAAACATCTCCATCTCGTCCCACGGCCCAACATGTCTGATCCCGCGCCTGGCCTGGCGCGTTCGGAACGGCCCGGCGTTTGCAAACTCTCAACAAGACATCATCGGCTATGCCATTTTGAAACAACGGAATGCCAAGGCGCCCATGTTTGAACGCAACCGCACCGAGAACCCGTCGAACAAACGTGAAAAAGCCATCTCTGTGGAACTAACGATGGACGACGGCTGCGTCCTCAAAGGCCGCTTCTTCGTGGCCGCGTCGCGCCAGGCCTACGACGAGTTGAACGGCAATGCCGTCTTTCTCGATTTCCAGCCTTATGAGGGCGCGCGCGAACTAATCTCAAAAGCCGCGATCCGCTCCGTCCGGCTGACCAACATCCCCAAGAACAACCACCTTAAGGTTGCCAATGGGTCTGATGAGTTCGATCCGCACGATATCCTCTGCGTGCGGATCGGCGCGGAGTGGGAAACTGTTCGGGAAGCCTATCACCGCCTCTCGAAGCTGTATCACCCGGACCGCTATGCAAATCTCGACTTGCCCGAAGAGGTGGCGAACTATCTTGATACCATGTCGCGACGCGTTAATGCGGCCTTCTCCGCATTGGAAAAGCCGCACCACGTCAAACGTGAATTCGCCCGCGCGAAGTCGGAACCCATCTATCAGCGCGGTTGATTGGTGGCCGGCGCCTTAGCTTCGATCCCGCATTCCGAGTGTTCGCAGGCGTAACGCTTGCAGCTTGATAAAGCCTTCGGCGTCCTTTTGATCGTAAGCACCTTGGTCATCTTCAAAGGTGACCAATTGGTCGGAGTAAAGCGACTTGTCGCTGTCACGTCCGATGACGATGACGTTGCCCTTATACAGTTTCAAGCGAACCTCACCAGCAACATGCTCCTGGCTCTTGTCGATCAGTGCCTGAAGCATTTCGCGTTCCGGAGAAAACCAGAAACCGTTGTAGACGAGCTCGGCATAGCGCGGCATCAGCTCGTCTTTCAAATGCGCCGCTCCACGGTCCAGCGTCAGGCTTTCGATGGCTCGGTGTGCCGCCAGTAGGATGGTCCCCCCGGGTGTCTCGTAAACCCCGCGCGACTTCATACCGACAAACCTGTTCTCAACAAGGTCGACCCGCCCGATACCGTTATCCCGGCCAAGATCGTTGAGCTTTTCCAACAGCGTCGCAGGCGATAGCTTCACCCCGTCAAGCGACACCGCATCGCCCTTTTCGAAGCCAATGCTGATGATGGTCGCTTCGTCAGGGGCATCTTCTGGGGCGACCGTACGCATGTAGACGTAGGGCGGTGGCTCCTCGTTGGGATCTTCCAGTACCTTGCCTTCCGAAGACGAGTGCAACAGGTTCGCGTCAACTGAAAACGGCGCTTCGCCGCGCTTGTCCTTGGGTACCGGGATCTGGTGTTTCTCGGCAAAGTCGATCAGGTCTTCGCGGCTCTTGAATTCCCACTCCCGCCACGGTGCGATGATCTTTATCGCCGGCTCAAGCGCGTAGTATCCCAGTTCGAAGCGCACCTGGTCGTTACCTTTACCGGTCGCGCCGTGGCATACCGCATCCGCGCCCGTCGCCCGGGCGATCTCGATCTGCTTCTTGGCGATAAGCGGTCTGGCGATCGATGTGCCGAGCAGATAAACCCCCTCATAGAGCGCATTGGCCCGTATCATTGGGTACACGTAGTCAGCGACGAATTCTTCGCGCAGGTCCTCGATGAAGATATTGTCGTCGCTGATGCCGAGCATTTCAGCTTTTTGCCGCGCCGGCTCCAATTCTTCGCCCTGGCCGAGGTCAGCGGTGAAAGTGACCACCTCCGCACCGTAATGCTCTTGCAGCCACTTCAGGATGATGGATGTATCCAGTCCGCCCGAATATGCGAGAACAACCTTTTTGACTTTGCTTTCACCGCCCGCCGCATTCGCTGCTGCCATCTTTGTTCTTATTGCTCCTGTCTGGATGCGCCCAACCGCAGTTGGCGCGGCACTATAGGCAAACCATCTGTGCCCGCAAGCCGGCTGATGGCCAGCGTCAATCCAAGGCTACGACGGTCAGGCGTAAACCTCGCCAGGCCGATTGTAGAAAGCGACCGGTAAAAAAGGAAACAGGCCGCCAATGAGCAGCCTGTCGCGATGCCACAAGATCAGTCTGACGCCTCACTCAATTCCGGTCAGTTCGAGCGAAACGGCGAGAAAAACTGCATCAGCAGGTTCGGATTGAACGGAGTGATGGAAAACGCCACGCTGAAGGGGTTCGAAGCAGCCGAAGTCGTTCTGATCGGGCTGGGGTTCGCCTCCGTCCGATAGTCGGCCAACGCCTTTTCGACCGAATTGGCAGCCACGTTGAAGGCATCCAAAGCGGCAACGTTGGCGCGCGCTGTCGGCCAGGCAACCTGCTCTGGCACACCCACGGAGATCATCCCGAAGGCCATCGGCCAGGCGTTGAATTGTGAGGGCTTCATCATTTCCAACCACGGTGCGAATGGCGTAAAAACCCCGTAAGGCATCCCGAAAGGATTGAGCGTCGCCATTGGATTGGCATTCATCATACCGTTGGGGATCGCCGCCCACGGCATCATGCAGGCCGCAGCACCCATTGGGTTCCTACGTTCTGCGGAATAGGACTGCGGGGCCAAGGAGCGGCTATTCGTTTGCTGCTGCGCCGTCTCCAACAAGTTGTCGACGGACTGCCCCCACATCTGCAGCATCTGTTGGGCCATGGCCTGATAAGCCGCGCCGCTCGCGTTCATGTAATTGACGACCGCTTCCGTGCAGCTCTTGTTGAAACGAACCTGCGAATCGGCATCGAGCATATTGATTAACCTCGCCATCTCGGCAAACTCACCCGCAACGAACAGGCGTTCGGCTGAGCTCTGGTACAAACGGAATGGAAGAGCGCCGGTCGAGCTGGCCACGCCAACCTGCACTTTAGGTCATAATAGTTCACATTTTGCGGCGCAACAACAGATTTCTGCACCGCAAAATAAGGTCTTTAGATCAACGACAAAGCTTAATCAGTGCGTCTTGCGCGCACCTGGATCAGAAACCGCAGGCACAATCCGATCGGCCCGGTCATAATCCCTGGAAGTCAGATGCTGACGGCAGGTATCCTCTTCGGCAACGTCATCAAGAACATCCTCACGCTCCCGATAAAAC
>Ga0209013_10002140_pt1 | contig 18011 bp, 14 predicted proteins | sample Cruoilmetagenom2_FD_187291 | JGI IMG/M metagenome (GOLD analysis project Ga0209013, IMG submission 187291) | Oil polluted marine microbial communities from Coal Oil Point, Santa Barbara, California, USA - Sample 2 (SPAdes) (version 2) | ecosystem: Environmental > Aquatic > Marine > Oil seeps ...
GAAGTATTCCTGTTCGACTTCCCGATGGTCGGGAAAGAGCCGCCCGACTAGCGGATTTCCTTGCCTGTAGCAACGCGGCTCCACCGCGTGAAACAGCGCATCGACAATTCCTTGTTCGAGGAGATCGCTGTCGTCGAGGCCCTCAGGACCTGTGGTGATGTTGACGCCTTGGGGCAGGCGGTTCTCTTGTGCCGAAGCCTTGCCCGCAGCTTCTGCCGAGGAGTCTGCTGCCGAAACCACCCACTCGATCTCGGGCGGCTTCACGCCGTATTCGTCTTCGAATATCCCGCGGATCCAGGTGAGTGAGGTTGAGGAATAGCCCGGCGTTCCGATGCGGCGTCCGGCTAAGTCCTCTGGGCGCTCGATGCCCCGGTTGGTGCGGATGAACACGCTCTTATGCCGGAACTGACGAAGCAGAAAGACCGGCAGTAGCGTGTAGTCGCGGAAGTCCTCGTTGGCATACGCCAACATAAAGGGATGAAGCCCGATCTCCGTGACTTCCCGCCTGCCTGGACCATCGAAGGCATGGGTGTTCATATCCCCGATGGCGTACTCCTCGAATGTTACAGCGCAACCTTCGATCCCGGTCCGGCCATCGGCAAGCGCGGCAGTGCGGTCTGCGCGATAGGCCGAAACGGTGATCGGTAGCGGCGCAGCGTCCGCGTCAGCCATAGAAGCGCGAAACAGAAGGGGAGCAGCCGCGAGGGCGGCCGCTCCGGTCAGAACCTTCCGTCTCGTCGGCCTCACTGCCCGAGGCTCGGGTCCATGTTAGGGTCGAACGGCAGCTCGTCGAGATGCTCTACATATTCTAGCGGATCGAAAGGCAGTTTGGAGAGATCCATCTTTGGATTCGCGAGCGCTTCGATTTCAGGCGACGCGTTCGCAATCCCGGTCCAGGGCACGCCGAACTTCTCTTTGTTGTTCGGATATTTTTTCATCCAAAGTTCGTGCCGCAGGCGCATCCGGTTGAACGGGCTCTTCAGGTGAATGAGGTTCACCAGCATCGGCGTCTTCTCCCGCGGATCGGCCGGCAGGAAGTAGAAGGCAGAAGGGATGCCGCTTGCCTCGCCGACGGGATCGGACGAGATCCAATGGCGCTTGTAATTGCCTTTTACCGTCGCGCCGAGCTTGGGCCCGGCATAGATAAAGACATAGTCGCGCCGGCTGTTTGTATCGCCCTCGAACAGAAGCGCCGTCTGGTCGACGCCGTCGATGACGCGGTCGGTCGGGATATACTGCGTGGCATCCGCCAAATTGGCGAACGTCGTGAACAGATCGACTTCGTGGACGATGTCACCGACCTGTTGACCGGGCTTGATCACCCCCGGCCACCACGCCATCGCGGGGACGCGCACGCCGCCTTCCAGAAAGTCACCCTTGCCGCCGCGGTAGATGGTTTCGGCCATGCCGAGTCCGGGAGGCGGGTTGTGGGCCATGGGGCCGTTGTCGGCCATCGCCACGATCAGTGTGTTATCGGCGATCTCGAGTTCTTCGAGCTTAGCAATCAGCTTCGCGATGAAGGGGTCGATGTTGCACTGGAGCCCGTCCTGCAAAAGGCTTCGGGCGACCGCACATTTTTTCGGATTGGGAATGAAGCTGGTCAGGTTCGGCCAGTTCGCGATGTAGAAGGGCTTCTCCTCCTTCACGCTCTTTTCAATGAAGTCGAGCGTGCGCTTCTGCGCTTCCGGATCGATCTTTACATAGGTGTCGTGGGAGTTGTCGCCCCATTGCTGCGCCTTCTCGCCCTTCTTGCCTTCGGCGATCATCACCCAACCCTTGGTCACGAAGCTGTCGTCGAGCTTGTAGGGGTCCGGCGGCAGAATACTTTCGTGCAAGCCGATAGAGGCATTGGCGCCTTCTGCAAGCTTGGTGTTCAGCGACAGGATCTGATTGTAGCCGGTGAAGAAGGCTTCATCGAAACCCTGGTTGTGGGGATAGCTTTCTTCGATATCGCCGAGATGCCATTTGCCGTGGAAAGCGGTGTTGTAACCAGCCTTAGAGAGCACCTCGGCCATGGTCACTTCTTCACCGCGCATGCCGTGGCTCTCCAAGAGCATGCCGATATTGTACATGCCGTTGCGGATCGGATGCCGTCCGGTGACGACCGCGGCACGACTCGGCGTACAGCCGACCTCCGTGTACATGCGCGTGAACAGGATGCCTTCTTCCGCTAGCCGGTTGATGCTCGGCGTGGTCAAGCCACGCACTTTCTGGATCGCAGGGATGCCGACATCGCCGAAGGCCGTGTCGTCCCACATGATGTGGATGAGGTTGGGGGGACGCCCATGCTTCTTCTTCAGTTCGTCGAGCTTCGCTCGTAACGCGACGTCCTCGGCGGCCCACTCCTCGCCGTGCTGCGCTTCGAGGACGTAGTACTCTGCGTCGTGGACGATCGCGTCCTCGGCTTGAGCGGCCAACGGTGTCCCGAAGGCCGCAACTATGGTTATGCCGCCAGCAAGAACAATTGATCCCAAAGTCGATTGCTTCATCACCGAACCTCCCACTCTAAACGCATAGGACTTATAGAAAGAAACAGGGCAAAGCCTGTCATTTTGGGGCCGCGAGGACTGGCGGGGTTGCATGCTCTAGGCACAACTCTCGACGAGGGTTGCAACATCGGGCCCGATTAAACAAGGTACCTTTCGCATAGTCGAGACGGATTGGCCTTTCAACTTTTGGCCCATAGCCTCACCTGAAAGCTCTGTTACGCTTCCTACCAAGACGCCGTCAATGCGCGGCAGAACAATACATTTGGGAGGAACAAATGCCACGTAAGTCTTTGTATTCAGTGTTTTTGACGGCTCTCCTTATCGCTGGGATGGGCGTGTCACAGTCACGAGCCGTCGAGATCGTTCACGACGCAGAGTTCTATATTCTCAAGGCCCAGAACGGAGAGCGGTGGGCGGAGCAAGATGAGACGCTCGACGCCAAGCTCGCCGCGCTGGAGGAGAAATTCGGTCAACCGCCGAACATCGTCTACATCCTCTGGGACGACACCGCGTTTGGCGCAGCCGGCTTCCCAGCGCTGCAGAAGAACTTCGGTTACGAGACGCCGAACCTCAACAAGATGGCTGAAGAGGGTATTAACTTCACGCGGATGTACACCGAGCCGTCTTGCACGCCGACGCGCGCGGCATTTCTGACCGGACGACATCCCGTACGTCACGGCATGGGTGTGGTCGGCATGCCGCATGAGTTTTCCGGCTTGCGGAAAGAAGAGATGACCATCGCGGAAGTCTTGTCAGACGCGGGCTACGCGACCGGCTTCTTTGGTAAAGGGCATCTTGGCGACATCGAGGAGAGCTATCTCCATAACCAAGGCTTCGACGAGGCGCTGTTCACGCCGATGAACCAGATCACCTCGCTCTACAACCCGCAAGGCAACGCGGTAAACGCCGTGCTCGGCTTTGATCCGAAGATCTATCCGCCCGATCCCTACAAACTCGATAGCCCCGGCCTCGTTCCCGAAGGCTGGGTCATGAACATCGAAGGCAAGAAAGGCGAGCAAGGGCGCGAGTGGTGCGGAACGTCCAACGAGTGCTTTGCGAAGTTGGACGACGAAGCCGAGAAGCGCACGCTTGCCTTCATTCGCAAGAACGCCGAAGCGAAGAAGCCCTTCTTCGTTTCATACTGGCCGAACTTCCTGAACTTCATGGAGGTCTTCATGCCGAAGAAGTCGGTGGCCGGGTTGATGGTCGCTGACTCTTTTCCCAAGCTGGACGACTTTGTCGGCACGCTGATGGACGAGTTGAAGCAGCTTGGCATTGCCGAGAACACGTTGGTCATCGCCATGGCCGATAACGGTCCGATGGTGCATAGCCCGCCCGCCGGTTGGGGCATGCTGCCGATGCTCTATCGTGGCGGCAAGGGCGACTTCACCGAAGGCGGCGTGCGCGTTCCTGCGTTCGCCTGGTGGCCCGGCATGATCGAGGAAGGTCAAGTCGTCGGGGACATCGTCCACGTCACCGATCTTTACACGACCTTCGCTCGGCTGGGTGGGGCCATGGACAACATCCCGACGGACCGCGTCGTCGACGGGCTCGATCAAACCGCCATTCTCTTGGATGGCGATACGAACGGCCGGCGGGATTACGTGTTCATCTATGCGGGTCATGAGCTCGGCGCCACGGTCAAGGGGCGATACAAGCGCCACTGGATCGGCGCCGGGGACGTCGCGGCGTCCGGTATGCCGGAGGCCTATTTCGACCTCTACATGGATCCGCGCGAGGAGAACCCGCAACTGGTGCCGCTGATCCATACGCAAGGGCAGTTCAACCGGATGCGCGCCCGGCACGAGCTCTTCAAGAAGAAGTATCCGGACGCCCCGAATGCCAAGGGCATTCCCTTAACGGGGCTTTCAAATGCGCGGCCCGAGACGAAGGCGATCGCCGAACGTGTAAAAGCCACGGTCGATGCCATGCCGTTCGACGTCGAGGAATATCTCGAATTCGATCTCCCGGGTAGCGACGCCGTTGGCGACTGGGGCCGCTAACGGAGCGCCCCGCCGACTGACGCGCCTAGTAGCGGTAGTGCTCCGGCTTGAACGGGCCTTCGGGCTTCACGCCGATATAGGAGGCCTGTTCCTCGCTGAGCTTTGTCAGCTGAGCGCCGAGCTTGGCGAGATGAAGCTGCGCGACCTTTTCGTCCAAGTGCTTCGGCAGCACATAGACCTCGTTCTTGTACTTGCCCGCGTGCTGCCACAACTCGATCTGAGCGAGCACTTGATTGGTAAAGGAGGCGCTCATCACGAAGCTCGGATGGCCCGTGGCGCAGCCGAGATTTACGAGCCGCCCTTCGGCCAGAAGGATGATGCGCTTGCCGTCGGGGAACTCCACCTCGTCCACCTGCGGCTTCACGTTGTGCCAGACGAAGTTCTTCAGCGCGGCGACCTGAATCTCCGAATCGAAGTGGCCGATATTGCAGACGATGGCCCGGTCATGCATCTGGCGCATATGGTCGACGGTTATGACGTCCTTGTTGCCGGTCGTGGTGACGAAGATGTCGCCCTTGGGCGCGGCTTCTTCCATGGTCGTGACTTCGTAGCCTTCCATCGCCGCCTGTAGCGCGCAGATGGGATCGATCTCGGTGATGGCCACGCGTGCGCCCTGGCTCTTCAGGCTTTCGGCGCAGCCCTTGCCCACGTCGCCGTAACCGCACACCACGGCATACTTGCCGGCGAGCATCACATCCGTGGCGCGCTTGATGCCGTCGGGCAGGCTCTCACGGCAGCCATAGAGATTGTCGAACTTCGACTTGGTAACGCTGTCGTTCACGTTGATGGCGGGGAAGGGGAGCTTGCCCTGCTTTTGCATCTCATAAAGACGATGCACGCCGGTGGTCGTCTCTTCCGAGACGCCCTTCAGGTTCCCGCGAACCTTTGAGTAGAAGCCAGGGTCGCGCGCCAGGCGCTTCCTGATCGTGGCAAAGAAAGCTTCCTCTTCCTCGTTGGAGGGCTTGTCGAGCACGGATGGATCCGTCTCGGCTTGCGCCCCGAGGATGACCATCATCGTGGCGTCGCCGCCGTCGTCGAGAATGAGATTGGCGGTCTCGCCACCGGGCCATTCGAGAATGCGGTCCACGTAGTCCCAATATTCCTCGAGCGTCTCGCCCTTGACGGCGAAGACGGGCGTGCCGGTCTCGGCGATCGCGGCCGCGGCATGGTCCTGGGTGGAGAAGATGTTGCACGAGGCCCAGCGGACCTCGGCGCCCAGCGCCTGGAGGCTCTCAATGAGGACCGCGGTCTGGATCGTCATATGCAGGCAGCCGGCGATCCGGGCGCCCTTGAGCGGCTGGGTGCTGCCGTACTCTTCACGCACCGCCATGAGGCCCGGCATCTCGGTCTCGGCGATGGCGATTTCCTTGCGGCCCCAATCGGCGAGCCCTATGTCCTTGACGTGGTAGTTCATGCCGTCCTCTGCCTTCTGGCTGTATAAAGATATAAAGAAGTCCTTATATCTTATCCGGAGCGGGTGGAGTCAAGGCCGGCGGGCGGGCGCTTTGTCTCACGGGGCTGCCCCGCCCAGAATGCTAGCGGGGCACGACCCGAACGCCCGGCGCGATGCTGTCGCTCGGGTAGACGATGACCTGTTCCCCGGGCTCCAACCCTGCGCTCAGCGCCGCTACGCCGCCCGAGCGGCGCAACACCTCTACGGGGCGAAGCTCCGCGCGGCCGTCACGGACCACGTAGGTGTTCCATTCCTTGCCCTGCCGGAACAGAGCGCCCGACGGCACGATCAGCGCATCGTCGATGGCGAGGACCTCGATGCGTGCGTCGATCTGGTAGGCATCGCCCAGGTCCAGCCACTCCTTGCGCGGCGAGACAATGTCGATGATGACGTTCGCGCGCTGCTCCTCGACACCGAGCGTGGAGATCTTGGTGAAACCGCCGGGCTCCACCGTGCGCACCTGGCCCTCGAGCGGCTTCGGACCGCCCCAATGCTCGATGATGACGCGATCGCCTTTCTCGATCTCGACCGCATCGGTGCTGAGCACGTCGACGACGATCTCCAGATTGCAGCAGTCACCAATCTCCACCAACGGCGTCCCGGGCTGAACGATTGTCTCGCTTTCCTGCAGGACGCGAATGATCTCGCCGGCGACGGGCGCGACCACCTCGAAAGACTCAGGCGGCGTGCCGGTGCTCCGGTCGTAGAGCGCAAGGAGCGCCTTGGCCTGTTCGACCGCGTGCTGGGCGGCATGATACTGGAAGTTCGCAGCGCTGACGTCACGATCGGCGACATGGTGTGCGAGTTCCGCCTGCTCTACCGCCTTGACCGTGGAAACGCCACGCTCCAGAAGCGCGCGGGCGCGGCTTAGATCGCGGTCGGCCTGATTCAAGACGACATTGGCGCGCTCCATCGTGGCTTTGGCACGGTCCAGTGCCGCCTCCGCGGCACCGAGCCGCTCCTCGGCTTCCCGGCGCGCGCGCGGGTCGAGGAAGGGTGCGGGCGAGGGCAGAATGGACGCGATCACGTCGCCGGCCTTCACATGGTCTCCGGCGTCGAGTTCCACGCGCGTCGTTCGTCCGGCAAGAGGCGAGGCGACCACAAAGCGTTCGCGCACTCTCGTCTTGCCGTCTTCGTCCACGGTCGCGACGAAGGTTCCGCGCGTGGCGCTCGCGGTCTCGACTGGGATCGGATTGGGCCAGAACGACCAGATCACGGCCCCGACGATGCACACGGCGAGGAGCGCCACCACGATGCGGCTTGGAGACACTTTCGCCATCACTCTCTCGTTTTCAAAACGGCGACGAGATCGAGGGTATAGACCTGTCGCCGCAGTATGTACGTACTCACAAGGCCTGTCAGAAGTACGATCAGGGTCGCCGCAGCGAAGGTGCGCGGCTCGATCACGGCAGGAATCTGGAAGCTCTCATTGGAGTGGAAATGCGCGATTAAGTCGACGATGTACTGAGACAACACCAATCCAATGGGAATGCCAATGGCGATCACGATCATGAACTCGGTAAAGAGCAGGCGGGCGACCTCCGCCCGGGTGAATCCTAGAACGCGCAAGCTGGCCAACTCCCGTGCTCGTTCGTAATAGCGGATACGGGCACTATTGTAGACGACGCCAACGGCGATGATGACGGCAAATCCGGTGAGGATGGCGCCGCTCACCAGCACGAGGCCCGCGATCTTGTCGAAGAACATGGCGATCGAATACGCCTTCATGCTGGCCGATTCGATGATAGGCAACGATTTGAACCGCTCGGAGACGGGTCCGATGGCGGACGGCTCTATATAGAGCGCGGCTGCCGAGACCACATCGCCTTCGCCCGTGAGTTTGTTCAGGGCGCCGATCTCCATATAGGACGACATGCCGAGCATCTCTTCGACGGTCGAAGCGACCGGCACGTCAACTTTGCGGCGCTCGCCTTCCATTACCTCAACGGTGATGACCTGGCCCAATGTCACGCCAAGGCGCTCGGCGAGGCGTTTGGAGAGCGTGATGCCATCCGGTGCCGGCTCGATCGGACGTAGGTCGAGATCGCGCGGCACCCGCAACTCGCCGCCCTCATGCAGTCCGATGATTGAGGTGAGGTAGGTCCGCTGCCCTGCGCGCAAGCGCACCGGCACGTAGCGCTGCCCCTCCACCTTCATGATCCCGCGCTCGCGCCTCAGATCGTTGATGATGTCGGCATCGACTGGCTGCGGAAAGGTTACGGTCGCATTGCCGCGCTCGATCAGGTTGAACTGGACGTCCATCATGTAGTCGACGGAGTCGCGCCAGAAGAGCCCGAGCACGACCATCGGCACTGCGAAGGCAATGCCGAGTGTGGTGAGGGCGGTTTGCAGCGGTCGGCCGCCGATATGACGGAGGATCATCTTGGCGCGCGGCGACCCGTTGGGCGCCAAAAAGTCGAGCAGGCCGCGACGAAACTTGATCGGCGCTTCCGGCCGCATCGCCACGGCCGGCTTCAGCGCCACGACGCTGCGCACGGCCGTCAAGATGCCGAGCGATGCTGCCGCGAGGCTGATAGCGATGCCAACCACCACAGACCAGCCAGTGATCTCGAAATCGAGCGCCGGAAAGCGAAAGAAGGTTCGATAGCTCAAAATCATCGCATGACCGAACAAATATCCGCCAGCTAGCCCGAGAACCGAGCCGATGGTGACGATGACGACGACAAGCTTGAAGTAGTGAAGACCCAACGGCAGCGTTGGGTAGCCAAGCGCCTTTAGCGTCGCGATTTGCTCGCGCTGTGCCAATACGAGCCGGCTGAGCGCGATATTCACGAGGAAGGCAGCGACCCCGAAGAAGATGAACGGCACCGTGATCGACATGACCTTTTGCTGGTTGAGCTCATCCTCCACGAAGCGATGCGAAGGTTGGTCGCGCCGCCCAATGGCGCCAACCGAGCCGTAGGGCTCCAGCACCCGATCCAGGTCCTCGATCACGCGTGACGCATCGGCACCGGGCGCGAGCCGGATGACGGCATCGTTGAAGGCACCCTCCATGTCGAACGCACCTTCCGCCGCTTCGCGGTCGATCCAGGCCACGGCAAAGAATCTGTCGTCGGGAATGTGGAGCCCTGGCCGTAAGGTCTGAACATATTCAGGCGAAAGCCCAATGCCGGTGATGCGGAAATCCTCCAGGCGTCCGTTGAGAATGGCGCGCAGCTTGCTGCCGAGCTCGACCTTGTTTGCCTCGGCGAATGCTCCCGCGATGGCGACTTCGTCCGTTGAGCCAGGCGTCGGTGCCGAACCCTTACGCAGATGGAGTCGCGATAATTCACCATGCTTGTCGCTGAGCGAGATCATCCGCGCAGAAACCGGGAGCCGCGAGCCGGGCCAGTCGACGATCACGTCTTTGACGATACGCGGCTCAATCGTCGCCACGCCGGGTATCGCCTCAAGCCGCGGCACGATGGAAAGCGGCGCGCGCTTCACCGTGACGAAAACGTCCGGAAAGCGAGATTGGTCGTAGAAGCGGTTTTGCGCGGCTTGCAGGGAGTAGAAGGTCGAGATCGCCGCAACGAACACCGCCACGCCCGCGGCAACCACCAGGGAGATGGTCAACACCTGCCACCGCATGGAGACAAGCTCGCGGACGAGCTTGGTGTCGAGCGGGCTCACCAGTGGATATCCTCGGCCGAGAGGCGGTGGGGGTTGCGCTCGATGCGCGCGATGCTGCCGCCGGCAAGGTGCAGCACCCGGTCCGCCATGCCGGCGATCGCGCTGTTATGGGTGATAACCACCGTGGTAGTGCCGAGCTCGGCGTTGGCGCGTGCGATGGCCGACAACACGAGCCGCCCCGTGTCGTAGTCGAGAGCGCCGGTCGGCTCATCGCAAAGGAGGACGTCAGGCGCTTTGACGATCGCACGTGCCACGGCGACACGCTGCTGCTCACCGCCTGACAGCTGCGAGGGGAAATGGTCGAGCCGATCCGACAGGCCAACAAGGTCGAGCGCCTCGCGCGGGTCCAGGGGGTCCTCGGCGATCTCGCTGACGAGTGTCACGTTCTCCAGCGCCGTGAGACTGGGGATCAGATTGAAGAACTGAAAGACGAACCCAACATGGTCGCGCCGATACTGTGTCAGCTGGGCCTCGTCTGAGGCCACCAGATCATGATCGCGCCAATTGGCCTTGCCGGCGGTCGGAGAGTCCAGGCCGCCGAGGATGTTGAGCAAGGTCGATTTGCCCGATCCTGACGGCCCAAGCAGCACGACGAACTCGCTTGCATAGATATCGAGATCGACATCGTTCAGCGCCTGAACCTCCACCTCGCCGACGACATAGACCTTCGATAGGCCGCGGGCGGTAAAGACGGTCTCGGCGTCGCTATGGTCCGGCGAGGCTTGCAAGCGTTGAGGATACTCCTGCGCCGGCGGTCCGTCAGCCACGGTTGGCTACTTCAAAGACGATTGGTGAATGAGGCATGCCCCACCTTGATACTACTCAAGGCGCGCGGCAATGGCGCGAGTAGTAAACCATGATGAGAGAGGCTGTTCGTCATTCGCCGGCTGCGAAGGTCATGGTCTGGGATCCCTTCGTGCGGGCTTTCCACTGGGCCTTGGTCGTGGGCTTCACCGTCGCCTATCTCGTCGAGGAGCCGCACATCGTGCATGTGTGGGCAGGCTATTTCGTTGCCGGTCTGATCGTCGCCCGCGTCGTCTGGGGCTTTGTCGGCTCCAAGCACGCGCGGTTCTCGGACTTCATCTATCGGCCCTCCACCGTGATCGGCTATCTCCGCGACCTCGTCCGGATGCGCGGCAAGCGCTATCTCGGTCATACGCCAGCGGGCGGCTACATGGTGATCCTTCTGCTGGTCATGCTTGCGGCGACTGGCATTGCCGGTCTCATCGTCTATGGCGGCGAGGAGCAGGCTGGGCCACTGGCAGGTATGGTCTCTGAGGCGACGGCCGAGCAATTCGAAGAAGTGCACGAAGTCCTCGCCAACATCACCTTGGCCGTCGTGCTCATCCATATCGGCGCAGTGCTCTTCGCAAGCCACGTGCATAAGGAGAATTTGCCGCGCGCCATGGTGACCGGCAAGAAGCGCCGCTGAGCCAGGCGCCGCTAGTCCTCTTCGCCAAAGCCGTCCTCGACCAGCGCCACCAGCGCATCGATAGCGGGCTTGGCGTCCGCGCCATCCACTTCGATGTGGATCGAGTGGCCTTGGCCGGCGGCAAGCATCATCAGCCCCATGATCGAGGTGCCGCCCACCGTATGGCCTTCGCGGCTGACGCGGATATTTGCGTTGAACTCACCGGCGCACCGCACGAACTGCGCCGAGGCGCGCGCATGCAGACCCTTCTTGTTGGGGATCATGACCTCGGCGAAGAAGACACCCTTGTCCCGCTCGCCTGTGATGTGGGGTGTCTTCGTCACCGGTATCTAGTGCGCCGCCAGGATTTGGCTTGCGACGCTGATATATTTGCGCCCCGCCTCTTGCGCCTGACCGATGGCCTCGTCGAGGCCGCACTCGCCGCGCACGGAGGCAAGCTTCACCAGCATGGGAAGATTGACGCCGGCGATCACCTCCACATTCGGGTGCTCCATCGCCGATATGGCAAGATTGGATGGAGAGCCTCCGAACATATCGGTCAGCACCACCACACCGTCACCGGAATCGACCTTGCCGAGCGCCGCCAGCATATCGGAGCGCCGTGCATCCAGGTCGTCGTCTGGACCGATGGAGATTGTCTCGACCTGCTCTTGCGGACCGACCACGTGTTCAAGCGCAGAGCGAAATTCGCCTGCAAGCTTGCCGTGAGTGACGATGACGACGCCGATCATGCTACCTCATAAATGAATGCCGCCGGTTCAAGGGCCGCTATATTTGTCGGGAGTGAGACCGTGCGCAAGCCCGAACCCGCCTCTCGTAAACCTATTGTTCCGGCGCCTGCAAGAGCGCCATGCGCAGCTTCAGGGGCGCGGAGGTCTCGAATGCCGACAACCTCAACGCCGCAATAGCAACGCCTGCAAGCAGCATTCGGTCCCATGGGTCGGGTGGCATGCGCGGCACGGTGTCGCTTGGTCCGAGATCGCAGACAAGCACCAAAGGCGCGGCCGCCACGAACGGCATCTCCGCGATCCCCAGCCCCCGGACCTCGATCAGTCCGGCGAGCGTCTCGGGCGCCGAGGCGAATGCCTGGCCGTCCTCGACGTCGATACACACCTGATCGTCGGCCACGAGGCGCGGGCGCAAATCGCCCTCTCCGGGCAATGCCAGAAACCGCAGCGCCAGGTCCGACTTGCCGGACCCAGACTCGCCGCGCAGCAGGGCGGCGCGCGGTCCGAGCGCCACGCAAGTGCCGTGGACGAGTTCGCGCAAAAGAGTTTCCTCGCTGTCCGATGATCCCTACGCCGCCGGCAGACGGATGACGAACCGCGCCCCGCCGGTTTGCTCAGACGGGGCATCGCTGTTGTTCCCGCTGGCGCCGCGCGCGGGCCGGTTCTCCGCATAGAGCTCGCCGCCATGGGCGAGCACGATCTGCCGGGAGATGTTGAGGCCAAGCCCCGAGTTCTGTCCGAAATTCTTCTGCGGCCGGTCCGTGTAGAAGCGCTCGAAGATGCGCTCAAGATTCTCAGGAGGAATGCCGGGGCCGTCGTCGTCGACAAAGATCTCAACATCATCGCCGGCACGCCGCGCCGACAACGCGACGCGCTTGCCAGGCGGCGAGAACGAGACAGCGTTCTCCAGCAGGTTGACGATGACCTGATGCAAGCGGCTGTCATGACCGTTCACGCGGTAAGGGTGAGCGCCCGGCGCATAGGCGATATCGAGTGCAACGTCCGGCGTATCGTCGCGATGGGCGTCGTTGAACAACGACACCGTGGCGCGCAGGAGTTCGTCCATCGCGACCGGCTCCGCATCCTCGCGGGCCAGTTCCGCATCGAGGCGCGAGGCATCGGAAATGTCGCTGATCAGCCGGTCGAGCCGCCGCACATCGTGCTGGATGATCTCCATCAGCCGCTCCCGCGACTCGTCGTTCTTGGCAAGCGGCAAGGTCTCAGTGGCGCTGCGTAAGGAGGTGAGAGGATTCTTCAGCTCGTGCGCGACGTCGGCCGCGAAGCTCTCAATGGCGTCGATCCTGTTGTAGAGCGCGCCCGTCATGTCGCGCAGCGCGCCTGATAGATGGCCAATCTCGTCGGAGCGGTCGGTAAAGTCGGGAATTTCGGCGCGCGCTTTCACGCTGTGGCGCACGCGTTCCGCGGCCACCGCCAATCGCTGCATGGGCCCCGCGATCGTGTTGGCGAGGATCATCGAAAGCACGAAAACGACGACACCTGCGAAAAGAGAGACGCGAAGGATACTCCAGCGTTCCGCAGCAACGATGTTGTCGATATCGCCGCCACGCGTGGACAGCAGCAATACGCCGAGCACGGCGCGCATGCGCTGCACGGGCACGGCGACGGACACGATCACCTCGCCCTTGTCGTTGCGGCTGACGACGGGCACGGACGTGCCGGTAAGCGCCGCCGCCACTTCCGGGTAGGCCGTGCCGTTGGCGCCGCCGATATCGGTGTAGTTCGGAAGGCCGTTGGGCTCCATGCGGATGGTTACGGCGTTCCAGAATTTGGTAAGCGCGTCTGGCTCGCTCGTCTCCGGCGGCGGCAGGTCGTAGCGCAGCACTTGGCCGCGCGAGTAGAACGTATCGGAGTCGAGGATCAACGAGCCGTCGCGGTTGTAGATGCGCGCGCGGCTTCCCGTCGGCTTGACCAGCGGCCTCAAGATCGGCGCCGCCCGTTCCGGATCGATGGTGAAGCCGAGCGTGTTGGAAAACGCATGGTCGGCGCCGCCATGCCCGGCGTGGCCCAGCTCCGTTTCCAGGAGTGTCTCCGGATCGACCTGGACTTCGTTGGTATCGACGCCGGCGGAGGCGGCGATCGCGCGTGCGATGATCTCGCCCTGCGTCAGAAGGCTTTGCACCTTGGCGTCGATCAGGCCGGCGCGGAACTGATTGAGATACAGAATGCCCGAGACCAGGATGGCGAGCCCGATCAGGTTGAGCACGACGATACGCCGCGTCAGGCTGGAGAAGCCGTACCGGAAGGGGCGGTGCTCGCCCAGCCAACCCGGCACGCGTTTCAGCCAGTCGAGAACGCCGCGCGCCGTCCGGCGGGCACGTTCCTTGAACGAGGCATCGTCCCGCCAGAACCTATCGGTCTCGGCGGTCATCGATCTTGCCCGCTATTCTTTGAATCGATATCCCACGCCATAAAGCGTCTCGATCACGTCGAAGCTTTGGTCGACGGCCTTAAACTTCTTGCGCAACCGCTTGATGTGGCTGTCGATAGTGCGGTCGTCGACATAGACCTGGTCATCATAGGCTGCATCCATCAGTGCGTCCCGGCTTTTTACCACGCCGGGCCGCTGCGCGAGCGCCTGCAAGATAAGGAACTCGGTCACCGTCAGGGTCACCGGGCCTCCGTCCCACACGCAGGTGTGGCGCTCCGGGTCCATCTTGAGCTTGCCGCGCTCCAGAACCTTGGATTTGTCCTCGACGATCTGCGCCGTGTCGCGTGGCTGCGAGCGGCGCAGCACCGCCTTGACCCGCTCGACCAAGAGGCGCTGCGGGAAGGGTTTGCGGATGTAATCGTCGGCGCCCATTTTGAGGCCGAACAGCTCATCAATTTCCTCGTCCTTGGAGGTAAGGAAAATGACGGGAAGCTCGCTGCGCTGGCGTAAGCGGCGCAAGAGCTCCATCCCGTCCATGCGCGGCATCTTGATATCGAGAATGGCAAGGTCGGGCGGATGCTCGGAGAAGCCGTCCAGCGCGCTGGCGCCGTCATTGTAGGTCTGGGTCTTGTAGCCTTCCGCCTCGAGCATCATGCGCAAGGAGGTCAGGATGTTCCGATCGTCGTCGACTAAAGCGATAGTGGGCATTGGGGGGCCTTTTGCGCGATTGACGCGATTTGCAGGGTGCTATGGTCTTAGGGCCGCTCTAAAAGTGGCAGCATCGGGGCGCTTTGCGCCGCACCCATCGGCTTCGGGATGCATCAAAACTCGTTATGGTGCAAGTAAATAACTCTCCAGATATGCCCGACAAGGTAGAGATCGCGGCGGATGCGCGCAGCCTCACGCGGGCCGCCTTCAAGGGGTCTCTGGCGAGCCTGGACAGCCCAACAGGCGCCCCCTACGCATCGCTGATTACGGTGGCTACGGACGCCTCTGGCGCGCCGATCTTCCTGATTTCCACCCTGGCCCGGCATACGCGAAACCTGGTGGACGACCCCCGCGCCGCAATCCTGATCGATGGCTCCGGCGTGGCGGCCGATCCCCTCCAAGGCGCCCGGCTGACCCTCTCAGGGACTGCCGGACGGGTCGACGACGAGGCGGTGAGCCGCCGCTTCTTGGCCCGGCATCCAGAGGCGGCGTTCTATGCCGATTTCCCGGATTTTTCCTTTTGGCGCCTGGACTTGGAGGGTGCGCACTATATCGGCGGATTTGGCCGCATCGTGGACCTGAGCCCCGGCGACCTGCTCGTGCCGCTAAAAGGGGCGGAAACCCTCCTCGCGGCCGAGCCGGACATCGTTGCCCACATGAACGATGACCACGCCGACGCCATCGAGCTCTATGCCCGAGCCTTCGCCGGCCGCCATCCTGGCCCCTGGCGTATGACCGGTATCGACCCCGAAGGCTGCGATATCGCGCTTGGGGTTGATGGGGCCCGGATTTCGTTCGAAAAGTCCGTCCTGACCCCGGCAGATGCCCGAAAAGAGCTGGTCCGCCTGGCCGAAGAAGCCAGAAGCGCGGTCAATTCCTCTTGAAGCCTTGCGGGTTCCATCGGAAGTCGCCTCTCTCACAGGACCTTTCTTGAAAGCCCTCAAAGTTCAGGGTAGCTAGAGGGCGATCCATAGCGATTTTTTCCATCCATTCGAGATTTAGGGACGAAACCGTATGAACGTTCAGTCGAAAATTGCGCCCACCACGAACAAGAAGGTCTTGGCTTTCGTGGAAGAGGCAAAGGAGCTCTTCAAGCCGGACTCTCTTTATTGGTGTGACGGCTCCCAGGAAGAGTATCAGGCGATGCTGAAGGCGCTGGTCGACGGCGGCACTGCCATGTGGCTCAACGAGGAGAAGCGTCCCAACTCGATTCTCGTTCGCTCCGACCCCAAAGACGTCGCCCGCGTCGAGGACCAGACCTACATCTGCTCCGAGAGCGAGGCGGACGCCGGCCCGACCAACAACTGGTTCGACCCGGCGAAGATGAAGGAGACGATGGCGAAGCTCTACGACGGCGCCATGCAGGGCCGCACCATGTATGTCATGCCGTACTCCATGGGCCCCGTCGGCTCACCCATCGCGGGCATCGGCGTGATGGTCACCGACAGCGCCTACGCCGTCGCCAACATGCACATCATGACCCGCGTCGGCGATGCGGTATGGAAGGCGCTCGGCGACTCCGCAGACTTCGTGTGCGGCAGGCACACGGTTGGCGCGCCGCTGACCTCGGACAAGCAGGCCGACGTGCCGTGGCCGTGCAATGAGACCAAGTACATCTCGCACTTCCCGGAGACGCGCGAGATTTGGTCCTACGGTTCGGGCTATGGCGGTAACGCGCTGCTCGGCAAGAAGTGTCACGCGCTGCGCATCGCGAGTGTGAAGGCGCGCGACGAGGGCTGGATGGCCGAGCACATGCTCATCCTCAAGCTCACCAACCCGGAAGGCGACGTGAAGTACATGGCAGCGGCTTTTCCCTCCGCCTGCGGCAAGACCAACCTCGCCATGCTCGACCCGACGATCCCAGGTTGGAAGGCCGAGTGCATCGGTGACGACATCTGCTGGATGAAGTTCGGTGAGGACGGGCGCCTCTACGCCATCAACCCGGAGACCGGCTTCTTCGGTGTGGCGCCGGGAACGTCCGAGGCATCGAACCTCAACGCTATGAAAGCGCTCGACAAGAACTGCATCTATTCCAACGTCGCGCTGACCGATGACGGCGACGTGTGGTGGGAAGGCATGACAAAGGAGTCTCCGGCGCACACGATCGACTGGCTGCGCCGCTCTTGGACCCCGGAATCAGGCCGCCCCGCGGCGCATCCCAACGCGCGCTTCACCGCACCGGCCGGCCAGTGCCCGGTCATCGCGCCGGAATGGGAGGATCCCAAGGGCGTGCCGATCGACGCCATTCTGTTCGGCGGCCGCCGCGCCTCCGTGGTGCCGCTCGCCGTCGAGGCGGAGGACTGGAAGCAGGGGACGTTCCTCGGTTCCATCATGGCGTCGGAGAAGACGGCCGCTGCCGCGGATGCCAAGGGCGACATCCGCCGCGATCCCATGGCCATGTTGCCCTTCTGCGGTTACCACATGGGCGACTACTTCGCGCACTGGCTGAAGATGGGCGAGAAGGGCGGCGACAAGATGCCGAAGATCTTCTACGTCAACTGGTTCCGGAAGAGCCCCGAAGGCAAGTTCCTGTGGCCGGGCTTCGCGGAGAATTCCCGCGTGCTCAAGTGGATCTTCGAGCGTTGCAACGGCACGACCGATGCGGTCGACACGCCGATCGGCAAGGTGCCGACGAAGGATGCGCTCGACACCGACGGCCTGGACGTCGACGCTGCCGACCTCGAGGAACTGCTCAAGGTCGACACCAAGGGCTGGAAGGACGAGCTTCCGATGATCAAGGAGCACTACGAGACCTTTGGCGACAAGCTGCCGGGCGGCCTCAAGGAAGAGCTCGACGATCTCGAGAAGCGCCTCGGCTAGTCCAAACCGCGCTTCATTCAGACTTATGTCATGGCCGGGCTTACGCCCGGCCATGATCTTTTCTAGCGTGATGCAACGGGCTTGCCCGGTTCCTCATCTCGCCTTAGGCACATCCCCATGACGAAGACAAAGAGTGTCGTCGCGGCCGGTCATGCGTTGACCGCCTCTGCTGCCGCCGAGATTTTGGCCGATGGCGGCAACGCCTTCGATGCGGCGATCGCGGGCGTATGCATGAGCTTCGTCGCCGAGGCCGTATTCGCTTCGCCCGGCGGCGGCGGGTTTCTCATGGCGCGCCAGGCCGGCAGCAACGCGATCAAGCTGTTCGACTTCTTCGTGGAGACGCCGCTGCGCCGCCG
>Ga0209013_10002141_pt1 | contig 18010 bp, 12 predicted proteins | sample Cruoilmetagenom2_FD_187291 | JGI IMG/M metagenome (GOLD analysis project Ga0209013, IMG submission 187291) | Oil polluted marine microbial communities from Coal Oil Point, Santa Barbara, California, USA - Sample 2 (SPAdes) (version 2) | ecosystem: Environmental > Aquatic > Marine > Oil seeps ...
CATATTCAGGGATTGGGTTTTTTCAAACCCATTTTTGATCCGAACAAAGAAATACATATTTGGGGCCCCGGCGGCAGTTCCTATCCTTTAAAAGATAGGTTGAACAAATTCTTATCTCCTCCCCTTTTCCCCGTAATGCTGAGGGATATCCCCAGTAAATTAGTCATACACGAATTGCCAAACGAGCTATTTACGCTTGGGAAGTTTTTAATCACTTCCAAATTTGTTTGCCATCCCGGCCCAACCGTTGGTTTTAGAATTCAGGTTGGATCTAAATCGGTTACTTATATCCCCGATCATGAGCCCATATTGTGTGGTCCACATTTATTTAAAGAGGATAATTGGATCTCCGGTTTTGATCTCTGCAGCAATACAGATTTACTCGTACACGATTCCCAATACAGTCGGGAGGAATATAAAAACAAAGTGGGTTGGGGTCATTGTTCCATGGAAATTGCCGCCGAATTATCGGAGAGAGCCAGGGCTAAACGTTTGATAATGTTTCATCACGACCCGGCACAAACGGATACAGACAGATCCCAAAAATTTAAAAAATTTATTAGCACCCATACCTATGATTTCCCCATTGAACTGGCTGTTCAGGGGCAAGAAATAGAGGTTTGATAAGACGCAGCCGAACTTTTGAAAGAAATATTAAATCTAATTGTATGAAAATCTGAAATTCTACGAATAAGAAAAATACTACTTTCAGACAATAAAAGTGCAGATTCATCCACGATAATTTTACCAAGTTGCTTAAATTCATTATATTAAGGATGGCGTTTTGACCCATGTGATATAAGACAATTGAAGTTGGAAAAGTAATCACGATAGTTCCCGAAATTCAGGTACTTTGAGATCTGATCAGAAAACTGAATAATTTTCATTTAATTAATCAACAAAAGAACACTATTATGAAAACAACTAATCAAATTTTAATTTTACTGGCAGTAATAAGCTTTATAGGATGCAAAAACCAATTGCATGTAGTAACCCTTTATGTCGACACCACGGCTAATATAACAAACGAAAACGTAAATGACCATGTTCATTTTGGGCAACCTACGGGGATTACCAACAAAGATTACACAACACTTGTAAGAAAGGGAGACCTGATTATCTGGCGGGGACAGTCTACTAGAAATCCTGATCATATTGTCAAGATCACCTCCATAGAACACAAAGAAGATAAAGAAATTTTTGAACTAAAGCCCTTTAAACCTATAAAGGTAAATGGAGATCCTGTTAATATAAAGGGTAGTGACGAATTGGTTAGAGGAAAAGTTACATTAGGGCCTGGTAAAGGAGAAGCGTATATAAAAGAAGAATATATTTTGAGGTTTACCGTATCGGGCAAAGGGGAAATATTTAAAATTGATCCTGAGGTCCAGGGGCATAAAAAAAAATAAATTATTAACTGTTTGCCAAGTCTGATGTCAACCCGTTTTTTTAGAATAAGATTATTCAAAATTAAAGCCTGCTTAACACTGGGCTTTTTTTGTTTTTTTGCCATTTCCATTTATGGGCAGAATCAGGTTATTGCTGATAGCCTCGAATTGATATACCATTCAGGACGCTTTGCAGAAAAGGACCGATTACAATTGTTGTCTGATCTTGCCGAATTTCATTCCGATCCAGAAAAGAAACTGCAATACGGTGATGAACTTCTGCGTAGGGCTAAAGCTACAGATTCTACTAAACGCATCATTGAGGCATATCAGGAAAGGGGAAGTGCCTTTAGGCTTAAAGGGGATCACAGTCATGCATTGGAAAGTTTCTTAGCAGGTGTGAAAATTGCCGATAAACAGAAAAATAAGGGGGATTTGGGAATTTTATATTTAAACATTGGCATATTGTATGCCCGTAGGGGTGATGATCAGAAAGCAATCTTCAACTATCAGAACGCTATTCCTATTCTTAAGGCAGAAAATGATTCTACCAACTTTGCAGCGGTGCTAGAAAATTTAGGAGATCTCTACAACCTGAAATTGGCCAAGCCCGATTCAGCTTTATTATTTTTCAAACAATCCGGAGATATTTATAGAGCCCTGGGCTATAAAACTGGAATTGCATACAACCTGGGTAATGTTGGCCTTGCTTATGCCTTAAAAGGAGAAAATGAATTGGCCGAAAAAAGCATAAACCAGGCAACTGTAATGTTGGAGGAACTAGGCGATAATTATCCTATTAGTGTATATCTTACCTTTATGTCCGACATCTATGCGGATAAAGGTGATTGGCCTTCGGCCTTTGGTTTTGCCCAAAAAAGTTTGGACCTGGCAAAACAACATGGACTCAAGGAACAGATAGGGGATGCCTATCTAAAGCTTTCAGAACTCTATGAGAAGAGAGGAAATACCTCAGAAGCCCTTAAATATTTCCAGAATTATATCACATATAGGGACAGTGTAAACAATATTGAAAAAGTGCGTGAAATGGCCAATTTACGGGCAGATTTTGAAGTTTCACAGGCTCAAACTGAAGTGGATCTGTTGCAGAAAGAGTCAGAAATCCAACTTTTAAAGGATAAAAGACAAAGGATTATAATTTATGCAACTATCCTGGCCCTGGTTTTCATCTTTGTACTTCTTTTCTTTCTCTACAGGCGCTATAGTTTTGTAAAGGAAACCAATACTATCATTGAGGAGGAAAAAAACAGGTCTGATAGCCTGTTACTCAATATCCTTCCTAAAGAAACAGCCCAGGAACTTAAAGAAACAGGACAGGTAGAAGCCAAAAAATTTGAATCGATCACAGTCTTATTTACAGATTTCAAAGATTTTACAAGGTCCTCGGCAGACTTAAGTCCGGAAAATCTAGTTAGAAGCGTAGATTATTACTTTTCCAGGTTTGATGAAGTTATGGAGAAACACGGATTGGAAAAAATCAAAACCATGGGGGATGCCTATATGTGCACCGGAGGCTTACATTTGAATACAGAAGATCATGCAATCAGAATGGTGCATGCTGCTTTTGAAATAATCCAGATCACTGAAGAAGTCAAAATTAATGATCAAGACAATATTATGCCTTATGAGATCCGTATTGGCATTAATACCGGCCCGGTAGTAGCAGGCGTAGTGGGCACCCAAAAATTTGCCTATGATATATGGGGAGATACTGTAAATGTTGCTGCCCGTATGGAAACCAATTCAGAGACTGGCAAAATTAATATCTCTGAAAACACCTATGAACTGATAAAAGATGAATTTGAATGCGAATACAGAGGTAAAATGAAAGTTAAAAATAAGGGTATGATGAAAATGTACTATGTTAATAAGCCCAAACTCCAATTAGCCTGACAACACAAGTTACTCTTCTTAGAATTATGGTCGTTTATCTTATTTGCATTTTGCGAAATGCAATTATCATTTAAGCCATTGGGTATGTAATCTATTTTATGTGTCTTCTTGGCTTAATTTTAATATGAGAGACGGTAATTCTTTCTTATATTGCCAAAGGTTTATAGCCTTCCCCTTTTCCTTATCATGCTTTCTCATAAATCTGCTCTTGCATAAATAGTTTTTACCCTATTATGAGAAAAACAGGAGTTCATAGCGTTGTTCGGGTATTTGGCTTTCTTCTTTTAGTTTTTTTAGTTGAAGGATGTACCTCCTCACAGACTAATTTTAAACGAGAATACAGGAAAATATGGAAGGAAACCATAAAATCTGAAGCGTGGAACAGATCTTTAGAAAAAGATGAGTTTTTGGCAGCGTATGACACTAAAGAGTATTATTCAAGCGCAGAAGATACCGGAATTCTGGAAGGGGATAGTTATTCGGAAACCGTTAAGTATGATTATTTTGAGGAAAAGTATAGTTCCTTAATTTCCCGGGCATATTTTAAGATAATAGCAGAGGCAGAAGCAGCAGATTATCGTATTGAACAAGAATTTCTAAGATTAGATTCTCAAAAGGGAGAAATTGGTAATCGTAATAATAAAAGTTTTAGAAATGATTTGGAGCTTGCAAAGAGAAGATATATTGCCCACAGGGAGATACTCGAGGGCCTAAGGTCCTGGAATGCCTTTAGTGATTATGGCTCAGATGATTTGGAATTTTTTAAAGAGGAGCAGGCCGGTTCGGCATTCAGAATGTACCTAAATGGAGAAAGTGATGAGGACATCATTAATTTTCTGATTTATAAACTGGCCGATTTATACCAATATGAGGAATAAGACAAGAAAGGCCAGTAAATACAACACAATATGTTACCGAAATTGCAGGATTAGTTTATTAAAGTACTATACAAAGTATAACGTTTGAAGATCTCTGAAACATAATCATAGGTTTCAGTTCCACGTACATATCCGTATTGGACTACTTCATTGTTGTAGTTTTCAGGGTTACTGAGCGCAAGTATCATTTTATCTACATTACCATCCCAGGTGTATTTATCAAGTCCACGAAATTCTGCCAGACTTTGGGCATCCTTAACATGCTGATATCCGCAATTATAGGAAGCCATAGTAAACTTAATGCGTTGCACGGAATCCGTAACGGGTTCAAAATTTTTATATAATCGTTCCAGGTAGGCAGTCCCTCCATGTAAACTTTCCTCAGGGTTTTCCCTGTCCTTAATTCCGAGCTCTTTTGCTGTTGATGGCATCATCTGCATTAAACCTTTAGCACCTGCCCAGGAGGTATCCTTGGGTTGAAATTGAGATTCCTGATAGATTAAAGAAGCCAGTAAGCGCCAATCCCACCCCAACTCCTTGGCATGTTCTTTTATGAGCGTATCGTAGGCGCTGATCTGATTATTATTAAGACTGTAAAATTCACTTTTCGCCCGCCTCTTAAAGCTCCTTTTATTTTCAAAATACTTATTGTAGATAACATAATAATCGGAGCCCTTTTTTTCTTCTTCGATCCATTTATTTATTTCCTGCAGTAATACAGGAGAATTTTTTCTGACTGCCCAGGAAATGCGCTGCGAAAAGCTCACCGGGATACTTACGTCTAAAATGGGGTAATGTGAGGCATTGATCCTCGCCAGATTACCATCGGCGACAGTATATTTTATCTTTTTATCTACCACTTGCTTAATTATTTCATCAGTGGAGAGACCACCTTCAAGAGAATCTATAATGATGTTACCTCCAATTTCCTTAGATAAATTAATCATTCGCTTGAAATAGGATGAATTTGCTCTTACACTTACAGTATCTCCTATAAGTTCAATAGGATCCTGGATAATGGATGCCTTTATATTGTCAACAGTTAATTGACGCCAATTGTCGGGCTTTCTTTGCACCAATACCTGTTTTGTAAGATATAAATAACTGGTAAAAGCCACTTCCTTCTTTCTCTCTTGTGTAATAGCCAGTCCGTGCGCCACAAGGTCTACGTTACCATTTTTTAGTTCATCCAACATCTCATCCAGATTCCTGGACACCTTTAATTCCAGTTCCAGGTTTAATTGTTTGGCAAGACGCTTTAGCAAGTCATACTCATAGCCCATGGTTTGTCCGCGATACAAAAAGTAACTCGTGGCACTATAGGCAATCAACACCTTAAGTTTACCGTCTGCCACAATTTCATCAAAATCCCTGCTTATCGTAGCCTCTTTAATGTCTGTTTTTTTCGTCTGGCAAGCGCTCAGGCAAAGGCAACAGATAATAAGAATTCTTATTCTTTTGGTCATAACGGGCTATCCCTGAATTGCCTAAATATATAAAAGAATTTGATCATGCGGAAGTAGGGCCTGGTTAACCTAATACTAAGAATTATTATATAAAGCTGCATTACACCTTAATTCTTATTAATAAACCCAACAGCACATTCTGTTAAAATGTTCTAAGAATAATTCTCAAAAAGACAACTCAAAAGAGGTATAATCAGACTGCACAGAGTGTACTTTTAAGTTGCCCCCGTGTAAATGCATAATTTGTCTGGAAAGACTCAGCCCAATGCCAGTCCCTGAATTTTTAGTAGTAAAAAAAGGGACAAAAATTTCATCTATTAATTCGGGGGGAATGCCAGGACCATTGTCCCATACTTCTATGTACTTGGTTCCTTTTTTATTCGTTCCTGTCGTAATTTTAATAAGACCGTTTTCCTGATTCCCAAGAGACTGGGCAGCATTTTTACCTAAATTGACCAACACCTGTGAAATTTGTTTTTCATCAATATATAGTTCCATTTCCTCCGGGTTTATAACGGTCTGTATCACAATACTTCCATTTTGACTCTCTTGTTCCAATAGGACCTTTACTTTATCCAACATTTTGTGGGCAGGAACGAGGGTCTTGTCAGGGGGAGGTACATTGAGAAAACTTCTGTACGATTGCACAAATTGCATTAAATCCCCACCCTGTTCTTTGATAACTTCAAGACCCCTGACCGTATTTTTAATGTGATCCTCATCAAATTCTTCCAGGCTTAATAGCTCGTTTTCTGATTTATAATATTTTAAAATGGATTCCGAAATAGAAGTGATTGGGGTAATCGTATTCATAATCTCATGGGTAAGAACTCTAATAAGACGCACCCACGAATCTGTCTCTTTCTCATCCAGTTCCTGATGAATGTCCTGTGCTACAACCAAAAGAAGTTCTTTTTCATTTAAGGTCAAGGCAGTTGATTTTAAAGCCAGCTGTTTTTTCTCCCTTTCATTGGATAGTTGGACCAGTTTTCGCTCAAAAGGTTTTAATTTTGAGAACAAATTATAAAGATCGGGATCTACCTGAGTCAGTTGTTTAATATGGTTCAGGGGCCTGTAACTTAAAAGCTCTTCAATTTTTTTATTGGCAAAAAGGATATGCCCTTTATTATTTATTGTCATAATACCAATATCTGACTGTCTTATAATTTCCTGATAATACTGTTCCTGGATTTGTTTTTTAATATGAATATCCTGTATCATGGAATTCAGCATGTTGAGGCTGTGGTTTAATTCTTCCAGTGATTTTAAACTCAATTTTTCAGGAAACCGAAGTGTAAAATCTTCATTCTTTATAGCATCAAAAAAATAGGCAATTTTTCGATTGGTATGGTTGGTATAATTAATCATTGAAACCGTCTGAACTATCAGCAAAACCAGGATCAAACCCGCTAAAATATAGCGATCTGAGAAAAATAAAAAGGCCATGAGCAAGGCTGTAAGGCAAATAAGGCAAATCCGCACAACCAACTGAAAATAAATGTTCCTGCTTACCATTACATATTTCTTTTTTTCATTTTGTTGTATAGTGTTTGCCTTGAAATACCTAACTGTTCTGCTGCCGCACTATAATTCCCATCGTTTTGATGAAGTGCCTTGCTTATCATCAGTTGTTCCATTTCTTCCAAAGTGTCGGGCCCGCTGTCATTAGTAATCTCTGTCTTCTCATTCAGGAGAAAATCTGTAGGCTTCAAAACGTTGCCATCCGCTAATATCACTGCCCTTTCAATAGTATGTACCAACTCACGAATATTTCCCGGCCACTTGTGGGATAGGAAATTATCATAAGCAGCCTGGTTTATTCGCAAACCTTGTTTGCCATATTTGGCCGCATATCTTTTCAGGTAAAATTCGGCCAGAATTAAAACATCGTTTTCCCTTTCCCTCAGCGGTGGAATTTCCATCCGAATAGTATTAATACGGTATAACAAATCTTCTCTGAAGAGACCTTCACTAACCATTTTATCCAAATCACAGTTGGTAGCGCATATTAACCGAATGTCTACTGAAATGGGTTTGTTAGACCCTACCCTGACAATAAGCTTATTTTGAATGGCAGATAAAAGTTTGGCCTGGGTTTGTAGAGACAAATTTCCAATTTCATCTAAGAATAGTGTGCCGCCGTCTGCAGCTTCAAACTTACCAGCCCTATCCTCCTTCGCGTCCGTAAAAGATCCTTTTACATGACCAAATAGTTCACTTTCAAAAAGGGATTCGGAAATGGAGCCCATGTCGACTGCGATAAAAACTTCATTTTTCCTTTCTGAAATACGATGCAATTCACGTGCAATTAATTCTTTACCGGTGCCATTTTCACCTGTAATTAAGACATTAACATCAGTTTTTGCCACTTTCCGGGCCAGATTCAGGACAGCGTTAAGTGCTTTGGAATTGCCAATTATATAATTTTTATTTTGGTTGATGAGCTGCTTTAAACTACTCTCCTTCTCTTTAAGTTGTTCGACTTCCTTCTGCGATTTGCGCAAAGAATAGGCGGTTTTTAAAGTTGTTATTAACTTATCATTGTTCCAGGGTTTGAGGATAAAATCGGTTGCCCCTTCTTTAAGAGCTTTTACTGCCAATTCTACAGCTCCATAGGCTGTCATCATGATTACTGAAGTAGCCGGGGCAATTTTTTTGATTTCTTTTAACCAATAAATTCCCTCATTACCTGTATTAACACCGGCGGAGAAGTTCATGTCTAAAAGAATAATATCAAAATGCTTTAAATTAGGAAATGTAGAGATTTGATTCGGATTGGAAATACTGTCCACCGTTTTAAACTCAAACTGCAGCAAGATTTCCAAAGCGCTCAAAACACTTTTGTTATCATCTATCACTAAAATTTTTCCGTCGAGCACAAATCAAATTTTTAATTCAACGGTTTAAAGCTACGATTTCAAAATTAAATTAAAACAGGAGTGTCCAAAAAATGGACAAATACTGTATAAATATTTTACGATATATAAACTTGCTCCGAATAGACAAACCTAAAACTACTTGATTAGCAACACATTAGAATTTTGGCACAACTGTGGCTATAAAAAGGACATACCAGTACTATATGAACTTGAAGTTTAGTGTAATAGTTTTATTTTTTTTGACAGTTTCATGGCAGGCATTTGCGCAGGAAACCTGGTCTTTGGACAAATGTGTATCTTATGCTATAGAGCATAACCTCTCCCTTAATGATTTTGAATATACAGAGTTTTCAAATGAAGAAACTTTCAAACAGTCTAAACGGGACTTGTTACCATCAATAAATGGCTACACTGATTATTTCCAAAGTTTTGGACGTGCAGCAGATCCAAATAGTAACATTATTGTTAATTCAGATTTTTTTGCGAACAACTATTCCCTAACAGCAAGCATAGATTTGTTTCAGGGTTTTCAAAAAATAAACTCTATACGGGCTTCGAAATTGATTTATAATGCCTCCCTGGAAGATGTAGAGCAGCAAAAATTTCTATTGGCATTTAGGGTCATGAAGGCCTATTACGACATCAAGTTCTTTGAGGGTTTATTGGTCATATCACAAGAACAACTGCAAATCTCAAGAGATAATTTTAATTTGGTTAAAAGACAAGTCGAACTAGGACTAAAAGCGGGAGCAGATGTATATGAGGCAGAATCACTTTTGTTAACAGATGAACTGGCACTGACTCAGAGTGAAAATAATTTTCAGAAAGCGCAGCTGCAATTAATTCAGGAAATGAATCTTATAGGGGAATCAACTATTTTTCTTGAACCCTTTTTTAGAGATAAGGTAGGAACTGAACTTGGGGTTACTGTGGTTCAACAAGATTCAGTATACAACAATGCCATGAGTTTCATACCCATAATTAAGGCAGAGAAATTAAGGGCAGTAGCCGCCAGGAAACAGTTAGCTGTGGCAAGAGGAAACCTTTATCCTTCCCTTTCTTTGGTGGCAGGATATGGTACCGGTTATTTTGAAACGTTTATAAATGATGCCGGAATTGTAATTCCATTCCGTGAACAGATTAAAAATAATGCATCCAAATATGTTGGACTCGCCCTTAATATACCCATTTTTAATGGATGGTCTGCACGTTCCAGAGTAAAGCAACAAAAGATAGAAATCCTTAGGGCAGATAACAACCTGGATCTTCAGGAACAGCAGTTGTATCTTGTTATTCAACAACTCATTCAGGATTATACTTCGCTGGAGGTTGAGAAAGCTCAAAGTGCAAAAAAAGTACAGGCACAGGAATTAGCATTTACAATAGCCCAGAAAAGGTATGACAAAGGATTGGTTAGTGTTCTGGATCTAACACAGGCTAAGAATCTTTTTGCTACAGCCCAGAACGAAAATTTGCAAGTTCTTCTGCGCTTTTATTTAAACAAAAGCACTTTGGATTTTTACAATGGATTGCCTGTATTTAATATCAATCAAAATAATTAGAATAACATGGATATAAAACTGGAGAAGAAAAAAGGATTACGACCCAAGCATTATGGCTACATCGCATTGGGCTTGCTATTGCTTTTTACGGGATGGAAATTGCTATTTGGCACTCAGGTATCCACCTTTAGAACTGAAAAGGAAAAGTTATCCATAGCTGAGGTTACACAGGGCAAGTTCGATGATTATATTACCATTAATGGAAATGTAGCGCCAATTGCAACTATTTATATGGATGCCTATGAGGGCGGGCGTGTGACTGAAAAATTGATTGAAGAAGGAGCAACGGTTAAAAAGGGCGATATTATATTGAAATTAGAGAATAGAGGTTTGTATGAACAAATTTTGGCTAGTGAAAGTAACCTGGCTTTAAAACAAAATGATCTTCGTTCCACTAAACTGGCTTTCGACACCAGACAGGTGGAGGGGAAGAAATCTCTCGCGACTGCTGAATATGAGTTGCAACGTTTAAAAAGAAATTTTGCGCAGAACGAGGCCTTGTACAAGGAAGAATTAATATCAAGTGAGGACTACCTCACCGCTAAGGAAAATTATGAGCTTTCCCAAAGGCAATATGATATTATAAAGCTGCAAACGGTACGGGATGATGAGTTAAGAAAGACTTCTTTAGCTGGTTTGGATACCGATATGGCTCGCATGCAACAAACTTTGTCCATGGTATATGAAAGAATAGACCAATTAAATGTTAGGGCCCCGGCAGATGGTCAATTAGGATTTTTAGATGCTGAAATTGGGCAAAGCATTGCACAAGGAGAACGAATAGGACAGATTAATGTACTGACCGATTATAAAATTGAGGCTATGATTGATGAGCATTACATAGACAGGGTTACCAGGGATCTGACCGCCATCCTGGAGCGTAATAACAATGAATATGCACTAAGGTTAAGAAAGGTATATCCCGAAGTACGGAACGGAAGATTTAAAGTAGACCTTGTTTTCAGCGGGGAGAAACCGGAAACCATCAGAACAGGTCAGAGCTATAACATTAAATTGCAGTTGGGGGAGTCTTCAGATGCCCTTCTTCTACCCAAAGGAAGCTTTTTTCAAAGCACAGGAGGACAATGGATATTTGTGGTAAACCCTGATGGAGGCGAGGCCATCAAAAGAGATATACGGATTGGGAAACAGAACTCCAGGTACTATGAAGTCCTGGATGGGTTGCAGGATGGTGAAAGTGTTATTACCAGCAATTATGACAATTTTGGCGAAGCAGAAAGGGTGGTCTTAAAATAATTAAAGAGCTAAGAACAAATAAATGTAACAATAGAACAGTAGGCAAGTCTTTTAAAATATGAAGATTTTACAGTTCAAAAAGATAACAAACGGGAGGATGCTTATTTGACCAATATAGCCAATTATGAAAATTAATAGTTCAATAGAAAAAAAGGAAATCATCATATTCTCGGTTATTGTAATAGCCCTGAGTTCATTAATATGTTTTATCTCGTATAAATTAGATAATTCAAATCTCTCGATATTAGCTGTTTTTACACCATCATTAGTTGCATTGGTTCTTACTGCCATTACAAAAGGGAAGAAAGGTGTTCTTGAATTGTTCGTTAAACAAACAGTGAAGAAAACAGCGTTCAAATGGCTTCTCCTTTCAGTGATTGGAATTCCTGTCCTTGTATCTCTAGCTATACTTACATCTTTAAGCTTCGATATTTCCAAATTTGGTTTAAGAACTACTCAATTGCTACCACAGATTGTTGTAATAGTATTGATTGCAATCGGAGAGGAATATGGCTGGAGGGGATTCTTACTCCCCAGATTGATGAAGAAATTAAATGTTTTTTATTCAAGCATAATACTTGGTTTGATCTGGGGGGTCTGGCATTTTCCAGCATATCTTATTGAAACAGGTGTTCCCTTGAACATGCATTTCCTGGTGTTTTTATTATGGGTTGTTATAGGAACACTATTTATGAGTTGGATATATTACTATACCAAAAGCGTACTTACATCAATACTGATTCATATCAGCGCTAATGCCGCATTTAATTATCTGCTTATTTTGCCAGAGTTTACCGGTAGTATGAATACATTCTGGTTGTTTATTCTCTATTTGTTGGTTCTGATGATGCTCGTCTACTGGTTTAGGAGAAAAGATTTAATAAAAGTTCATAACAAATAATAAACGCCATTTAAAATGCATCAATTTGAATCACTATAAAAAATAATAACTCAAAGTTTAAAATAAAATGACAAACAATCAAAAAATGATACAGATCCAGAATTTAAAAAAGAGTTTTAGAACCGAAGAAGTAGAGACCCTTGCCTTAAACAATGTAAACATCAATGTAGAAGAGGGAGAATTTGTAGCAATAATGGGGCCTTCAGGTTGTGGTAAATCCACCTTGCTGAACATCGTAGGAATGTTGGACAACCCTACAGAAGGCAGATATCAATTCGCCGGGCATGAAGTAGCGGGCTTAAAAGAAAGACAACGCACACAATTGCGTAAAGGTAATCTAGGCTTTGTATTTCAGAGCTTTAATCTTATTGATGAATTAACAGTTTATGAAAATGTGGAACTGCCACTTATTTATCTGAAAATGAGTAAAAGTGAACGCAGGAAAAAGGTGATGGCTGTATTGGAACGGATGAAAATTGCACATAGGGAAAAGCATTTTCCGCAGCAGTTATCAGGCGGGCAACAACAACGGGTCGCTATTTCAAGGGCCGTGGTCACTAATCCAAAACTAATTTTGGCAGATGAACCAACAGGTAATTTAGATTCCAAGAATGGCCTGGAGGTAATGAACCTGCTAACAGAACTAAATCAGGAAGGCACCACTATTGTAATGGTAACGCATTCAGACCATGATTCCCATTTTGCACATCGGATTGTGAATCTATTTGATGGTCAGATTGTTACTGAAAGTCAGAATAGAGCCGTGGGCGCCTTGTTATAGCATTATTCCCTTAGCCTGAGTTTATTCATCATCAAAACACAAATCATGTTAAAGAATTATTTAAAGATTGCCTGGAGAAACCTTATTAAGAACAAGGCCTATTCCATGATAAATATTGGGGGACTCTCATTAGGGATGGGAGTTGCCTTGATCATAAGTCTTTGGATGAAAGACGAGTTATCCCATAACGATTATTTTACCGATAAGGATAGAATTGCGCAGGTCTTTCAGTCGCAGACTTTTAATGGCGAGACAGGAACAGGGCCATCTATCCCAAGACCTTTGGAAAAAGCTTTAAGAGATGGATATGGGGATAATTTTGAGTATTTGATCATGTCTTCATGGACCAACGATCTGTATTTAAAATATGGTGAGACCAATCTTTCCAGGCCGGGGAATTACATGCAGCGAGAGGCACCCGAACTATTAGACCTGCAAATATTAAATGGAGAAAAGGATGGTCTTCGGGAGATTAACTCCATCATGCTCTCGGCATCTACTGCCCAGGCTCTTTTTGGTAAAGAAGACCCTATTGGAAAGATCGTGAAGGCAAGTAATCAGTATGATTTAATGGTTACCGGTGTTTATAAGGATATTCCTTTCAACAACACTTTCAACGATACAGATTACATTATACCCTGGGATAAATATATTACTTTAAGTGAATGGGTCAAAGAGGCAGAGGACAGCTGGGGAAACAATTCTTTTCAAATGTTTGTCCAACTTGCTGATAATTCAGACATGAGCGAAGTTTCGGCTAAGATTCAAAATGTAAAAAAAGACTTAAACGAAGATACTGCTGAATTTAATCCGCAATTATTCCTTTTTCCAATGGCAGATTGGCATTTAAGGAGCAATTTCGAAAATGGAAAGCAGGTTGGAGGACGTATTAGATATGTTTGGCTCTTCGGAATTATTGGTGCTTTTGTATTGCTCCTGGCTTGCATCAATTTTATGAACCTAAGTACAGCGCGTTCAGAAAAGAGGTCTAAAGAGGTTGGCATAAGAAAGACCCTTGGGTCACAAAAAGGACAGTTAATCTATCAGTTTTTAAGCGAGTCATTTCTTGTTGTTGTCTTTGCCTTTATTGTAGCTCTGGGAATGGTGTTATTATCATTAAATGGTTTTAATGAGCTGGCCCGAAAAGAAATTGAATTTCCATGGGAAAATATCCAATTCTGGATGGCTTCGATTGGTTTCATAATTTTTACTTCGTTATTGGCTGGGAGTTATCCCGCACTGTATCTTTCATCTTTCAGACCTGTTGATGTTTTAAAGGGAACCTTTAATGTAGGCAGATATGCAGGTCTTCCCAGAAAGATATTGGTTGTGATGCAGTTTGCCGTTTCAGTGGCTTTTATTATTGGTACCGTCATCGTTATGCAACAAATCAACTTCGCAAAAAACAGGCCAGTCGGTTACGATAAGGAAGGCCTGATACAGATTCCCACCTTTAGCCAGGATTTTGAGGGTAAATATGATTTGATGAGGAGTGAATTCTTAGCTTCCAATGCAATTGTGGAAATGTCATCTTCCAGTAGCCCCACTACCCGAATATGGTCTAACAGGAGTGGATTTAACTGGGAAGGGAAACCTGAAGGTTTTCAGGAAGATATGGCATGGACGGAGGTTTCGCCCGAATATGCGAAGTCACTTAATCTTAAAATTGTAGAAGGAAGGGATTTCTCAAGGGAATTTGCTTCTGATTCTTTGGCTGTACTCATTAACGAAACAGCTAAGAAGTATTTAGGCATGCCTGACCCAGTTGGGAAGTTTTTAAAGGATGATAATGAGGAGGACCCTAAGCCACCCTTAAAAATAATAGGAGTAGTAGAGGATATAATTGCTCAATCTCCTTATGAACCGGTTAAACAAGGACTATATGTTTATGACAGGTTTAATAATTCAAGTTACTATAACCTAAGGTTAAACCCTGAGAAGAGCGCAAGCGAGAATATTGCGGTTATAGAAAGGGTTTTTAAAGGGCATTTTCCAGACATACCCTTTGAGTATGAATTTGTTGATGAACAATATGGAGAAAAATTTGCTTCCGAGGAAAGAATAGGAACCTTATCTGGGATTTTTACAGCCCTGGCCATTCTAATCAGCTGTTTAGGACTCTTTGGATTAACCTCTTTTGTAGCAGAGCAGCGCACCAAAGAAATTGGGGTCAGAAAAGTTCTGGGAGCTTCCGTGTTTAATGTGTGGAATATGCTTTCTAAAGATTTTTTAAAGTTGGTGGTCATCTCTTGTTTTATTGCGGTTCCGATAGCCTATTATGTAATGAATGGATGGCTTCAGGAATATCCCTATCGGGTAATACTCAAGTGGTGGATTTTTGCTCTGGCCATTGTCGGTGCTATGCTGGTTACTGTTGTGACGGTAAGTTTTCAGTCCATAAAAGCAGCTAGAGCAAACCCAGTCAGAAGTTTACGTATGGAATAAACTCAATAGCTTCTCCTTCGTAATGCTATGGAGAAGGAACTATCAGGAATCAATCAAAAATCAAAAAATCATGTTCAAAAATCACATTAAAATTGCCTGGAGAAGCCTTAAAAAACAACCTTTTTTTACCTTTTTAAACACCTTTGGACTTGCTATGGGTATAGCAGGGGCCCTTCTTATATCATTATATATCCATGATGAATTAAGTTATGATAAAATGTTTGCCGATGCAGATCGTATACACAGAGTTAATGCGGATATTAAATTTGGTGGTGAGGCCCGAAAATTTGCAGTAACTCCAGCTCCCATCGCGGAAACAATTGACAATGATTTTTCAGAAGTTGAATTAACAACGCGGTTCAGAACAAGAGGTAGCGCTTTAATCAGAAAAGTGGATACGGAGGTAAACATAAAGGAACAGGAGTCTACCTATGTAGATTCTACCTTTTTTGAAATGTTTGGAATTGATCTTTTGGTAGGGGATTTAAAAACAGCGCTTAAGTTACCGAATACGCTGATCCTGACTAAAACAGCTGCTGAAAAACATTTTGGTATCAATGACGCTATAGGTCAAAACCTTTTATTGAACAATTCAGAAACCTATACAGTGACTGGTGTAATTGATGACTTGCCTGATAATTCTTTCCTTAGGGAGCATACTGTTTTTATGGCAATGGCAGGTTATGAAGATTCGCGGGTAGTTAATTGGGGAAGCAATAACTACCAAACATATATTAAACTTATCCCTTCATCGAATATTGATGATTTACAAGAACCATTACGGAATTTTTTGGGCAAATATGTAATTCCCGGAGTACAGCAATTCATGCCCGGAATTACAGAAGAGCAGTTTAAGGCGGCGGGCAACCATTTAATATATAGCACTATACCTATGACGGATATTCATTTGAAATCTGACAGGGTAGCTGAAATTAGTGCGAATAACGATATTCAAAGCATATATATCCTTTCTTTTATTGCAATATTTATTATTGTTCTGGCATGTGTAAATTTTATGAATCTGTCAACAGCGCATTCTCTTAAAAGAGCTAAAGAAGTAGGTATTCGAAAAACATTAGGCTCCAATAAAGGAGAACTTATCCGTCAGTTTCTGATAGAATCTGGTTTGGTTTCCTTTGGCTCTCTTTTGCTGGCATTAGTATTCGCAGTAATTGCACTACCTTTTTTCAATGATCTGGCAGACAAAAGTATTTCCATGCCATATACCAACCCGTTTTTCTGGCTGATTTTACTGGCTTCAGGAAGTGTTCTGGGCCTATTATCTGGTAGTTATCCGGCTTTTTTTATGTCTAAATTTATTCCGGTAAAAGTACTCAAAGGTGATACAGGCAGCCTTGGAGGGGGGAAGGTTCGAAATGCCCTGGTTATTTTTCAATTTGCAATTTCTGTTTTTTTAGTTATTAGCACTTTGGTAGTTTATCAGCAATTGGAATATATTCAGAATAAGGACCTCGGTTTTTCCAAAGATCAGGTACTTATTGTTAATGACGTATATACCGTTGGAGGCAAAGTAGAATCCTTTAAGGAAGAGGTTAAAAAACTGGGTTTTGTTTTGAATGCCACGCTAAGTAGCTTCTTTCCAACACCTTCAAGCAGATCCGATAGCACTTTTGCGCCACAAGAGGGCGCAACAGACCAGGAGAATGCGGTTAGTATGCAAAGATGGGCCGTGGATTATGATTATGTCTCCACAATGGATTTCAAAATCATTGCGGGAAGAGATTTTAACCGGGAATTTAAAAATGATTCAACTAGCATAATTGTAAATGAATCTGCAATTGCAGTAATGGGGGTCACCCCTGATGATGCACTTGGATTACGCTATACCCCTGATTTTGGGGAGGAAAACCCCAGGTATTTTACAATTATCGGCGTTGTAAAAGATTTTCATTTCTCTCCCTTTAGGGATGAAATTGAATCCTTGAGTCTGCATTTAGGAGACGACACATATGCACTGGCCGTAAAATTGGAGGAAGGAAATTTTGCCAATGCCATAGAACGTATTGAGAATATCTGGAATAAGCTGGCTCCGGGTCAACCTTTTGATTATTATTTCATGGAAGATTCTTTTAACAATACCTACAAATCCGAGCAGCGATTGGGTCGGATCTTTATCATATTTACAATACTTTCCATTTTAATTGCCTGTCTGGGATTATTTGGTCTGGCAGCATTTAATGCAGAAAAGCGCACTAAAGAGATTGGTGTTAGGAAAGTAATGGGTGCCAGTGTAGGTCAAATTACCTTCAGGCTTTCTTCAGACTTCCTCAAGTTGGTTGGTGTGGCTATCCTCATTTCCCTTCCCGTAGGGTGGTTTGCCATGAATAAATGGCTGGAGGACTTCTCCTATAGGATTGAAATTGGCTGGTGGGTTTTTGTTCTGGCTGCTTTTTTAGCAGTGGCCATCGCCATCATCACAGTAAGTTACCAGAGTATTAAAGCGGCAATAGTAAACCCTGTAAAAAGCTTGCGAACAGAATAAAACCAATCACAAAAAACGAGAATCATGTTCAAAAAT
>Ga0209013_10002142_pt1 | contig 18002 bp, 17 predicted proteins | sample Cruoilmetagenom2_FD_187291 | JGI IMG/M metagenome (GOLD analysis project Ga0209013, IMG submission 187291) | Oil polluted marine microbial communities from Coal Oil Point, Santa Barbara, California, USA - Sample 2 (SPAdes) (version 2) | ecosystem: Environmental > Aquatic > Marine > Oil seeps ...
CAGTGTTTTTGGGTTTAGGAAGTTCAAAACTGTTCGGTGCCCTTTCCGCACCCCGGATAAAAAATTCAATTCCAACCGTATCCCTCAACAATGGCGTACCAATGCCAAGGCTTGGATTTGGCACAAACACCCTAAAAGGAGCTAGAGGTACACGATGTGTGTCTGATGCAATTTCAGTGGGGTATCGGCTTATTGATACCGCTCATATTTACGGAAACGAAGAAGCTGTAGGAGAAGCAATTAAGCAAAGTGATATTGATAGAGAAGAACTATTTATAACGTCAAAACTTTGAGTTGACGATTCGGGCTATGAAAGTACAAAGAAGGCATTTGAAACATCTATAAGCAAATTGGGTTTAGAGTATTTAGATCTTTATCTAATTCACCGGCCCAGAGGAGATGTAAAAGGCACATGGCAGGCGATGGAAGAACTTTACAATGAAGGCAAGATCAGAGCTATTGGTGTGAGCAATTTTTTACCTGATCAACTTGATGAGTTGATGGAATATGCCAAAATCAGACCGGCGATCAATCAAATAGAGACCCATGTTTTCTTTCATGAGGACAAATCCTATGAATTTTTGAAGAATTCCGGAACGCAAATGGAAGCCTGGTCTCCCTTCGCTGCCGGGCGAAATGGAATTTTTAGCAACCAAACTCTGGCCGCTATTGGCAAAAAGTACAATAAGAGCATCGCCCAGGTATGTTTAAGGTGGCACTTCCAAAGAGGAATTATTGCAATCCCAAGATCTTCCCAAAAAGCACATATGATTGAAAATGTTGATATTTTTGACTTTGAGCTTGCTGAATCTGATCTGCAGACTATTGCATCAATGGATCTGAATACTACTCAATTTCCCGAATGGGGATAAAAATGAAGCGCCTAATTCATATTTTTCCGGATACCTTTATAGCAGTAGAATTAATTTAAATACCAAACCTGAGTATATTTAATAAAGAGGGCCACTCATTACAATATAAAAAGTTATATCACTTTCGCTATCCTACTTCGCCGACCGCGTATCGCTTAAGCTTTAGCGGAGGCACAAGTAGCTGGGCTGCGAAGGCTGAAAGGCTTCGGTGATCAAAGAAAACGAATTTTAACAAGACCGTTTTCTGCAAACTAAAAAAACAGGGATTTTCAACATACATGAAACACACATATCACATACAGGGAATGACATGTAATGGTTGTCGCAATCATGTCGAAGAAACACTTTCAAAAGTTAAGGGTGTTTTAAAGGCATCTGTCAATTTAGAAAAATCAGAAGCAGTTATAGAAATGGAATCTCACATTCCTATTGAAAAATTTCAAGGAGCCTTAAAGAATGATGGCGGCAGATATAGTATTCATGAAAATGACAAATCCCCTCATATAGACAAAAAAGCAGAACCACCAAAAGGTAAAGGAACAGGTGTTTTTTATTGCCCAATGCATTGCGAAGGAGATAAAACCTATAACAAAGCAGGAGACTGCCCTGTATGCGGAATGGACTTGGTACAATTGGAATCAGATACTTCAGAAGAAGATACTACCTATAAAAAGCTATTGAGAAAGTTTTGGATTGCATTGGCCTTAACGCTGCCAATATTTCTAATTGCAATGTCTGAAATGTTAAACAATAATCCATTGTATACTGTTTTAGAACAAAAATATTGGAACTGGATACAATTTGCATTGTCAATTCCAGTAGTATTTTATGCTACCTGGATGTTCTTTAAACGTGCCTGGACATCTATTAAAACAATGAACCTGAATATGTTTACCCTTATTGGGATTGGTTCTGGGATTGCCTGGTTATTTAGTGTATTTGCGCTGCTCTTTCCCGATGTATTTCCACAAAATTTTAAGAGTGCAGATGGTAATGTCTTTGTCTATTTTGAAGCATCAACCGTTATTTTAACATTGGTGTTATTAGGGCAATTATTAGAAGCAAAAGCACATATTAGAACAAGTGGAGCTATTAAGGAACTACTAAAATTAGTGCCTTCAACAGCAACATTAGTGGTGGATGGGGAAAATAAAGTAATTGCTATCGATAAAATTCAAGAGGGCAATTTATTACGGGTAAAACCCGGAGAAAAAATACCGGTAGATGGTAGTATTGTCGAAGGTCTTAGCAGTATTGATGAATCGATGATTACAGGAGAGCCTATTCCAGTAGATAAAACAGTGTATGATAAAGTCAGTGCAGGAACAATAAACGATACAAAATCGTTCATAATGAAAGCAGAAAAAGTTGGTTCAGAAACCCTGCTTTCTCAAATCATTGATATGGTGCAAACCGCAAGTAGGTCTAAAGCACCCATTCAAAAATTAGCCGATAGAATATCTAAATATTTTGTTCCGATTGTAATAATTATTTCGGTTTTAACCTTTATCGTCTGGGCAATTTATGGCCCGGAACCCGCTTATGTATTTGCATTTGTGAATGCAATTGCTGTTTTGATTATTGCCTGTCCTTGTGCCTTAGGTTTGGCAACACCAATGTCTGTTATGGTTGGAGTTGGCAGAGGTGCGCAATCTGGTGTATTAATTAAAAATGCCGAAGCATTGGAGAAAATGAATTCGGTAAACACGCTTATTGTGGATAAAACTGGAACAATTACAGAAGGAAAACCATCAGTTGAAAAAGTAAGTGCAACAACAGATGTTATAGATGAAACAGCATTAATACAAACTATAGCTTCCCTGAACCAATATAGTGAGCACCCTTTAGCTAAAGCAATTGTGAATTACGGAAAGTCAAAAAATGTATCCACCTTTAAAGTAAACGATTTTGAAGCAATTCCAGGGAAAGGGGTTACAGGAACATTTGAAAAGAATAAGATTGCTTTAGGCAACGCTAAACTATTAGAACAATTATCAATTTCTATTTCAAAGGATCTGGCGAACAAGGTAGCAGCTGAACAGGAACAAGGTAAAACAGTTTCATATATAACAGTAGATAAAGAGGTAGTAGGTTACGTTACCATTTTTGATGCTATAAAAGAAACGAGTAAAAAAGCTATAAAGGAATTACAAAAGAGTGGTATTGAGGTTATAATGTTGACCGGGGATAATAAGAACACAGCTAAGGCAGTTGCAGAACAATTAAACCTCAAACAGTATAAAGCAGAATGTCTTCCGGAAGATAAACTAAACGAAATAAAAGCACTTCAGGCACAAGGCAGAAGTGTTGCAATGGCTGGCGATGGTATTAACGATGCACCTGCTTTAGCACAATCTGATGTTGGGATAGCAATGGGCACAGGAACGGATGTAGCTATTGAAAGCGCGTCAATAACTTTGGTGAAAGGAGATTTGCAAGGGATTGTAAAAGCGAAAAAGTTAAGTCAAAGTGTAATGAAAAACATAAATCAAAACCTTTTTTTTGCATTTGTATATAACACATTAGGACTGCCAATAGCGGCAGGTTTATTATATCCAATGTTTGGATTATTGCTTTCACCTATGATTGCAGCTTTGGCAATGAGCTTTAGTTCTGTTTCAGTAATCACGAATGCATTGAGATTAAGAAATTTGAGTATTTAGTCTGAAATTTACCGTTACATAAAGGACTGACTCCAAATCTGAATTGCTATGAAGTTTGTAAATTAGGATGGGATTTTTTCATCTCAACCAGCTTGATAAATTATTTGGAAACCGGTATAGGAAACCCTCATTATGAATAGAAAGATAACAACGATTCTTAACTAATATTATGGTAAAAATGAAAACAATGACTTGTAAACAATTAGGTGGCGCATGCGACTTAGAATTTCATGCAGACACTTTTGAGGAAATGGCAGAGCAAAGTAAAAAGCATGGAATGGAAATGTTCCAATCTGGTGATGTAGGACATCTTAGAGCAATGCATAAAATGAAAGAACTAATGCAGTCTCCTGGAGCTATGACGGAATGGTTTGAAAATAAAAGGAAGGAATTTGACGCACTACCCCCAGGCACACCGAAATCATAGCCAAAACCCTTGTATGCAATTGAAATTGTTTGCCATTGTAACTTTAGTATTTGGAATGTATTTTTGGAGAAAAGCCGTTCTGGAGAAATTATAAAATAAAAATTTAATTATATGACAACCTTAGTAGTAGGTGCCAGTGGGGCTACAGGAAGACAATTGGTTCAGCAGCTTCTGAATAGAGGACAAAAAGTTAAGGTGATTGTGCGGTCTCCTGAAAAATTACCGGAATCGTGGAAAAGCAATGAGAACGTACTAATAATTTCTGCAAGCCTTTTAGAACTAAGTGACAGCCAGATGAGTGAACATATTAAGGATTGTGAAGCAATTGCTTCATGCCTGGGGCATAATATGACTTGGAAAGGTATCTACGGACAACCCAGAAAACTTGTGACCGATGCTGCTAAACGACTCTGCAATGCGATAAGAGTAAATAGTCCGGAGGAGCCAATCAAATATGTTTTAATGAATACTACCGGCAACCAAAATCGCGATTTAAGCGAACCTATTTCGTTTGGTCAAAAATGTGTAATTGGACTTCTTCGTTTACTATTACCTCCTCATGTAGATAATGAACAGGCAGCAGATTATTTGAGGACCAAAATTGGTCAAAACAATCAATTAATCGAGTGGGCTGCTGTTCGACCAGACAATTTAACCAATGAGGAAGAAGTAACTGATTACGAAATACACCCTTCACCAATCAGAAGTGCAATTTTTGATGCAGGTAAAACCAGTCGAATTAATGTAGGTCACTTTATGGCTAATCTCATAAGCGACGATGATTTATGGGATAAATGGAAAGGACAAATGCCTGTAATATATAATAAGTCGTCTCCAAAATAAATATAGACCAATGTGAAGAAATTGAATTTTGAATAGTATTTGATTTACTACAATAACGTTTATAAAAAATAGCTGTAAGCGCAAGCCTTTAAATCTTGCGCTTTTTTAATACATTTATCCTAATCGAAAATACTACGAATTTTAATTAGCTACTTTTCATATAAAAACCGTTTTAGGAAATAGGATTGAAATATCAATAAACTAATAATAACTTATGACTTTAATACCCTTTTCAAATAAGATGACAAATTTAGCTTTGATTGCTTTCCTGACATTGACTCTTGTGAACTGTAATCAACCAAAGAATAAGACAACTCAATTCGATTTAGAAAAGGCAAAAAGTGAAATTACATCTCGTCTAAGAGCATATGAAAATGCTATGGCTAGCGGAGACAAAGTTGCATTTGGGAATTTGTATGCCGAAGACGCAGAGATTTTTCATGATGGAAGTCCGTCAACAGTTGGGAGGCAAAATATTATAAAGGTTTTTGAAGGTTGGGTCAGGGATAGTGTTACTGGCAGTTATGCCACAACGGGTCTTTGGGGAAACAAAGACTTGCTTGTGGAACAGGGAACGGGATATTTTGCCCATGCGACCGGTAAATGGAAAGCGACAGGAAAATATTTGTTAGTTTGGAAGAAAGTTGATGGTGAATGGAAAATTTTTCGAGATACCTGGTTTGCAGACCCAAAAGTTGGAGAGTAATAAGCTAATGAACGGTGTATTAAGCCTATGTGCTTTACACAACAACACCTATAAGCAAATAAACCCATTGCGGGATGCAACCACTCATAGCCCAACCGTTGTGGTGCATTTGGACCAACCAGGAAATAGCAACAGAATTCATAAATGAAAAAACTAAAATTTCCAACTGCCCAAACCATTCTAATCTTAATTGCTGTATTTGTAACAGTTTTAACATGGATAGTTCCTGCAGGGAAATATGATAGTCTGGCTTACAATGCTACTACCAATACATTTACCAAAACCAGCGTAGAAGAGCATGTAGAATTACCGGCAACACAAGAAACCTTAGAGAACCTCAACATTAAAATTCCTATTCAAAAATTTACAAGTGGTGATATCTATAAGCCAATAGGAATTCCCAATACCTATAAAGAACAGGAATCAAAACCACAGGGCCTTGCAGCCTTGGCGACATCGCCTATAAAGGGTATAATTGCGGCGGCAGACATCATCTTTTTAATCCTTATTATTGGAGGCTTAATTGGTATTATGAACCTCACTGGGGCATTTGATGCCGGAATATCCTGGATGGCAAAAACACTTAAAGGCAGAGAGTATATTCTAATTATTCTGGTAACAACACTTATTGCAGCCGGTGGAACAACCTTTGGTCTGGCAGAAGAAACGATGGCTTTCTATCCTATTTTAATTCCTGTATTCCTGGCAGCAAAATATGATGCAATGGTGGGGCTGGCCTGTATATTTCTGGGTTCAGGAATTGGGACCATGTGCTCTACTATAAATCCGTTTTCTACGATTATTGCTTCGGATGCTGCTGGAATAGCCTGGACACTGGGTCTCAACAATCGCTTAATCATGCTGGTTGTTTGTTTGGCTATTACCATTCTTTATATTCTTCGCTATGCAAAACGTGTAAAAGCAGATCCATCTAAGTCACTTATTTATGACCAAAAAGAGGCCCTGGAGAAGTTGTTTGGAATAAATACCATAGATAAAACAACGGAATTCACAAATAGGCTGAGACTCATTACCGTAGTATTTTCATTATGCTTCGTAGTTATGATATATGGGGTTTCTTTTTTAGGTTGGTGGTTTGTAGAAATGACAACCACCTTTCTTGTTGGCGCAATACTTATTGGGATTATTGGAAAGATCAAAGAAACTGTTTTTGTGGAGGTGTTTGCAAAAGGTGCAGCCTCTTTACTCAGTGTAGCCTTTATTGTTGGTATCGCCCGGGGTGTTACCATTTTAATGGAAGATGGACTTATTAGCGATACCATTTTATATCATGCAAGTACATTTACAGAAGGGATGAACAAAGGTGTGTTTACGAATGTCATGCTCTTTATTTATGGTGGATTGTCCTTTTTTATGCCCTCGTCCTCAGGAATGGCTGTTTTAACCATGCCAATCATGTCGCCATTAGCAGATACTGTAAACATTGGAAGAGAGACTATTGTTAACACTTATCAATATGGTATGGGTTTGTTTTATTTGATCAATCCTACAAGTTTAATATTGGCAGCCCTGGCTATTGTGAAAATAGGGTTCAATAAGTGGTTGCACTTTATAATGCCTCTTCTTATACTATTGTTGATTACAACCATGATTTTGTTGACTATTTCTGTATATTAAAATTAAATATGCACCCAACATAATATCAAGATTAAATTTTATGAATTCAATCTCTATACACACTAAGGCACTGGTTAAAATGCTTATGGCGAGAGCCGAAGACGGGGTTCAAATGTCAGAGGTATTCTTTGTAGCTTGTGGAGGTTCATTGGTAGATCTCTATCCGTCCAAATTCTTCCTGGCAAGTGAGAGCCGTTTACTGCGTTCTGATCTCTATACGGCCAATGAGTTTGTTCATGCGGTACCCAGGGTGCTCGGAGAGCGGTCTGTTGTCATCTTTTGCTCGCACAGTGGTGCTACACCAGAGATTGTTGAGGCGTTGAAAGTTGCAAAGGCAGCCGGCTCTCTCACTGTTTCCCTGACTTACAATGAGTCATCCGATTTTGCTGCTTTTTCGGATAATAATATTGTATACGAGTGGGGTGATGAAGCAAGTGTCCAGAATAATCCGATGGCAATTACGCTGGCGCTTAGTCTTGAAATATTACAACACACAGAGGGGTATGCCAATTACCACGAATTTCAGGAAGCTTTACTAAAGATAGACGATGTTGTTACAGCAGCACGCAATAAAGCGGGCGAACGAGTCCTGACATTTGCAGAGGCGTATCAGAATGAGAAATTGTTCTATAGCTTATCTAGCGGAGCGAGCTTCGGACTTGCTTATGGCTTTGCGATCTGCTCCCTGATGGAAATGCAACGGTTGCACGCAAGCGCAATTCATTCCGGGGAGTTTTTTCACGGCCCTTTTGAAATTACCGACAAAAAAACCAATTTCATTGTGTTGTTGAATGAAGGCCGCACCCGCGCACTAGATGAGCGGGTGATCGTCTTCCTTAAAAGATACGCGAAGAATTATATAGTAATCGACGCCAAAGAGCTCGGCCTTGATGTGCTTCCCGAGTCGGTCGTGGAGTATTTCAATCCCATCCTGTTCTACAGCGTGCTGTGTGATTACCGGGAGGCATTGGCAAAAATTCGCAATCATCCGCTGGAAACACGCCGTTATATGGGTAAAGTGGAATACTAATTTTGATGATGAGGGATCGCGAAATAAAGGTTATAGGTATCGGCGACAATGTGGTGGACGACTACATTCACATTCGGACGATGTTTCCGGGGGGTAACGCGCTCAACTTTTCGGTATATGCGTCAATGTTGGGCTGCGACTCTGCCTACCTGGGCGTTTTTGGTAGCGATGCCAGTGCTAAGCATGTGCAACAAACACTCGCTGAAATAGAGGTAGATACGTCACATTGCCGCAGTGTTGACGGCCCAAATGGTCGGGCAATTTTGACAATCAAAGATGGTGAAAGAGTTTTTATTTCATCGAACGAAGGAGGGATTAGCAAATCAGTTCCAATGGAATTCATTTTCGACGATCTCGATTACCTGCAATCGTTTTCAATTGTGCACACCGGTACGTATGGCTATATGGATAGTTATCTAGCCCAATTGCAACACCTAAACCCCTTGGTCAGCTACGACTTTTCGGAAGACTTCGATAATGAACAAGCACTGTCCCTGTGTAAGTATATCGACTTCGGTTTTTTTTCCTGCGCCGAATGGACTGAAGAAGCAACAATGGAACTTCTTGAAAAAGCTGTGAATAGAGGCTGTACCATCGCAGTGGCCACACGAGGTCCCCACGAAGTTATTCTGTATGATGGTCTATCCTGGTTTAGACAGGCTCCCCGGGCAGTGAAACCCCTAGACACGCTCGGAGCTGGAGATGCCTTTATCAGCGGATTCCTGATTTCCTATGTCGGAGGCAAAGACAACACCAATGTTCGGCAGGCCTCGTTGATCGAAAGCTCCCTCGGGAAAGCTGCTTCATTTGCCGCCGAGATTTGCCAGCTTCACGGTGCTTTCGGATACGGATTACGCTATTGAGCTGTGTAAACGAGGTGCGTTTAAACCACAAATAATCAACTATATTTGAAAAAACCTAAATACCTAACTATGATAAAATTAAAGTTACTCTCCATATTCCTGATATTTTCGTTAGCTATCTCGGCACAAGAAAAAAAACAAGATTCAACCTCTGTGCCCGAACCTAAGTCATTTATCAGCACTCATCAAATAATAAGCGGGGGTAAAACAATTAGATATAAGGCACTTGCATCAGAAACATATTTAAAGGATAAATCTGAAAAACCGGTTGCTTCTATATGGTCAGTTGCATATGTTCAGGAAGGAGTAAGTGACCCTACAAAACGCCCGGTCACTTTTGTATTTAATGGAGGTCCCGGTTCGGCATCTGTGTGGCTGCATATGGGGATGTTTGGTCCTGAATTGGTAAAAATAAACTCAGAAGCAAAAGAAGATGATGGCGCAGCTCCTTATAATTTAGTGAATAATAAAAATGGATTATTTGATCTGACGGATCTTGTTTTTATTGACCCTGTTGGCACCGGCTATAGCCGGGTTATTGGGAAAGGTAAAGTTAAAGATTATTGGGGCCTGAATGAAGATGCCAAATCCATAGCAAAATTTATGAGGCAATGGATAACTGAAAATAACCGTTGGTTTTCACCAAAGTTTATTGCTGGTGAAAGTTTTGGTACGGTAAGGGCAGTAACAGTAGCCAATACTTTAGAGAGCGATGGACAAAATATGGCATTAAATGGCTTAATACTTATTTCTCAGGCCCTGGATTATGCCGGCTCAACATCAGTTCACGACAATATAACTTCATATCTCACCTACTTGCCCAGTATGGCCGCAACTGCCTGGTATCATAAAAAAGCAGGTCAGGGTAAAACACTGGAATCATTTATTGATGAGTGCAGAACGTACACTTTTAATTCTTATGCTCCTGTACTTTACAAGGGTTCCTTGCTCAATGAAACTGAGAAAAATGAGGCAGCTGAAAAGTTGAGCTATTTTACGGGTCTGGATAAGGACTACATTTTAAAATCGGACCTTCGGATTTTAATGCATAGATTTCAAAAGGAATTACTTGCAGGTCAGGGTCTTGCTCTTGGCAGATTAGATGGTCGTTTTATGGGAAATGAAGTTGATAAATTATCCGATGGCCCGCATCTTGGAGATGCATCAGATTATCAGATAAGCGCCGCGTATACTGCGGCCCTAAATCATTATTATGCATCTGTACTTAATGTAAAAATGGATCGTCCGTATTTAACTTCTAATGATAAAATTTATAAAAAATGGAATTGGAGAACTGTTCCGAAAGAAAAAATGTGGGAGCCTGATTTTGTTAATGTTGCCCGAAAATTGAGTGAAACGATGAGAAGGAATACGGAAATGAAAGTTATGGTGGCGAGTGGATATTTTGATTTAATATGCCCGTTTTTTGATGCGGAGTATACTTTTTCCCGGAACGGAATTGAGAGAGAAAAAATAAAAATGACCTATTACGAAGCAGGCCATATGATGTATACACATGAACCTGATTTTCTAAAATTGTCCAGTGATATTCGGGAATTTCTGTCGAATTGAAAACACAGAACAAAGCTCAGTTCCAAACTAAAAATACAGTGCGTAGTAATACGCTGCCACGACTCATATACTGAACCTTATAGGCCATTAAAATGCAAATCATAATTGAAACAGAAAGATTGATTTTAAAAGAAATGGTAATGGCCGATGCCCAGGATATGCTACGGCTATACTCCATTCCTGAAGTTCAGAAGTATACCGGAGAAGACGTTATTACCACTTTAGAAGGGATACACCATATTATAAAAGAAAAGATCAATGATTATGAACTTTATGGATATGGCAGATGGGTAGCAATACTAAAGGATGGGCAGCAATTTATAGGCTGGGCGGGTTTGGCCTATCTGCCTGAATTTGGTGAAATTGATCTTGGATATAGATTCTTGCCCGAATATTGGGGGGCGGGGTTTGCGACGGAGGCATCAAAAGCAATTTTGGATTATGGATTTAATAAACTAAAATTAGAAAAGATTATTGCTATCGCAATGAAAGAGAATAAAGCATCGATCAGAGTAATGGAAAAAGCTGGAATGCAATTCGACAAATTTGCCCCTTATGAACCCGGGGGCGAAGATTTTGTTTGGTATTGGTGCGACCAAAAGCTCATAAGAAAGAAATATCCCCTTCGCTAGCCTACTTCGCCGACCGCGTATCGCTGAAGCTTTAGCGGAGGCACAAGTAGCTAGGCTACGAAGGCTGAGAAGCTTTTGGGGATTAAAGAAAACCTAAGAAACCAAACTGTACTAACAAAAATCTGCCTATGAACTTAAAGCAACTATTTTACATCGCCATTCTGTTGGCTGTTGGCTGCAAAAATGGAACTAAGTCTGAAGCTTCTGTTAGCCAGAACAATACTATTGCTATCGCAAATCAGTTTATTGATGCCTTCTATTCTTTTAACAGAGACAGTTTAAAAGGAACGCTCTCAGTTGCTGAAGAATCTCAACCCAGTATTTTGTATTATCAGAAATGGGCAGAATGTGGAAACTACGAAATAGTAAAACGCTTCAACTGCGAAGAAAAGAATGATACGCTGGTGATATGCCCTATCATGGTAAAAGATGACCTGATGAGTGCCCTTCAAATAGATTTAAATGTTACGGACACTTTTCATATAACTATAAAAAATCAACAAATAAGATCTGTTCAGACCTCCTCAAATGATCCTGATTTGTACTATGAAGCCAGGGAGTGGATGAATAAGAACCGACCTGAGTTAATAGAAGAACCCTGCAAGGGGATGTGGGAGGGAGGCCCTACACCATGTGAATGTATTAAAGCAATAGTACAGGGACTTACTGAATTTAAGGCCCATGTCGGCCGAAACGCAGTGAAGGCTGGCCACCGTCCTCGTGCAACACAGTGAAGGCCGACCTGTCCACCGTAACGGAGTGAAGGTGGGCAGTTCGATGCGAAACGATGTGAAAGAGGCTTTTATATATTTCTTCTTGTACTCTTATTCTTCAGCTAATTTTATGTTTTTTTGAGTTCTTCTTTGCCATATCGTATAGGCCAATAAACCATAGGCCAGTGCCATTACGAGGAATGCAATTAGGAATCCCAAAAAGGGGATAAAAGTCAATAATCGTATAACAATTGCCAGGCCCAATGCTATAAACGAGGACCTCCAAAACCCCCAGGGTTGGCCATCGCGTTTCTCCAAATAATAGGTAAGCAGCAGGGCCCCTACTAAATGCCCGAACAGCACACTAAATAGATAGAACGACAGCAGGAACAAGCTTATTGGGATGCCTATGATCATCATAAAAGTAAACGCAATAAGTAAGGGCAGGCCGAAGAGGTAAATAAGACCATAGCCAAAACTTCTCAAGAGATCTTCTTTGATATAGCTAACCGCCTCGGCAAAAAGAGGATTAAAGAAATAATTCAATAACAGGATAACCAAAAATGCCGAAAGCACATAGAAGATCCAAAAGCCAAAAGCAGCGATTCCAAAGAATTTCCAGGGAATTTCCTCCTGTTCACCCATCAGGGTTTCGTCTAGTTTGGCCGTGGCATTGACCAGCGAATTCTCAAAACCTATTTCACCGTCTTTCGCCCAATAGGTGACATCTTTATGGAATTGGGCATTTTCACCAATTTCCAATTCTTCGGCTGCGATTTCGGAGGTGCCGTATATTTTTCCGTTTATTGCCAGTTCTTCCGCACGCAGTATGGCATCACCTTCTACTATGCCATCCATTTTCAGTTCGCCCGCCTGTGCTTTTAGCATACCTATAATGACTCCTTTTATTCTGGTCTTGCCCCCCACGCTTATCAGATTGCCTTTTATGACGGCATCTCTGGTAATCGTAAGTTCGCCGCCCGCAACGATGACATCATCGCCGACCTCTGAGTCGATGGTTAGTTTTCCACCCGCCATACGGATATCATCTGCCACGTAACCTTTGACAATAATCTCTCCACCGGCTACAATAAGATCCTGGGCAATGGAATCGTTTACGGTAATGTACCTGCCGGCTGCTACTGCATCGCCACTAACCATTGCATCAATACTGATATCCTTACCCGCCAGGTATACATCGTCGCTCTGTGGCGTTGAAATGGTAACATCCTCGCCGGATTTGAATTGTGAGATCGCTAAAAGGGGGAATAACCAAATGAATAGAAGTGTCCGGGTTTTCATAATCATGATTTTTAATGAACCCCAAAAGAATTCATATTGTGGCACTTATGAAATGATATAGATCACTTGAAGTTAAATTACGAGCTTCGCACCTCGCATTTAATTCACTACCTTATAGAGGGCCAACCAGGTGTTCTACTAATATGACTAAAATGTTTTTGGCATAAAAAAAGGGGCCTTTTTAGGCCCCCTTTATGGAATTAGACTTGACTAAACTACTTGTTAACGTGCTGCCTTGTCGCAGACCAGTAAGCACTTCTGTTGTTTTTTGTGTTGGAAAAGAAGGTAACCCTTGTTGACGCAACTGGTGTCTGATTTCTAAAAGTTCTCATAATTTTTATTTTTTTTATTACTATTTCCTATGTTATAAATCTTAATTAACGTCATACTATTTATAATTTATTCCTTATAAATAATTTACAGGACAAATGTACTGTCCAAATCGCTCCCTCTGTACAACTAGATTTTCCAATATATATGCTATATTAACTACATTATCCCCCTATAATAGTATAAGAGTTAATATACTACATATTCAGGTTAATTCTGTAACTGTGGATTGCAATGTGGTAGAAAATATAGTGTGCAAGTGGAGGTTGGAAGTTCGACTTTCGTACTTTGCACCTCGTATTTAATTCAATAGCTTATAGAGGACCAATCAGGTTTTCTACTCCTATGCCTACTGATAAATGTCATGGTTGACATAAGTAATTGCCCCTACTTTTATATCCTACCTTACCAATACGAATACGGATATGAAAGCAATGGTCCTGAATAAAAGTTCTGATTTGAAAGAAAACAGAGCGCCTCTTCAATTGTTAGATATTCCCATTTCTGAACCTAAAGAAAATGAAGTGCGCATTAAAATTTCAGTTTGCGGGGTTTGCCATACCGAACTCGACGAGATTGAGGGAAGATTGGCACCGCCAAAACTTCCGGTAGTCCCCGGACATCAGCTTATTGGGCATGTAGATAAATTAGGCAAAGGCACTTCAAAATTCAAACTTGGCGACAGGGTAGGGGTAGCGTGGATCTTTTCTGCCTGCGGCAAATGCAAATTTTGTCTGGAGGGCAATGAAAATCTTTGTGATGATTTCTGCGCCACTGGTAAGGATGTAAACGGAGGTTATGCAGAATATATGACCGTTCCGGAAAAATACGCCCATACTATTCCCCGCTTTTTTACCGATGCTGAAGCGGCCCCTTTGCTGTGTGCAGGGGCCATCGGCTACCGCTCTATTCAGCTTGCTCAAATTAGGGACGGGGATAATTTGGGACTTACGGGTTTTGGCGCTTCGGCACATTTGGTGCTCAAAATGGTTAACCACCGCTACCAGAATACAAAAGTTTTTGTGTTTGCGAGAAAAGCTGAAGAACGGCAGTTTGCCATGGAACTCGGGGCGTTCTGGTCTGGCAAAACTACCGATGCATCGCCCGAAAAGCTCGATGCTATTATAGATACTACGCCTGCATGGGTGCCAGTTGTGGAGGCCCTGGGTAATCTGGAAAAGGGAGGTAGACTGGTCATCAATGCCATTAGAAAAGAAAAAGGCGACCAGGAATATCTTCAAAAGCTATCATACCGTGACCATATTTGGATGGAGAAGGAAATTAAGTCGGTCGCCAATGTAACGGCTAAAGACGTGTCCGATTTTTTGGAGCTGGCGGCAAAGGCCCGCATTAAACCGGAGGTGCAAATGTATCCTTTAGAACAGGCAAACGTAACGCTACTTGAGCTAAAGGAACAAAAGATCAGGGGCGCAAAAGTGTTGCAAATCCTTTAGAAAATAATCCTCAGAACTGATCTGACTGATCCTAATCATTTCACCGAACGGTTTAAGTTCGCACTTTTGTTTTATACAAAATCAATAAAATTGGAAAACATGAAAACCTATTCCAAAAGTCAAAAGGAGTTCCGCTTATTTGTGGCGAGTACCTATTCTGATTTGGTCCGGCATAAGAAAATGGGCGAGAAAAAAGCGTTTAACGAACTGCTGTTAAAAACCTTGCCCCAAGTAAAGCATTATATTGTGAAGAGATTGAATACGGCGATATCAAAAGGAAACCTTCCCCAGGGAAAATACAGACCTGCCGATTTCTTAGATCAATTATTCATCACGGTATATGATCATTTTGATGAGGTTAATAATCAAAAAGACTTGTACCCATGGCTGTTCAAAAAGGCTGATGAATTGTTGAATAATACCATTGTCCAGGAGGAATTTGATGAGGTTTTCTTTCAGAACATCGATGACTTTTCAAAACCGGCTTGGGATGCCATGGAAGAAAAATTCTCTACTGATGGAGATGGTGATCTGGTTATGATGGACGAATTGGACGATATATCCTACGGAAAGAACAATGATATCTTGAACCACGTTTTTGTGGAAGGTGATAATAATGAAATGATTGCCAAACTAGATAGTGAATGGGGCGAAAAGAATATCAGGAAGCATGCCGAAATGGTGTTGTACCATTTGCCGCTACCGATGCGCAGGGTCTATGAACTTGCAACAGAACACCATTTTAATGTCGAAGAAATCGCAGAAATAATAAATCAAAACCTTCAAGAAGTGAAACAACTTTTAGAAGAAGCCCGCAAGGCGCTCAAAACCAGTTTCCATACCAGGTACAAGCGAATAAATTAATAATTACTACTGTCATGAACACGAAAACTTTTAATCAAAAATCAGATTTTTTATTGGGTGTAGGGTTAGACATTCTACATAGAGAGAGCATGGAATGGTTAGATACCATTTACTTCTGGAAAGACGAGACCAGGTTTTTCGCTGATCTGTTGCAAAAAAAAGAGGTCATGGAACTGGAATATGGCGAAATGCTCAGTAATCTGGACAAGATCCATGAGAACCTGTTCAACTATCTGGCTGACGATATTATCAGCCATGAAAAATTATTGGCCCGTTTGGAAAAAGGCGAAAAAGGACTTGCGGATGCTGATTACAGAGATACGCACAAAGAACTAAAGAAATGTATGGAACTTTTTACGAGCGATTTCCGCGAGTTTAAAAAAATGGTCTTTGGGTATGTCAAAAAACTTTGAACTGAAAAAGTAGTAGAAGTAATAAACGGCCAAACAAATCTATAAGGCACGACTTTGGAAATCAACATTTTCACGGAAGAATAGGGGATAGCAGAATGCATCTCCTCGATTTATAGAAAATGCCAATGATATTCATAAACTTTAAACAGATCACTGGTCAAAAACATGTCATGGCCATTAATAGATATAAAATAAAATGGTCTCGGAAACAACGCTTTTTGCGATCATTATTGCTACATATACTTTGAAAGAAACCTAAAAAAATCTTTTTTCAAATCTGCATAGATCTGTCGCTGGGTCTCCATTCGGTTTCTGAATTCCACATGTTTTTTTACGAGTATTGTATCTAGAGCATCTTGTCCTGTTTTTGTTTGGGCAGCAATACGAATCTCATGCTGCTCAATAGCTTCCTGCATATCGTCTATGACACGGTCATGAAGGATAAATTCATTTTGATAATGTTCCAATTGCGCCAATACTTCCTTATCGGTCCAACGGGTTACAAGTTCGCCTAGCCTGTTTTTAAAGGATTTTAACTCGTCTTCCCAAAATGCAAGTTCGGACCGCCATTGCTGGTGTTCAAAATGTAGATCTTCATTGTAGATTATTTCTTTCCGTTTTTGTGTTTTTTCCATGATGCCTTTATTTTTTTAGTTTAATTATTCAGTGCTATAATTTCATTCCGTGGCGCGGGTCCACCTGATTAGCAGGCCAGGGTATCTGTTGAACGGAAGTACCCCGCTCTGAAATACAAAGTGTGCGAACTTAGCTTTTCACTCTTTGCTATTGACTAATTCATTTATACCTCTTTTACCCAATATCTCCTCCAGATCCTCTTTTTCAACTACTTCTTGTTTTAAGAGGAGTTGCGCTAGTTTTTCCAATTCGTCACGATGTTCCAACAGTAAGTTTTTTGTTCTTTCATAGGCCGTGGTCACCAGCTCCTTTACTTCCTTGTCGATCTGTTGCGCCATATTTTCGCTATAGGGTTTCCCCAATAACTGTTCATTTCGACCTGAGGAGTCGTAGAAACTGATTGGGCCTATCTCCTCATCCAGGCCATAGTAGGCTACCATGGTATAAGCCTGTTTCGTTACCTTTTCCAAATCGTCCAAAGCCCCTGAGGATGGCTCATTAAAAATAATCTCCTCCGCGGCCCGGCCTCCTAAGGAGGCACAAATCTGATCCATAAACTGCGATTTTGTTACAATTTGTCTTTCTTCGGGAAGGTACCAGGCGGCACCTAAAGATTTCCCACGCGGAATGATGGATACCTTAACCAAAGAATCTACATTTTTAAGATACCAACTAACTACGGCGTGGCCAGCTTCATGGTGTGCCACAATTTCTTTTTCCTTGGGTGAGATGATTTTGCTTTTGCGTTCCATACCACCGATGACCCGATCACGGGCTTCCAAAAAATCTTCTTGTTCCACTGTCTTTTTTTTCTTTCGGGCCGCGATCAGCGCAGCCTCATTGCAGATATTGGCAATGTCGGCCCCTGAAAATCCTGGACTTAATTTAGCCAGCAGTTCCACATCTACATTTTTTGAAAGTTTTAGTGGACGCAGGTGTACCCCAAAAATTTCTTTCCGTTCCTCTTTGGTTGGCAGTTCCAAATAGATATGACGGTCAAAGCGGCCGGGTCGCAGCAGGGCCTTGTCCAGCACATCCGGGCGG
>Ga0209013_10002143_pt1 | contig 17998 bp, 16 predicted proteins | sample Cruoilmetagenom2_FD_187291 | JGI IMG/M metagenome (GOLD analysis project Ga0209013, IMG submission 187291) | Oil polluted marine microbial communities from Coal Oil Point, Santa Barbara, California, USA - Sample 2 (SPAdes) (version 2) | ecosystem: Environmental > Aquatic > Marine > Oil seeps ...
GTTGGCACTTAAGGTTTTGCGCTGATTTTACGAGAACGGCGCCTCTCGGCTCGCGATCCGGGGTCAACCTCTTCCGTCGATACCTATCATCCCCGGTGAGTTCATTATAACATAGCGGGTATGCGGGTGATTGATAGAAAGAGATAAGAAAGAAATCACGGATACTTGATGGAATTAACCAAGGGGCGGTTCGGGTTCGATGCAATCTTCATGCAATCCGCAGTTCATTCGCCAGCAGTGCCCCTCGTTAGCGAGCAGGATATCTGCCTCGTCAGGCCCCCAAGAACCAGGGTCATATACTGCCAGATCTTCCGTTGAGGAGTCTTCCCAGGATTTGATGAGGGGATCGATAATTGACCAGGCTGTTTCAATGCCATCACTGCGAGTAAATAGCGAAGGGTCGCCGGCAATGGCTTCGCTCAATAAACGTTCGTAGGCGCCAGGCAGTGTATTGTGTTCAAAATACCGCTGGTAGTGGAATTCCATATCGACCGGCCTCATATTCTGCTCCGAATCGGGCTCTTTGGCCTGGAACTTCAAGTGAATGCCTTCATCGGGCTGGATACAGATGGATAGGATATTAGGCGTCATCTGATCCGGGTCAGTTAATCCAAACATCAAATGAGGAGGGCGCTGAAATTCGATGTTGATTTCGGTAGCCTTGCGCTTAAGCGATTTGCCGGAGCGTAAATAAAACGGCACACCTTTCCAGCGCCAATTATCAATGTAGAGTTTTATAGCAGCATAGGTAGGTGTGCGTGAATAATCCACCACTCCCTTTGCGGAGCAATATCCAATATATTGACCAGCAATTGAATTTTCTCTTTCCAACGGCCGGATGGACCGCAGCAGTTTTACTCTTTCGTTGCGGATTGGTTCTGCGTTAAATGAATTTGGGGCTTCCATTGCAACGAGTGAAAGCAGTTGAAAGAGATGATTTTGGAACATATCCCTCAGAATTCCGGCTTTGTCATAATAATCGGCCCGGTGGCCAACATCTACACTCTCTGCTACAGTGATCTGAATATTGTCGATATAGTGGCGGTTCCAGATGGGTTCGAAAATGGCGTTTGCAAAACGGAAGAAAAGAATATTCTGGGCAGTCTCTTTACCCAAATAATGATCTATTCGATAGATCTGGTTCTCTTTGAAGATCTCATGGATCTGTTCATTAAGTTCCCTGGCTGTGGCCAGATCCCTGCCGTACGGTTTTTCGATGATCACATGGCGCCAGGGAGATTGATCCCCTAATTCCTGAGTGGCGAGTCCGGACATACCCATGTTGAGCACGGTTTCTGTGTAAAATTCAGGAGAGATAGCCAGGTAATACAGCCGATTTGTTGGTCCGTTTTCCAGGTTGGTTAATTTATCCGCAAATCTTATGTAATCAGCAGGATCGGTCAGGTTGCCGCTTAGATAATGGATCTTCTGTGAAAACTTATTCCAACTCTCGGCCTGGAATGAATCCGGATGGAATTTTTGGACACCAGCCATCAAGCGATCCTGGAATTCCTTGTCTGTATAGTTGGATCGACTTGTTCCGAGAATGTTAATCTCTGGCAGCCTTTCCTTCTGATAAAGATTGAATAATGCCGGGATGAGTTTTCTATGGGTCAGATCCCCCGATGCGCCAAAGATCAGTATGGAAATGGGGTGATTATTCATAGTTAATAGAGGGGGGTAATCACGTCTGTCTCAGTAAGATTTTTGTTGAAGCAAGTCTCGAATATAACTTCCGCAATGGACTCGGGCTTTATCCATTTGGATTTGTCTGCTTTTGGCATTGCCCGCTGATTCTCTGGTGTATCAATAGTTCCTGGAATTATGCATCTGGCTTTAATCCCGGATGAAGAACCCTCGGCAGCGATGCTTTCAGTTAATCTCAACACGGCCGCTTTGGCTGCACTGTAGGAACCCATTTTCTTCTTTCCTTTTAAAGAAGGCCTGGCGCCTATAGAAATGATAGTACCATTATTCTGATCGATCATAGCCGGGATAATAGATCTGCTGGTGTTTAAAAGGGTCTTAACATTGATATTCATCATCAGGTCCCATTTATCTGGAGTTATTTCATGGACCAGTTCTCCCATATGAAAGCCGCCAGTTGTATGGACCAGGCAATCAATATGCCCGAAGGTCTTCAAAGCAGTATCTACGGCAGCCTGAACAAGGTCAGGATCGGTCAGATCGACATTTGTCAAAAGTAGATGGTCCTTGGAGTCCTCCAGGTCTGGAAAGTGCTCCTTGATCCTATCCGGATGGCGATCGACCAATACGAGTGAGACAATTTCTTTTCGCAGCCTCTCGATAACAGCAGAGCCGAGATTGCCAGCGGGTCCTGTGACCAGGATTACTTTTCTGGGAAGTTTATTTGTTGATGTCATAATAGATTTCTTTTTAGGATGGTGATATTACGCTATTCTGGATAGAGGGATCCTGCTTTCTATTGATGATTGAAAACGGGTTGTTCTTACCAGGAACAATAATTTGAAGAATGTTATTCCCATTCAATAGTACCGGGAGGTTTGCTGGTAATGTCATAAACAACCCGGTTGATGCCTTTCACTTCGTTAACGATGCGGTTGGAAATCCTGGCCAGGATCTCTGATGGAAAACGCGCCCAATCAGCGGTCATAAAATCATCTGTCGTCACTGCTCTGAGAGCGATCACATCCTCATAGGTGCGCTGATCGCCCATCACACCGACTGCCTTTACCGGTAATAATACGGCAAAGGCTTGCGATGACCCGCGGACAACACCTTCCTTTGTATAGTGAAGCAGATTTTCCTTTTCCAGCTCTTGAAGATAGATTGAATCTGCCTCTCTTAAACGATCAACCCGATCAGAAGTAACTTCACCCAGGCAGCGAATGGCCAATCCTGGGCCAGGAAATGGTTGGCGCCAGACCAGAGAGTGTGGCAGCCCCAATTCCTCACCGATCTTCCTTACTTCATCTTTAAAAAGATACCGCAGAGGCTCAATCAGGCTGAAAGACATATTCTCTGGCAGCCCTCCGACATTATGGTGGGTTTTGATCGTTTCCGATTCCGGCCTATCCGGTGCAGCAGATTCCACAACATCTGGATAGATCGTTCCCTGAACCAGGTAATCAGGAGTGCCCAAGTTTCGGGCTTCTTCCTCAAAGATCCGGATGAAACGATTGCCGATCCTGGAACGTTTTTCTTCTGGATCTGAGATACCTTTTAGATCTTGAAAAAACAGGTTTGCTGCTGGAACAGTTATCAGGTTTATCTGCAGATTTTCTTGGAGGGCTGCTTTCACATCGCGGACCTCGTTTTTTCGAAGAAGCCCGGTATCTACAAAAACGGCATCCAGCTGATTTCCAACAGCTTTATGAACCAGGGCAGTTGCTACACTGGAATCGACCCCACCGCTGACTGCCGATAGGACTCTTGAATTTCCGATCTCATTTTTGATTTGGGAGACACTTTCCTCGATGATCGATGCAGGTGTCCAGCTGGCACGGATATTACAGATATGAAACAGGAAATTTCTGATAATCTCTGTGCCAATTGAGGTATGTTTCACTTCAGGATGGAATTGGACCCCGAAAAGCTGGCGGTTGAGATCCCCCATAGCTGCCAGAGGAGTATTTTCTGTTGTTGCCAATCGGGAAAATCCGTCAGGCAGTTTGGTTATCTGATCCCCATGAGACATCCAGACCTGGTGAGCTCCGGTAGGGATGAGTGGGTTCTGCTGTTCTGTAATTAACTGCGTGTAGCCAAACTCCCTGGCAGTAGAGGCCGTGATCTCACCTTCCAGGGCATCTGCCATGGCTTGCATGCCGTAGCAGATCCCCAGCATTGGGATTCCAAGTGAAAGAAGGAAAGTGGGAAATTTAGGCGCGTTCTGAGAATAGATCGATGCCGGTCCCCCGGAAAGGATGATTCCAGCTGGTTGAATCTCAGAGATGGTTTCAGCAGTAGCAGACCAGGGCAGTTGGAGAGAGTATATAGATTGTTCTCGTACAATCCGTGTGATCAACTGAGTATATTGTGATCCAAAATCAAGTATGACTATCGTATCTGTTGTCATGATCTATGAAAGAAAATGCCTTCCTCTGACATAGATTCTATTCTCGCGAGAGATTCAACATGGATGTTCATTGCTTCCAGGCGTTCCCGGCCTTCTTCAAATGTCTTTTCAATCAATGCACCAACCCCAACAACAGTGGCTCCCGCAATTTCTGCCAACCGAATCAACCCTTCGATGGTCTTTCCGGTTGCCAGAAAATCATCAATGATCAATACTCTTTCACCAGTTCCCAGGTATTCCGGAGAAACGATCAATTCAACAGTTCTACCTTTTGTATGGGAAGGTGATAAGGTTAACAGAACCTGGTCAGGCATTGTGATGGGTTTATTCTTTCGAGCAAACACTACCGGGATTCCCAGGTGCAGTCCAGCTGAAACTGCAGGCGCGATGCCGGAGATCTCTGCAGTCAAGATCTTGGTGGCGGAAAAATTCATGAATAATTTGGCAAATTCCTTTCCAGCTTCATTCATCAATTCCGGGTCGACCTGGTGGTTGACAAAACTGTCCACTTTGAGAATTCCATTCCCGATATAATGACCATCTTTCTGAATTCGCTCTTCTAATAATTTCATTCTTCCTCCCTGAAATAATTTCCCTCAGTATACACTGAAAATGCTGCTTTCCAGATCGGCCTTGCCGGGAAAATAAAAAACCCCACTCCCAATCGGGGGAGCAGGGTTCTTCAAGAACGATCCAATTTTAGAAATTAGCCTTTAGAAGGCATGTAGCGGGAGAGCTTCACTGCCAGATTTGAAAGAGGTAGTGTCTGAAGCCAGACTTTGCCGGGTCCTTTTAATGTGGCAAGGAATAGACCTTCGCCCGCGAAAAGGACATTTTTCAAACCCTTAACAGCTACGATATCATAATCAATACTGGGTTCAAACATGGCAATATGACCAGGGTCAACTTTCATAATTTCCCCAGCACCAAGTTCAATCTCACGAACCTCGCCGGGGATTTCCACAAAAGCAGTACCGGGTCCAGTTATTTTCTGCAGAATAAAACCTTCACCACCGAATAAGCCCGCGCCAAGCCTTTTTCGAAAATGCATTTCAATCTTGACGGATTCTTCAGCACACATAAAGGCGTCTTTCTGGCAGATCAGACTCTGTCCGGCAGACAAATTCAGACCAATTACTTTCCCCGGAACTTCAGGAGTGAAAGTGATCAACCCATCCTGGCTTTGACAGGTGTAAGTGGTTAGAAACAAAGATTCGCCTGCCAGCATTCTGCCCAGTCCGGCTCCCAATCCACCTCGAGTGCTGGTATCCATCTTAAAAGAACCCCTCATCCAGGCCATTCCGCCAGATTCTGAGTAGATAGATTCACCCTGCTTTAGGTGAATATCGACGGATTCCATCAGGGTACCGTTTTTCTTGTATTGCATTTCTTCCTCCAATGTTTACGGTAGATCCCATCCAATAATTAGAGCATTTTTAAAGTATATTATTTCCGGTTTATCGACTATCCGGTACAATAGTAGCTTGTTAATCTTATAAACGGATAATTGATGGAAATGTTGTACCTGGGAGAGTTAGCAGCCATAATCACCTCAATTACCTATGCTGTGAATTCGACCCTGTTCACAGTTGCTGGAAGAGTGGTTGGATCGACCGTTGTCAACAGGGTGAGGTTGGTTGCCGCCTGCCTGTTCTTAACCTGCGCGCATTGGATCTTTTTAGGCAGCCTCTGGCCTGTGGGCGCTGAGTGGGATCGATGGTTCTGGTTGGGATTATCTGGTATTGTTGGGCTGGTTCTGGGTGATGCCTTTTTATTCCAGGCGTTTTTGTGGGTCGGTCCGAGGCTCTCAATGTTGATGATGAGCCTGGCTCCGATCATCGCAGCGGCCGCAGCCTGGATCTTCCTGGGGGAAACTCTTTCCTTGTGGCAGATCTCAGGAATACTGATTACTTTGATTGGTATCGGCTGGGTCGTAATGGAGAAGAACAAGAACCAACCGCCTGATAAAGAGAATTATCTTAAAGGGATCCTGTTTGGCCTTGGCGGGGCAGCAGGTCAGGGATTGGGTGTGGTTCTGGCAAAACTTGGCCTGAATGGCAGCTTTTCTCCAATCTCTGCCAACTTCATACGCATGTTCACTGCCATGATCGTGATCTGGGCAGCTACCCTCTTTCAGAAAGAGTTTAAGAATACAATCAATAAAGTTGTTACAAATCCAAAAGCATTATGGGGAATTATTGGCGGCGCTTTTTCAGGTCCATTTCTTGGCGTCTCGCTATCTTTGTTTGCCCTCCAACATACCAGCATAGGTGTAGCTAGTACTTTGATGGCGCTGCCGCCAATCTTTTTACTGCCAGTTGAAAAATTCATTTTCAAAGAAAAAGTGGGGTGGGGGGCTGTTATCGGCACAGTTATAGCAATGGTAGGGGTTGGCGTGTTATTCTTGTTGTAGATGAACATTATTATATGATTTTGCTGACATGCTATAATGCAGAAACTTACATTATCAATTGGTTTTGGATTTTGTTTTTGTCGGAGGATGGATGTATAAAACGCATACTTGTGGTGAATTAAATATTGAACATGTAGGTCAGGAAGTATCTCTGGCAGGCTGGGTAGACCGGGTACGCGATCTTGGCGGCGTCAGTTTTATCGACCTGCGCGACCGCTTTGGCATTGTTCAGGTTGTTTCAAATCCAGAAACATCTCAAGAGGTCCATCAAGATCTCGTGCCAGTCCGGAATGAATGGGTGATCCAGGTGATCGGAACTGTCAGGAAAAGACCTGAAGGAATGACAAACACCGATTTATCCACTGGTGAGATAGAGGTTGAAATTTCCCGGATAGAGGTTCTGAACCCGTCTGTCACACCACCATTCCAAATTAATCAAGAAGAAGATGTTGAAGAACAAACCCGCCTCAAATACCGCTATCTGGATCTGCGCCGGCCCAGGATGAGGAATAACATCATTCTGCGCCATAAGATCGTGGCTTTTATCCGCCGCTATCTGGATCAAAAAGATTTCCTGGAGATTGAAACCCCGATCCTATTTAAAACAACACCAGAGGGAGCCCGGGACTATATTGTGCCCTCGAGAGTACACCCTGGTCAATTTTACGCGCTTCCGCAATCTCCCCAGCAGTTAAAACAGATGCTCATGGTGGCCGGAATGGAAAGGTATTTCCAGATTGCTCGCTGTTTTCGTGATGAAGACCAGCGTGGTGATCGCCAGCCAGAGTTCACCCAGCTGGACATCGAAATGTCATTTGTTGAACGAGATGATGTAATGGCTTTACTGGAAGACCTGTATACCGGTCTTGTTGCCGAAGTCAGGACAGATAAACAAGTTTTCGAAGCACCCTGGCCTCGTTTGACTTACCAGGACGCCCTGGATAGATTTGGAAAAGATAACCCGGATATCCGATTTGGTTTTGAATTGAAAGATATTTCGGATCTCGCGCCCGAATCAGGTTTCAGGGTTTTCGCTGACACAATTGAAAAAGGCGGTCTGGTCAAGGGAATCAATGCCAAAGGCATTGGTGACTACAGCCGGAAACAGATCAATGAGTTGACTGAATATGTCAAACAATTCGGCGCTGGAGGTCTGGCATACCTGGCCCTGACAAGTGAGGGAGAAGAGCGTTCATCCTTTGCAAAATTCCTATCATCCGAGGTCAAAGAAGAATTGATCAAACGCCTGGATGGAACACCGGGAGACCTGCTGCTCTTTGTTGCAGATGCCCCTGAAGTAGTTTATGAAAGCCTGGGTAGATTACGGGAGGAATTACGTGACCGCCTGGAGCTGGTAGACAATGGTGTTTTGGGTTTTTGCTGGGTCATTGATTTTCCCCTGGTCAACTGGAACGCAGATGAAAAACGCTGGGATCCCAGCCACCACCTATTCACATCCCCGATGTTTGAGGATATCGACATGCTGGAAGAGGATCCCTCCAAGGTCCGTGGACAGCAGTACGACCTGGTTCTAAACGGGTATGAAATTGCCGGGGGATCGATAAGAATTCATAACGCTGATCTACAGGAGAAGATCTTTGGTTTGATCGGCCTGGATATGGACGTTGCCCGGGAACGTTTTGGCCATATGCTGCGCGCTTTTTCTTATGGGACACCTCCCCATGGAGGTATTGCCTCTGGTATTGATCGTTTGTGCATGCTGCTGGCAGATGAACCCAATATCCGCGAGGTGATCGCTTTTCCAAAGAATCAATCAGCCCGGGATCTGATGGGAAATGCGCCATCATCCGTTGAACCTGGTCAGCTGGAAGAACTGCATATTAAAGTAGACCTGGAGTAGATTTCAGGACAAAAAAACCCTATTCAGTTGGGAATACCTATGGTAAAGTGTATTCACCCTACTGTGTACGCGATGTGATCTGAGTGTTTTGAGCCAACACCAAATTTAAGGGTTCCTATATCGATGGAGTAACGCGATAGGCCTGAGCCAAGGCGAAGCTTCTGATGCGGACACCCAAACTGCGCAAGCAGGTTCAAGACTAAATCACACACGGCATGGCGGGGTGTTTTTATTTAATGTGGTTGAAGGGGAGAAGAGAGAAAAACTTCGGGGAATCCATCAGAATGGGAGCAGTTTGGTGATCGCAACCTGGATCAGGATGGCATGGTCGAAGGCCAAGGGTGGGAGATCATTCAATCCAAACCAATCTGCATCAGCGGCATCATCTCCTGCTTGGATTTGAATTTGATCCCCGACACCAAGAACACACCCAAAACATGTAGATATTACCCGTCCACGCGGATCCCGTTCAGGGTCACCGAAAGTTCGGATTTGGGAAAGCTGCACATTATTAACCCCAGTTTCCTCGAATAATTCTCGCCGGGCTGCCGCTTCCAGGGATTCATCCATTTCGATAAATCCACCAGGCAGGGCATATTTTCCCTTATAAGGCGCTCGAGCCCGCTGGATCAGTAATATTTGATATTCTTCTCCCAATGGTCTGAAAATTGCAATATCTACAGTGACAGTAGGTCTGGGATATTCATAAGTATACAAAGCCGTTAGCTCCTTGAGATGGGAGATAAATTGCATGAAACTCGTTTATAATTTTAGTATATATGTCACAGAAAGTGTGACGAATCGCATTGAGGAGGGTATTTCTATGGATAAAATCAATCTGCGCCATATTATTGTGGCATTAATTGTCATAACTGTACTCACAGGCTGCACTTTGCCTGGATTTTCAACACCGACACCATTTTCATTCCCGACTCCGGATAAAACAATGACAGCCCTGTTTGAGCCCACTCAGGCAGCTCCGGCGACTTCAGCATCCTCATCTGCGGGAGGAGAAAATACATCAACTCCCAAGGCGGTTGCTACAAGTACTCCCAAACCAACAATAACTGGTGAACTTGATATCACCGAAACGCCTGAAGTGAATGAAACTCTGGATGCCACCGAGGTTACCTTTGCAGGGCCAGCTGTTCGCAGCGGGCCTTCAATTAGCGCTGATTACCTGGATAAAAACCTCAATATCGATGGAGATCTTTATGAGTGGGATCCCCCGATTCAAAAAGTGATCAACTATGTCGTTTATGGAGCTGATAAGTGGACAAACGCAGATGATTGCTCTGGAACCATGGTTGCAGCCTGGGATGAAGACTATCTATATATCGGTGTTCGCGTAAAAGATGATAAATACGTCCAGGAAGGTAAAAAAGAGCAGATGTATCTTGGGGACAGCATTGAAATCCTCTTCGATCGATACGTCAGCGCGGATTATTCTCTGCATACGATGTCTGCAGATGATTACCAGCTTGGAATTTCCCCCGGACAGTACGGAATTTCTACCTGTATGATTATCAATGGGAAAGTGGCTACAACCTGCACTCCGCAACCTCCTCAAGCCTACTTATGGTTCCCCAAGACAGACGCAGGGAAAAAGACCGAGGTAAAGGTTGGATCATTGGAGAGCGGACAAGGCTACCAGGTAGAGTTCAAAATCCCCTGGAGTTTGTTGGGAGTTGCCTATCCTGCTTCTGGTGATCATTACGGATTTGCGATCTCTATCAATGACAATGACCTTGCTGGCACACTAAAACAGCAGTCCGTTGTCAGTAATGTGCCAGGTCGGTTCTATGCTGACCCTACTACTTGGGGTGATCTGTATCTGAAATAAGAAGATCCACGAAGAAAAATAAAAGCGGAACAGTTATCTGTTCCGCTTTTTTATTTACATTCAATGCTTGGATTTAGTCCAGGTAAGCCTGTAGTTTTTCCTGGATGCGTGGGTTGCGCAGCCTTCTTAGGGCCTGGGCTTCGATCTGGCGAATTCTCTCGCGGGTTACGCCCATTTTCTTACCGACTTCGTTTAATGTCAGAGTTCGGCCGTCAACTAATCCGTAGCGCATTTCCAGGATCTTGGTCTCACGAGGGGGGAGCTCTGCCAGAGCTTCCTGAAGGTGTTCGCGGAGCATGATACCTGTGGCTTCTTCGTCTGGAGGAGTAACATCGGTATCTGCGATGAAATCACCTAGTTGGGCATCATCCTCTTTGCCGGTAGGCATTTCCAGGGAAAGTGGGCGCCGAGCATGTTTCATCATATCCTGGACATCATCCGGGGTGACGTTAAGCGCTTCAGCCAGTTCTTCCTGATTTGGATCGCGATTTAAGTCCTGCTTGAGCTGATGCTGCATGCGGATCATTTTATTGATCTTATCGCCCATATGGACAGGAACACGGATGGTTCGGCCTTGATCGGCTATAGCCCGGGTAATTGCCTGGCGGATCCACCAGGTTGCATATGTGCTGAATTTGTACCCGCGGTCGCGTTCGAATTTTAGGGCAGCTCGCATCATGCCTATATTCCCTTCCTGGATCAAATCCAGGAAAGAAACACCACGGCCAACATATTTCTTTGCGATACTGATCACGAGTCGGGAGTTAGCCTGGATGAGGTGCTCAAAAGCTTCCCAGCCTTCATCAACGATCGTGCTGAGGTTCTCCCTCTGTTCGAGAGTGAGTTCTTCTTCTGCAAGCCTTACCTGAGCCTTCCGACCATTTTCGATCAAGCTGGTCAGATTTTGTTCCTCATCTCTTGTTAGAAGGGGAACTTTCCCTGCCTGTTTGATATAAAGGCCAACAGTATCGTTGGTGCTGATGTTTTCCAGCGGATCATCCTCATCAAAGAGATCCCTATCATGATCCTTAAGAGCATCTTCGTCCTCATTCTCAGTTAATTCTTCCGCTTCGTCTTCGCTTTCCACATAGGGTATATCCGCGGTCAGCAGGGCAGAAAAAGCTTCTTCCAGCTGGTCGACATTATTCTCCGCCTTGGGATAGATATCTGAAATATCATCCAGCGTAACGTAACCTTTATCACTGCCGATTTGAAGCAGATGAGCAAGCGGGTTTTCGACCTCAAGGGTTTTTTCTTTTTTGATTTCTTTCGTCATTCTTAACACATCACCAAATACCTTTATCTTATGACATTTAAAACCCATCCACTTTCCCTCAGTGGATGGGTTTGGTGTTCAACTGGAGCTTCATTATAGCAATAGAGTTCATTTTTACAAGGGGCAATATAAAATTCAAATAATAGTTTAACAATTAGAATAGGTCAGATGGACCGCTTTTGGCTCAAAATATTGTAACTGTTGTTCAGAATCAGGCCTGGAATTGGGTTAGGGTTTATTTAAGCCTGAAATACCACTCCTGCAGCAGGGATTCTGCGGGTTTACCGTGAATGGAGATCGACTTATCATGCAAGATTGCCGGAGCGTAATAGCCCTGGGAGATAATCCCGGATACCCAGCTCTTTTTTGGGGCGGTCGATAAATAGACCTGGTAAGCAAGAGCCTGTTCTGAAAATCCGGTCTCATATTCTGCTACGATCGGGGCCGGAGTGGTGAATGTTGAGATCGGATAACAGGGCCCATCGCTGTCAGAAGAGCAGTCGGGATCCCATCCCGATACAGATGGATACAGGACCCGCAATACAAGAAGCTTGTCGTCTGTTTTTAGCCAGGTTGACCAAAACGTGTTGACTTCTCCATCCAGTGAAAGATTAGCTGTATTGATCAGTTCTTCCAGGGTTGTGTCTGGGGTGATCGCCAATCCAGGATTCCAATTCAGGTGAACCTGGTCTACATGCTCAAAATGATCTGGAATTGAGCTTGCAGATGAAAGTGACATTGTCCAGGCGATGGTTCCGGAGAAGCGGGCATTTACATCATTCATGATTTCAACCCAGCGCAGACCGGAATCTGCCGGAACTCCTGATGGATCTCCATTTTTCAATTTCCCGCCAGGCAAAGCTGGTGTTAGCCAATCTCCCCCGAGGATCAACATATCCGCGCCCTGGATCTGAGCTGTTTCAGCAAAATGGATCGCAAAGGCGTGGTATTGATCGAACCAGGAATTCCACCAGCTGAAATCCAGCGGTGCGTTCATCCACCAATCTGCTGGGTCATCCGGGAAATGAGGTTGGGGGTGAATCGCAACATGGAGTCCTTCGGTAAGTGCGATTCTTGTCATGGTGCTGAGATCAATCCAGAGAGGATCCTGGTTTGGATTTGGTTCGATTACAGGAGGATTTTGATGGGTAAAGCTCCAGGTGGGAGTTAATATGACCCAACTGCTGTTCAGTCCAGCTATATTCGGAATGGCCTCGGACATCTGAACCGAGTCAGCAGGTTTACTGGCGGTCATGAGTTCGATTCCGGTTATGAAATTTTCTCCCCGGGGAGTGATAGCCGGCAGTGGGGCATTCGCGACAAAGGAAGTAGATTCCAGCCAGGCCCAATCTTCTACGGTGTCCGCAATATATTGAGGTTCCGCGCTGGGAGAAACCGCCCGGCCTTCCGGGTATGTTCCGGAGGTTGCTGCATCATCAGCTATGCCACATTCACCTTCCCTGCAATATCTGTAAGTCAGATCTGAGAGGATATCAAAAGGAGAAAAGAGAATAAAGACCCAATGATTTGGAGCAACTTCTGTCATGGGCAGTGGTGTTGTCCATCCGTATGGATTAAATTGAATATAGACTTTTTCACCAACAGGTGTGTTTTCCGGGGTCCACAGATCAAAAGTGATTGAATCCTTTGTGCCGGATTTCCATGTGAATACTTCATCAGTATATTGAACCGGATATTCAGGAACAATAAATCTTCTCATGGAAAAAGAGCCATCTTCAGCGTGTTCCGCGTTCCAGAATCCATCACCAAGAGTGTATTTATAACGGATCTCGGCACCCACGGGAAGGGATAAGATAATTCCGTAATGATTGTCACCTGCAAAGATCAGATGAGGCATTCTGGATGGGATCGTGTTCATACCGCCAGGTAGGTTTCCAAAAGTATTGCCAAGTTGATACAGGTTACCGACCAATCGGACGCTGTTTTCGGGAGTGCCGATTGGAACAGAGACTAGAAAAGTCACGTCGACATATTCACGGGGAGTGATCGCTAAATTAGCCTCGGTATTCGCCTGGGAAGCAACTTCTGCTCCCTGCTGAATTTCCTGGTAAGTACCATCCGGTGCATAAACCACAAGATTATGAACTCCAGGAGGAAGGCCAGGGAGCATATAAGAGCCGGAAGCTGTAGTGAACGCCTGAACACCGCCGCCGATTACCAACATCCCGGGTACCGGTTCCCCCGTGGTTGAGTCGCTGATGATCCCTGATATTCTGCCTGGTTCGGACCAATAATAGGAAGTATCTGACCATTTACTGACAACATCCCTGATCTCGAGCTGGTTATCTGCTTTGGCCATTCTATAGCGAACCTGTTCGTCGTCCTGGGTATGTTCGATCACAGCATACTGGTTTTGCCTGGTATAGCGGTATTTGATGATCGTATGCTGGGGAACTGTTATGGTTGCCTTGTAGATCAAACCCTGATCAAGATTGGCATCTCCCAGAGCGGGTTCCATAGGATGGGCTGTTGCATTAACTCCCAGGCCAGTCACCTCGTCCAGCGTGCTCAAATATATAATCTCTTCCTCTGGCGTATTGAGTGGAATCTGAACGAAGAATGTCACATCCACCATCACCTCATCAGAAGTGTCGGTTTTCAGGGAAGGAAAAATATCTCCCAACGATATACTTCCGCAGCTGCTGAGAGTAAAACTCAACAGGAAAATAAAGCTCAATAAAATCCGTTTTGGGCGGGAAATCGACATTTCAGATCTCCGTTTTAATGAGGTGAATGAGTATTTCAAGGTTGACGATCTTGCGTATAGGAATCTCAATTGTGTTTTGTTCCGTGAGGTTGATAATAAAAACTCCTTTCTCCACTGAAATGCCTTCAATATAATCCCAGGGAACTGCAACTTTTGGGAGAATGAGCTTTTCCTTGGATATCATCACATCACCAAACGGGAGTGTTTTTCCTTTAATAAATGCCTGTGACAATCTGGGCTGCAGTTTATTGTAGGTGTGTTTCTTGATGATCTTTTTTAATCCTTCATGGTCCTGGATGCCTGGATGTACCTGCAGAGGGCGGTAGCGTTCAGAATAAAGTATCAGGTAATTTTTTTTCCTTTTCGCCAATCGGAGGTATGATTTTTTGATCGAATAGCTGGTTATCCCCACGATCTCTTCCCATTTTAAAATGCGCTGACGTCCTGGAGGAAAATGGAATTTCAGTCCCCAGGAATAAACATGGATCCAGGTATGGGCCCTTTTCAACCTTCTATAGGTATATAGGAGCAGTAGGATGACCAGGATTCCAGCAATATAGAACCAGATTTTCCCCCAGGCAGCTGCAGCCGCTGGACCAAAAGAGGAGTACCCATATAAGGTACGCCAAAATCCATAGCCAAGTGGTATTAGAACCAGGACGATCAAGGGCAGGAAGACCCTTAAAAAATCACGCCATGTTAATTCCTGGAGGTGGTATTTAGTGATCGGGTTTTCTTGATTAATTTCTTTCATAATCACAAAAACTGGTCTATTCTAGCCGATTGCTAAGATTATAGACCAGTTTAAGTTAGTTTGCACAACCAATAGGAACAGCAACCTTAATGGATGCTGTTCCTAAGATATCGATTATGCTGGTATGAAATAAACGTCGGTTGGCTTAAGTTTGCTGTTTCTGATGAATTGGGGTTTGATTTTCATTCCAATCCAGTCCAGGCTGGCTTCCATAGGATCCACTCCAAACAGACGGCTGAGAAGAAGGGTATCAACACCCTCAAACTCTACCTGCACAAGCACATAAGGAGTCTGATCCAGGAACGCTTCAGAGCCGAAATGACACACGGTGAAGGCATGTATAACAGCCTCGTTTTCTGTTATATCGATCCAGTTCGTTTCGGCGCCTGAATGCATATCGTGCCCGCGGGGTGTTGCATAAACATACCCGGATTCCGGATCCTGGTTAGCGAGTATTTTCTTATTGCTTAATCCAGCAAACCAGGGGCTGTCCTGGGCATAGGAATGCAAGTACGTGATACTGTACGGCTGTTCGATCTGGATCGGTGCCATTTCCTTCAGCCAGGCAAGCGCTTCCGGGGTTGTATCCCTGGGAAAAGGTAAATTGTGAACGATTGTGCCCCCCAGGGTTTCTTGTTGTTTATTAGGTAATTTTGTCATCGTCCCTCCCTATTCCTTTTCCAGAATGCTGACAGAAACATAAGTTCCAGTACCGGCATGCGAGTGAATGGCACCCTTCTGGGCATCCTTGACCTGCAGGGTATTGTCATTAAAATGTTTTTTGATGGATTCCTGCAGCTGCCAGATTGCAAAAACAGCCTGCATTAATCCGGTTGCACCAACCGGGTGACCGCAAGCGATCAACCCCCCGGATGGATTTACTGAACAAGTAGGTTTGTCTGGCAGTTTTAATCCGTAATCTATGCCCGGAAGGAAAGCTTTTCCTGATGCTGCGAATGGTCCACCTTCTCCATAACGGCAAAGCCCCAGGTCTTCATAAGTTTGGATCTCGCTGGATGTATAGGCGTCATGGAGTTCGATAAAATCAAGCTCTTCTATAGGGTTATGAATTCCGGCGTGTTTATAGGCCATGTTGCCGGCTGTTCTTCCTGCCCGGAAAGAATGAACTCCCGGGTATCGAGCTCCGTGATCCCAAAGTTTTTTATAGTACTTCATGGTATCACTGGAGGCCTTTTCTTGTTCGGTGGCGTAGTCCTTGATAAAAGTATCGTAATCGACATGCGGTCTGTCAGCCATACGCATGGCATCTGTCCCTCTGCCGATGCCTGTAATTTTAACAAGCGGGCGGGGAATCTTGGCCCCGGCTTTTTCCAGTTTCTGAATACCTTCCTCAGATGCCAGGATCGTAGCTGCTGCGCCATCTGACATCACACAGATATCCAGACGGGTTAAAGGCCAGGCTACCATCGGAGCATCGCGCACATCTTGAATGGAATATCGATTCCTTTTCTGAGCATATGGATTATGAAAGGCGTTGATATGGTTTTTCACACTGACGTGAGCCATTTCTTCCACTGTTGTGCCAAATTCTTTCATATGGCGAGTAACCATCATGGCATAATAGCCTGAATAAAAACCTCCCACCGGGTAATCAAATGATACATCTGATGCCAGTGCGATAAACTCATTTCCCTTCCAGGTTTCAACATGGCTCATGGTTTCAAAACCATAGGCGACCACGACGTCCATATGGCCGCTGGCGATAGATTTCCAGGCTTCCTGGAAACATAATCCGCCAGTTGCCCCGCCGCCTTCTACACGGTGGCTGGGCTTGGGACACAATCCCAGATAATCATGGGCCATTATGGCTGCCATCAGCTGGCGAGTGAAGTGATCCGAAAAATAGGAGGCTACTGAACCATCAACGATTTTTGTAAAATCAGGAAAACTGATCTGGAGATCATTGATGGCATAATCGTAAGCCTCTTTGACTACTGCCTGAAAGTTTTTGTCCGGACGAGATTTGGCAAACTTCGAAACTCCTCCGGAGATGGCATAGACAGGTCTCATAGATTCACGCTCCCTTTGTCAATCATGACGGGTAGATGATAGAACTACGCGGGCACATAATATCAGCAGGTTCTGCTGTGTATTCACATGCGAAAACGTGTCAATCTATTGAACACCGATAAAAAAGTTTGGATTGTCGGGGGGCTTCCCCGGGTTTTTATGCGTTGATGAAAAATATTAACTTTCGACTGGATGTTTATCTTCAGTATCTGAGATCTTCTGGTCTTCAGTTTTTGATTGTGGAATGGGAGAGCCGCTCCAGGAAGATGAGTTTATCAGGTCCTCCCCACCTATCTTTGGAAAACCCTCTTTGGTTAACAAACGGAGTTCATTCAATTCTTCAAGTTCTGCTTCGCGCATTAACCGCTGCGGCAAGTATTGGATTTCTGTAACACCCTTGCGGACATTCTGCCACCAATTGGACCGAATAATTGAGCTCATGAATTTTCCGATTTTGCGCCCAGCACTGATCATGCCTTCCGGGCCAAGAACCAGAATGCCTATGATCAGAACAAATACTATTTCAAGGGGACCTATGCCAAATATATTCATGCGGATTTACTTTACTTCACGGGACTGGATCTGTTGAAATGCTTGAATGATCTCGTGTTGACGCTCAGCCAGAGAACCCAATACTCCGTTCACAAATCTGGGCGCACTGTCTGATCCATATGTTTTTGCCAGCTCCACAGCCTCGTTGATGGCTACTTTCAGTGGGATATCATCTGCGATTGCAAACTCCCATAATGCTATGCGGAGGATATTTCTGTCTATAACAGCTACCTGGTCTAGCGGCCAATCCGGGGCATGATCAGCGATGAAATGATCGAGTTCGGATCGGATGGGCAGCACGCCCAGTACTATCGATCGGAAAAACTCGACTAGTTCATCATCCAGGCCCGAATCCGACATTCTTTCAGTTAATACTGTACCTACCGGGTGATCTGTGATATCCAGTTCATACAAGGCCTGGAGGGCAATCCCCCGCGCCCGGGTGCGGTCCTTCATAAAGTATTAGTCCTCAGGGACCAGGTT
>Ga0209013_10002144_pt1 | contig 17995 bp, 17 predicted proteins | sample Cruoilmetagenom2_FD_187291 | JGI IMG/M metagenome (GOLD analysis project Ga0209013, IMG submission 187291) | Oil polluted marine microbial communities from Coal Oil Point, Santa Barbara, California, USA - Sample 2 (SPAdes) (version 2) | ecosystem: Environmental > Aquatic > Marine > Oil seeps ...
GGAAATGTTTGCACAATAGACGTAGGTATCAGCCAAAGGAAGCCGGCAAGGACAATAAGATCAATATCATTCTCTTCCAGTATTTTGTCAATTTTATCCGAATGATAAAACTCATTTCTTGTAAAAACAAGACAGGGCACATCGAATTTTTGTGCCCGGGCAATAACACCTGCTTCGGGATTATTTGTTAAGATAAGTCGAATGTTTACAGTATCATTTGCCGAAAAATAATCCATGATCCGTTCGGCGTTTGTGCCGTTGCCCGAAGCAAAAATGGCGATGTTTTTCATCAGGGATGGAAAATATGAATGAATTTATTTCTTCAAAAGTAGGAATAATCGGTATAAGGGCTTATATAATCCGGTTATTTTAAGGAACTTGCGCAAAAGCCTGTGATTGAAATATTTAAAATCATAAAAAATCAAAATATGCATATTTTTATTGCTTTTTATGCCATTAATGACTTTCTTTGCAACAGTTTAACCAATAAAAAATTTGATATATGTCAGACGTTCGTTCAAAAGTTGTCAGCATCATTGTAGATAAACTTGGTGTTGAAGAAAGTGAAGTTACAAATGAAGCTAGTTTCACCAATGACTTAGGTGCTGATTCACTTGATACTGTTGAATTGATTATGGAATTTGAAAAAGAATTCAATCTTTCAATTCCGGACGAAGAAGCGGAAAAAATCGAAACCGTGGGTGACGCCGTTACGTACATTGAAGCTCACCAGTAGTAAACCATTTCATATATGGAGTTAAAGAGAGTAGTTGTTACAGGATTAGGTGCAATTACTCCGATTGGCAACAACGTCAATGATTTATGGGACGCACTTGTTAATGGAGTAAGTGGGACCGCCAGGATAACTTTGTTTGACACCGAAAAGTTTAAAACTAAAATCGCGTGTGAGATAAAGAATTATGACGGACGGGAGTTTTTCGACCGGAAGGAACTGCGGAAACACGACAGGTATGCCCAGTTAGGAATGATAGCCGCTACCGAATCAGTGAAAGATTCCGGTCTTGACGAAGGCTCTTTTGACGGCGATAAAATCGGCGTGATCTGGGCATCCGGAATCGGAGGCCTCAGAACATTCCACGATGAAGTTGTCGGCTTTGCCCATGGAGACGGTACACCGCGTTACAATCCTTTCTTTATCCCGAAAATGATCGCCGATATAGTGGCGGGCCACATTTCGATTAAATATGGGTTCAGAGGTCCGAACTTTGCCACAGTCTCGGCATGTGCTTCTTCAGCCAATGCACTGGTTGATGCATATAATTACATCAGGCTGGGAAAAGCGGTAGCTTTTGTAACCGGGGGTTCCGAAGCAGCAATTACCGAAGAAGGCATAGGAGGCTTTAACGCTATGCGTGCCATTTCTACACGTAATGACGATCCCAAAACCGCATCACGTCCTTTTGATAAGGATCGCGACGGATTTGTGATTGGTGAAGGCGGTGGTAGCGTTGTTTTTGAAGAACTGGAACATGCACTTGCCAGAGGTGCTCATATATACGCTGAAGTTGCCGGAGCAGGTCTTTCGGGCGACGGATACCATATGACAGCACCGCATCCTGAAGGCGAGGGAGCTTATCGGTGCATGGAAGCTGCACTTGACGATGCTGGTTTGTCTATTTATGACATTGACCATATCAACACACACGGAACATCAACACCGGTTGGAGACGTCGTCGAACCTAAAGCTATTGTCAATCTTTTTAAGGATCATGCATACAAGATCAATATAAATTCTACCAAGTCGATGACAGGTCACCTACTGGGTGGTGCCGGTGCGGTTGAATCTGTTGCTACTGTTTTAACTGTTAATAATGATGTGGTTCCACCTACGATAAACCATTTCACCGATGATCCGCAAATTGACAACAACCTTAATTTTACTTATCATAAGACAGTTAAAAGAACCATAAACGCAGCATTAAGCAATACATTTGGTTTTGGTGGCCACAATGCTTCGATTATCTTTAAAAAGTTTGTTAAATAAAACCCTGGTTTGCTGATTTATAGTTATTTAAAGTCGCACCTTTCGTCTGATAAAGACTTGTACATTGCCGTAAAGAACATTTTCGGTTTTTATCCTAAAAATATTAATTTGTATAAACTGGCGTTGAGACATAAGTCAGCAACGGCCAAGAAAATTAACGGACTAAAAGTCAATAACGAGCGGCTCGAATACCTGGGAGATGCCATATTAAGTGCTGTTGTGGCCGATTACCTTTTCAGGCGATTTCCATACAAAGATGAAGGCTTTCTGACACAAATGCGTTCCAAGATCGTCAGTCGCTCCTCGTTAAACCGATTGTCGCTCAAACTGGGCCTTCAGAAACTGGTGGTTTCGGTTGATATGGAATCTAATCAGCCTAAATCGGCAGGAGGTGATGCTTTTGAAGCATTTATCGGGGCAATATTTTTGGATAAAGGATATGATTTCACCAAAAAAATCATGCTGAAAAGAATTATCGGAGTGCACTTTGATGTGGAACAGCTGATGGAAGAAGAAGTGAGTTATAAAAGCCGTATCATTGAGTGGTCGCAAAAACAAAAGAAAGATATTCTGTTTAAAGTGATCAACCAGGTGGGTGAAAAAAACAAACGGCAATATATTGTTTCTTTATTGATTAATAATAAAGTTATTGCCACATCACAGGACTATTCCATAAAAGGAGCCGAACGGCTGGTGGCCGAAAAAGCATGGCAAAAGATAGAAGGACTGGAGTAAGAAGAGCAGTCTTGCTAACCGTGAAGGAATAGCTTTCCAATGTAACAGTTTATTTTCTTTCTGTCGAATTGAAGGGAAGACGGGGTGCCAGAAAGAAAGAGAGAATAAATCAGAAGTTGAAAAAATATCATCAACTCTTTTTATTAAGAAATTCAGGAAAGCTCAGACCATCCAATGTCATTGTTTTGTAATTTTGACTTGTTAAATAAATGAAATGGCAAAAAAACTGCGTCTTCACATAGATTATTTTGATGAATACCACTTGCTGGCTATTGCCAGTCATTTGAAAGATTACCGACTGGCTTATTGCATCAACCAAAAAGCAGCCAGTCATTTAAAAAAATTTGACGACCTGGCCGTTGGCGATAGTGAAGCAGATAACTATTCGTGGTATTACTGTTACGAAAAAGAAGATCATACAACACTCTATCTCATCAGTAATTCGAACGGTGTCCGTCATCTGATTCCGTCAAAAAAGGAAATAGATTACTTTCTTCTGATAAAGAATGCCGTGAATGACGTTAAGGTGAAGGAACTTGCCAGGCAGGTGCGTGAGATCGAAAATATTGTCGGGGTATTTCAGATGGATATGACAACTGTTAAAGATATGGATGTGCTGCTGGAAATAATTGAATTGCACGAGATGGAACAGATGAAAAGTAAAACAAAACAGAAATAATTTCGTTAGTAAGGTATGAGAACAGAAGACGGTTTACTGGATTATACAAAGCACTTCAACAAAACGGATTTTTTTCTCAAACTCGGTAGGATGGCCGGTTTGCTGGGAGTGAAGACGATGGAATCGTTGCTGATCCTGTATTATCTGTTGTTTGACAAAAGTGTTCCGTTAAAAGTGAGGGGCGTTTTTGCGGCAGCCCTTGGGTATTTTATTTTCCCCACTGATTTTATTGCCGACTTTCTGCCGGCCGTTGGTTTTGCCGATGATGTGGCGTTAATCACTTACGTTATTTCACAGGCTAAACAATACATCACCCAGGAGATTAAAGAAAAAGCAGCAGCCAGGACAAGAGAGTTGGTCATAAAGAACACCTAATTTTTATCAAGGGTATAGCAGATCCCACCTAAAACCATAATGTTTAAACATGACAGATCACCTGCATCCCTATATATTTTAACGAAACCGTAGCTGTTCACATTTTTGATTACAAAGCCTACATGACCGGTAATTTGTATTCTCAACCCAACAACACCGGTGATTCCCACATCCGGGCTTTGTATGTTTCCACGGGCATCGTTATTTGCATGAACCAGAACACCAAAAAAGGGGCCGGCCTGCAGAAAGAATTGAACTTTTTCACCCCATCTAAATCCCGGCAGAACATTGATGTTTAAAAACCCCAATTTATAGAGAATCGAATCAGTATGGTAACCTCCGCCCTGACTGCCGGAATGAATCACAAGGTCAGCTACCGTATTTATATAATCGAGCTGCAAACCGAACCCGAAATGTTTTTTCCTGTAATCATTGTAATCAAAAGAAACGACAAATGTGTTTTTGAAGTCAGAACCAACCGATAAATGCCCAAATGTTCCGGTGTAAAGCCGTACCGGCATATTGATACCCCCACTCAAACTGAAAACCTGCTGACTGTTTAACTGACAAGGGGAAAACAACACCAGCAGAAAAATGTTTATTTGTGTGAGTTTCATTTGCTAAAGCTAAGAAAAAAATATCTCAAGCAGCCTGAAACGTGTCAAAGCTTAAATTGCCTGCAGACTAAATCGCCCTGAACCCCGCCGGTTATCGCCCTCTTTTTTGTTTAATAATCAAACCATAGCAAGAAACGGATATTTATCTAAATACTTGTACATGAGTGTTTTTGTTTAGAATTTATTTGGATTTTGCGGTTTATTTTTGTATAATTGGGGTTCCCAAAACCAAATAAAATGAAAAAGCCTGCCTTCTTTCGGGTATTGTTCACTGCAATACTCGCTCTTTTGGTTGTTTCACAACCAGGGTGTAAAAAAGATAAAACCGAACCAGAGCCAGAACCCGATATTATTATTGCTGAAAATACAAAAGTGATATCTGACCAAGATTGGAATTCTAAAATTCTTTCAGTTGATTCAACTGATTTTACTTTAACTTTCAACTCCGGAATAAATACAAATTACAACTTGGAAGTGGGGGATGTGATAGTATCCTCCGTAGGTTATGGATTATTAAGAAAGATCACAAATATATCTGCCTCTGGTCAGAATATTATTGTCAGTACAGAACAGGCTTCACTTGCAGATGCTATTTTAAAAGGAGAGTTAAAATTTGAGGTGGATGTTTCTAATCCGCAAAAAATTAAAAGGATTGTCTATCAGGCAAAAGGCGTAAGATTTATAACGCCGAAGGATGGAGACGACACAAAAATGCTTCTTGAAATAAGTACGGATTTTGGAACAGACTTTTTTACAATGACTGGTGAATTGGAGATCGATCAATTTGAATTTGAAGGTGATTACGCCTGGCATTGGGGAACATGGCATCCTGTATTAGATAAAGCTCATGGAAATTTCTCAATTAACGAAACATTTACATTAACGGAAGAATTAAGCGGATCGGCTGAGTTGGATAAAAGTATAAAATTATTAAAGTTAGAATATCCACCTATTACGGTTATGATAGGCCCCGTACCTGTTATTATCACCCCGGAGGTTGTACTTACTGCTGGTATTGAGCTTGAAGCAAAAAGTTCCCTTTCAGCAGGTTTAATACAAGAACTAACAGCTTCTGGAGGAGCATCTTACGACGGAAATAATTGGCACCCTTCCTTTAACCTGGAAAAAGACTTCGGTATTACACCCCCATTACTTACTAACTCGCTAAGCGCAAAGGTTTATGTTAAACCTCAACTTAATATGGTTATATATGAGGTCTTTAAACCAAATGTTTCGGTACAACCCTATGCATTGCTGGAAGCTGAAATTGGCAATACACCATGGTGGTATTTTTACCTTGGCCTCCGGTCGGATATTGGTTTGAACATTGATTTGGTTTTTTGGGATTTATTAGACTATGAAGCCAGTTTATTCGATAAACAATTTGAGATAGCTAATTCCGGAGATGAACCTAATTATCCTCCTGAAGCCAGTTTTATTGTGAGCCCGGAGGGTGGCGGAATGGGTACTAACTTTCACTTTGACGCATCGGGTTGCCAGGATGAAGAAGATGCCACAGAGGATCTCCAGGTGCGTTGGGACTGGGAGAGTGACGGGACCTGGGATACTGAATATTCTGTTAACAAAGAAGCCTCTCATGCTTATACTGTACCGGGAAGCTACAATGTAAAACTTGAGGTAAAAGATACCGAAGGAGCAACAGACAAAGCCACTCAACAAGTTAATGTAACAAATAATAATGCCCCGGTAGCAGTGTTCAATGTAAGTCCTGCATCAGGTGCCATTGGTACGGTTTTCTACTTCGACTATTCCGAGTCACATGATGAAGAAGACGGGTTGACTTATCTTGAGTTTCGTTGGGACTGGGAAGGTGATGGTATTTGGGATACCGAATTTGAGGATTACGACTACGATGAGAAAACACATATTTATACGCAGGCAGGCGACTATAACGTAAAACTTCAGGTTAAAGATACCGATGGTGCAATTGGTGATGCCGTGCAGATTGTTACTGTACTCAATTCACATGCACCAGTTGCCTCTTTTACGATTGATCCGCAAACAGGAAATACAGCTACAGTTTTTACATTTGATGCTTCCGGCAGTTCCGATGAAGAAGATCCGGTGGAAGTTCTGCAGGTTCGTTGGAATTGGGATGGTGATACGGAGTGGGACACAGATTGGAATACCAATAAAGTTATCGAACATCAATATAGTGGCGCGGGTACAAAAGTTATAAAGTTAATGGTAAAAGATAGTGATGGGTATACAAACATTACGTCTCGCGAGTTGGAAGTTGAAGAATTCGACGGTGTACCTTGTCCGGGAATCCCAACAGTGACATACGGCGGACAAGTGTATCATACAGTGTTAATAGGTGATCAATGTTGGTTCAAAGAAAACCTGAATATCGGAACAAGAATACCTGTCAGCAATGCGCAAACGGATAATGGTGTGATCGAAAAATATTGTTATGAGGATGATGAAAACTATTGTGATATATACGGAGCTTTATACCAGTGGAATGAATTAATGCAATATATCGAAACTCCCGGTTCACAGGGTTTATGTCCGGAGGGCTGGCATGTTCCAACCGATGGAGGCTGGAAAGTGCTTGAAGGAACAGTTGACAGCTTATACGGTGTTGGCGACCCGGAGTGGGATAATACCGGCTATCGGGGATTTGATGCGGGTTTGAACTTAAAGTCAATTCAAATGTGGTTTAGCAATGGTGCTGGAATCGATAAACATGGATTTACTGTGCTTCCGGCAGGCTATACGAATATAAATACAGGCAATTCTTATAAACTTGGAAAAGAGGGGCGTTTTTGGACTTCCACTGAAGGGAACAATAGCGGAACTGCGTTTTATCGCAAATTTGAATACACACATGATCAGATACACCGATACAGTTACAGTGTTTATGTGTGGTTTGGATACTCCGTACGCTGTTTGAAAGATCAGTAGGGAACAAAAATCCGGTTACTCCCGGATTTATACTAATTTAATACGCTGACTTGAACTGTTCCAGAAATCGCAAATCATTTTCAAAAAACAGCCGCAGGTCGTTGATCTGGTATTTAAGCATGGTAATGCGCTCAATGCCCATGCCAAAGGCAAAACCGGTGTATTTTTTGCTGTCGATGTTACATGATTCCAGCACAAACGGGTCGACCATACCACAACCAAGGATTTCTACCCAGCCGGTGTATTTACAGATATTACAGCCTTTGCCTCCACAGATGTTACACGAAACGTCCATCTCTGCCGAAGGTTCCGTGAACGGAAAATAAGAAGGGCGGAAACGGGTTTTCGTGTTTTCACCGAACAGCTCTTTGGCAAAATAGAACAGTGTTTGCTTCAGATCGGCAAACGAAACATCAGTGTCAACAGCCAGGCCTTCTACCTGGTGGAAAATACAATGTGCCCGTGCCGAAATGGCTTCGTTGCGGAAGACCCTGCCCGGCAATACGGTACGGAACGGCGGTTCGGAGTTTTCCATCACCCTGATTTGTACCGATGATGTGTGTGTGCGCAAAGCTATATCCGGGTCTTTTTCGATGAAAAAAGTATCCTGCATATCACGTGCCGGATGGTCAGGGGGGAAGTTGAGGGCTGAAAAGTTATGAAAGTCATCTTCAATTTCAGGCCCTTCGGAAACAGAAAAACCAATACGCGAAAAAATATCTATAATTTCGTTGCGTACGATTGATAGTGGATGTCGCGTGCCCAGCGTTATGTTGGGAGGTAGTGTTAGATCTTGGCCTGCACCTTCGCTTTGTGTAGAAGTTTCCAGCGCTTCTTTCAATGCCACAATCTTGTTCTGAACAGCGTTTTTCAGGTTGTTGATCAACTGCCCCATCTCTTTACGCTCTTTGGGGGATACGTTCCGGAAATCGGTAAACAGGGACGGTATTTTCCCTTTTTTGCTCAAATATTCAATCCGGAAATTCTCCAATTGCTCCAGACTGTTGGCGTTGAACTCCTCAACTTTCCTGAGGTATTCTTTTATCTTTTGCTTCATTATTCAAGAATTTCGATGGTCATCGTAACAGGTTCTATGGGGACATCCCCCTTGCCGGTTTGAACGGCAGCAATTTGATCGATCACTTCAAAACCGGTAAGCACTTCACCAAATACGGTGTAACCGCCATCTAAGTGAGGGGTGCCGCCGATGGTTTTATATACTTGTTTTTGCTCGTCCGTGAACATATGGCCTGTCTGGGCAGTGACCGCATCAAGGTAGCGCTCATCAACAACCCGTCCCTGTACAATGTAAAACTGGCTGCCGGATGATCTTTTTTCGGGGTTCATCTGGTCGGGCATACGTGCTGCCGACAAGGCTCCTTTTTTATGGAAATGATTGGGCCTGAATTCGGCTTCAACCGTATAACCCGGGTCTTGCTCACCGTCTTTGTTGCCACCGCCCTGAATCATAAAATGGTTGATCACACGGTGAAAAGGCGATTCATTGTACCAACCTTCGTTAATCAGTTTGATAAAATTATCCCGGTGCAGCGGGGTGTCGTTGTACAGTTTGGCTGTAATATCACCCATGGTCGTATGAATGATCACGAGCGTTTCCGGTTTTGTTGTTTGCGCCATCAGTTGAATGCTTATGAATAAACTTATGAATAAAATGATTTTTTTCATGATTAGTTGAATGTTATAAAGAGTGCAAATTTAAATAAAAACACTACATAACCCAGAATAAGCCGAGCTCTTCAGTGACAGACAGACACAAGAGAAACATTTGTGCATTCACTTTACTTTTTATTCCTCATTTCCAGGAAGCATTTGCGGCAGAGCGGCTCGTAGGCATCGGTTTCGCCCAACACAACAAGCTTATTGTCTTTTACAGTACGGTGTGAGTAGTTGGCGAGGTTGCCACATCTCATACAAATAGCATGAACTTTGGTAACATACTCGGCAGTGGCCATCAATTGTGGAATAGGGCCGAAAGGTTTACCCAGATAATCCATATCCAGCCCGGCAACAATAACCCGTTTTCCTCTGCTGGCCAGCTCGTTGCACACACTCACCAGCTCATCGCCAAAGAATTGAGCTTCATCAATACCTACCACTTCAAATTCTTCAGCATAGAACAGGATCTGCGAAGCATTCTCCACGGGGATGGAAGCTGATTTTTTTTCATCGTGTGACACCACATCTTCTTCATCGTAGCGCGTATCCACAGTAGGTTTAAAAACTTCAACCTTCTGTTTGGCAATACGTGCTCTGGTAAGTCTGCGTAGCAACTCTTCGGTTTTTCCCGAGAACATGGAACCGCAAACCACTTCTATCCAGCCGGTGCGCTCCGAATTATTGTTGTCTTTTTCAAGAAACATCGGATATTCTTTCTATTTTTGAGAGAAGCAAAATTAAGGAACTTTTACCAATGAAAAAGGAAAAATTAATTAAGGAGATAAGTAATGAGCTGAAATCGGCCAAAACACTTATAAAACGGGTCCGGGAACATGACGATAATGTGCACCGGCTGGACATTGACATGCTGTTGGAAAAAACACGGAGCATTTACGATAAACTGATTCAACTTGATGCGCTCATTATTCCGTTTGAACTGGACTTGCCCGGGCAGGTTGTGTCAGAACCCGAAGTGGAAAAGTTATCGGTAACGGAAGCAGAAGAAAAAGAGAAAGAAGAAGCCCCGCCGGTTACGGAATCGACTGTCGAAGAGAAAAGTGTAACGGAAGAAGTTGTTGAAGAGTCCCTCCTGGTGGTGGAAGATTCCCTTGAGAAGGAACCGCCGGAGGAGGTAGTTGTGACGAAAGAATCAGAGCCGGTAGAAACAGAACCTGAAGAAGAAATGAAGGATGATGCGACAGAAGGAGAAGAGGAAAAATCGACGATCGACCTGTTTTCTACTGCCGAACCAACGGTAAGTGATAAATATTCGGAACAGGAAATAGTTACCGTAGCCGATAAAATCAACAAGGAAGGGCATAACGAATTAAGGGAAGCCATCGGCATCAATGAAAAGTTCTTGTTCATCAATGAACTTTTTAATGGTGATATGTCGAAATACAACAAAGTGATAGATGAACTGGATGAGCTAACCACCCTCGAAGGAGTAAAAACCTATTTGCTGGAGGTAAAAATCCAGAAGCAGTGGGCCGATGACAATCCAGCCTTTGTTAAACTTTCGGAATTATTAAATCGAAAATTTGGTGACGAATGAAAAAACTGGTCACTGTCGTTACTATCGCATTAATTGTTGTCCAGATTCATGCACAGGATAGAGCATATGCCAGGAAAGTGTTGCACAAGTTGACAAGCCCGGCGATGCATGGTAGAGGCTATGTGAAACAGGGAGATAAAAAAGCGGCCGATTTTATCGTAGAACAATTTAAAAAGGATCAACTGACCTCATTTACCAAAGATTACTTCCAGCTCTATGATATTCCGATGAATACGATGCCGGGCAAGGTAAAAGTTCAGGTGGACAATAAAAAACTGCAACCCGGATATGATTTTGTAGTCAGCAGTTCTTCACCGGCCATAAAAGGTACATTCAACCTGATATTTGCTCCGGAAACCGTAATAAACGACAGCACATTAGCCATATATCTGCAAGAACATGATTTCGATACGGTTGATTTTCTGGTTATCAAAGGGAATTTTAAAAAATATTACGGGGAGTCGGTGGCCTGTACCAACCTCAAAGGATTTATTCAGCTGAGGGATGAGCAGCCATGGTGGCATGTGTCGAACGGTTATCGGGTAGCTTCTGCGTGCTGGATAAAAAGCAGGCCGGAATATTTCCCGGAGGAAGCCAAAACAGTGACACTTAACATTGAAACGGAGTTTTACGATACCTATCCTACACAAAATGTGATTGCGTATGTAAAAGGAAAATCGGAACCCAATCGTTTTATTGCTTTTACGGCGCATTATGACCACTTGGGTATGATGGGAAAGAAGGTTTATTTTCCAGGAGCTAACGATAACGGAAGTGGAACTTCTATAGTGCTCGATCTGGCAGCTTATTACAGCAAGCCGGAGAACCAGCCGGAAAAATCCATTGTTTTCATGCTTTTCAGTGGAGAAGAAACCGGGCTAAAAGGCTCAACCTATTATACTAAACACCCGTTGTTTCCATTGGAGGGAATTGATTTTTTGATCAATCTTGATATGGTCGGAACGGGGAGTGAAGGGATCACTATTGTAAACGCAAAGGCATTTAAAGATGTATTTGACGCCTTTACTTCTGTCAATGAAGAACATCACTATGTGCCGGAAATAAAACCAAGAGGCGAAGCATGCAACAGCGATCACTGCCCGTTTTATCAAAAGGGAGTTAAGTCGATATTCATTTATACCAGAGGGAAGGAGCATACGGCTTACCACAATATATATGATACAGACAAGGACTTTCCTTTTACCGTGTATAACGGTCTGTTCCGGCTTTTAACCACTTATGTGAGCAGCATTCAATAATTCCATGAAAGAACCAAAATTATATATCGTACCCACGCCTATCGGCAACCTCGAAGATATGACTTTGCGGGCTATACGCATATTGAAAGAAGTAGACGTTGTGCTTTCCGAAGACACCCGAACCAGCGGAAAACTATTAAAACATTTCGATATACAGGCAAAACAGTATCCGTATCACCAGTTCAACGAGCATAAAGTAGTCGAAGGTCTTGTAGAAAGAATGACCAACGGGGAACAAATGGCACTGATCACCGACGCAGGTACACCGGGCATTTCTGATCCGGGTTTTCTGCTGATAAGGGAATGTATTAAAAACGATATTGACGTGGAATGTCTGCCCGGAGCTACGGCTTTTGTTCCGGCACTGGTACAATCGGGGCTGCCTTCGGATAAATTCTTTTTCGAAGGGTTCTTGCCCCATAAAAAAGGACGTGAAACACGATTAAAATATTTGGCAACCATCTCTTACACTGTTGTGCTGTACGAGTCGCCGCACCGGCTGATAAAAACGCTGGCCCAACTGATCGCACATTTCGGGTCCGAAAGGAGAGCTTCCATTTCGCGCGAACTGACAAAATTGCATGAAGAGACCGTCAGGGGTACGCTGCAGGAAATCCACGATTATTTTGAAAGGAAAACCGTTAAAGGAGAAATAGTGATCGTAGTGGGGCAACCGGAATAAAGGGAAAAACAAATGACATATACATACAAATACCCCCGCCCGGCTGTGACTGTGGATATAGCCATCGTGCGAAAAGTTAATGAAACGTATGAGTTGCTGTTGATACAGCGCAAATACAATCCTTTTGCAGGTAAATGGGCTTTGCCCGGTGGCTTTGTCGATATGGACGAAACCGTGGAAGAAGCTGCTGCACGGGAATTGTATGAAGAAACCAATCTTAGAGGTATTCCTCTGGAGCAATTTCACGTGTTCAGCAAGGTGGACAGAGATCCGCGCGGCAGGACGATTTCGGTAATTTTTACCGGCTTACTATCTAATAAACAGGAGATCAGAGCTAAAGATGATGCACAGGAAACTCAGTGGTTTCCGCTGGATGAACTACCCGAATTAGCATTTGACCACGCTGAGATTGTCGAAAAACTTCGAAATAAATTGAACGTAGATGGGTTATAATTTACAACTAAGCCCAAAGGAGAAAGTTCTTCCCAAACGGTAGTTTGAGTAAATATATTCGGTGTCCCGATAAGTATAATATTTTTTAAACTTCGTGTCAAGCAGGTTTTTAGTTTTAAAACTGAGAAAGATTTTTTGACCTATTTGTTTACGCAAGACAAAATCCATTGAATTTTTCGGTGCATCGTAAACATTTGGCGTACCGCCACGCACTACAATGGCAAGTTTTGGCCCGGTCGTGTTGTATACCAGGCGGGCATTGAGTTTGATTTTTGAAGCCGAGTAGTTTAAGTAAGCGTTTATGATATATGGCGCTTGCCCGTACATGCTTCGTTGAGCAGCAGCGGTTGGGTCGGTAGCATGGATTACGTTCAGTTCATCCTCAGGGATGTTAACGATAGAAGTGACCAATGCCATATTGAAACCAATTTTGAAGTTCTTTAATGCAGAGATAAAATCAAGATTTTGTCTGATTTCAAACTCAATGCCATAAACGTCAGCTCTGTCGGCGTTCTCAAAAGTTAACTCATCGTTGCTTGCTGTGGTAACGAAGGTGCGTTCAATGGGATTGATAAAACCTTTATAAAATACATCGAAAGAGACTAATTCGCCTGGCTTCAGAGACAATTCAAAACGGAGGTCAACATTATCTATGAGCGTTCTTTCCAAGTTTTCATTACCTATAAGCGTATAGTCTCCGGCAAACTCGAAGGAGGCATAAGGCGCCAGCTCTCTGAACGATGGACGAGCTATTGTACGTGCATAGGCAACTCTGAGGTTTATATTGTTTTTCGGCTTATATGTGAGATTGATAGCAGGTAAGAAGTCAACATTTTGCAGCTCTCCGGTTGGATTACTAGGATTGGCACTTTGTAGAAAAATATGAGTAGCTTCAACGCGTAGCCCGTAAGCGGCTCTGAATTTTCTTGTCAGTTGCTGATCAGTCATCAAATAAGCGGCAAAGAGATTTTGATAACCATCATACGTATTGGATACTTGTGTGGCATCACTTACATAAATACCGTATGCTTCAGGGTATCCCGGAACAGCCATTCCGACATTGTCATCAGCAAGATACTCTTGAACACTTCCGTGATAAGAACTGTTATCATCGTTAATATCAAATCTTCGTTCTGAGAAATTACGGTCTTTCCTGAGATATTTAGCGCCAAATTTCAATTTTGATCCATTCTCCATAAGGTTGTAAGGTAGAGAAAAATCAATCTTTACGTCATAATTTATTTCGTTCATAAACCGCCAGTAACGGGCCGGAACACCTTGTTTAGCAGGGTCGATGGTATATATAGTATCTCCAGAATTATTTGTTTCGTATATGTTGGTAAAGAATCTGAGGTCGGGCTCGTCTTGTTTAGACTTTGAATAAGCAAGATGCCACTCTACAGTAAGTTCTTTCAGGGGTTTAATTTTGTGTTCACCCATCAATTGGGTTGAAAAAAAAGCTCTTTGCGCATATTGTAAAGTCCGTGTCTGAACATTAACTTCGTGATAGTTATTCCACCCTTCCTGGTATCGGCTTGAAGCCGTGCCTCCCTGGTTACGGATAAGGGATAGATTAATATTTGAGTTTTCATTTAGTTTTAACGAGGCGCTTCCCAAGGCACTCCATAATACGTAATTAATACCCCTGCTGTCAGTGTAGTGCAGGTCGCGTTGTAAAAAAGGAGATTCCGAAGTGGGTAATGTGTATTGTCCGTTTTCACCATTTTCGTAATAACGGTAATCGTGATTATATGCATAACTGAGTAAAAATCCGAAATCTTTTTTAAAGAGTTTGGTGCTGTTACCAAAAGCAATACTGAAATTTTGATTCACTGGTACTGCTGCTGTTGAAGGCTCCATCACTTTATTGAAAGATATTGTGATTTCATCCAGTTGTGCATCATCCTGATACCTGAATGGAATATTTCCTTGTGCAGAGCTGGGAATAGCCCTTGTGCCGTCATCAAACCCAAGGAAATCAGTTTTTCCGCCCTGGTACGTTTTAAAATTTCGGTTAAAGGTTGCCTGAGTATTGTATGATGCTGAGAAAGAAATCTGCAGCAGGCGTTCGTCCGGAAACCTTTTAGTTCTGATATCTACATATCCACCGGCAAAGTTTCCCGGCAGACGAGGACTGAATGTTTTATAAACCATCATGTTTTCGATGATACCAGAGGGGAATAAATCCAGTTCAATATTGTTCTTTTCCGGATCCATGCCTGGAATCATGATTCCATTAAGGTCAGTACGCGAATAGCGGTCACCCAACCCACGAACATAAAGATACTTTCCACCTTCGAGAGTGACGCCACTTACACGCCGCAACGATTCTGCCGCTGTTTTGTCACCATTCGTTTTGATCTCTTGCGATGAGATAGCATTTACACTTGATGCCGATTTCATTTGCATGCTCACAATAGCATTTTCCGTATTACGAACGGCCCGGGCGGTGATGGTCACCCCTTCTATTTCAATTGCTAACGGTTCTAAGGTAAAATTAATGGACCTTATTTCTCCGGTTTTAACCAGTACATCTTCATTTGATGCATTTTTAAAGGATATGAAGGAACACTCTAATACATATGTGCCGGGTTCAACATTCAGTATAATATAATTTCCTTCCATATCGGTGACGGCTCCAATAGCTGTACTTCGAATAATTACATTGGCACCGGGGAGTGCTTCACCAGTTTCTTTGTCTGTTACACGACCTTTAATGGATCCCGTTTGTGCCGCAGCGATTTGATATAACAGCCATAAGAAACCAGTTAGCAATAATCGATTTTTCATTAGTTTGGTGTTGATTTATTGGATTTATTTAAATAAGAAGACTCCGGGTCCCTGTCCGGAGTTTTCTTGTATTTTTAATTTTCAAATAGCAGAGTCCATGCTTTCGCCCAGTTGGCAGCATTTGGATCAAAAGCACCTTTATAACTTACCTGCATGAAAAAATCGGAAGGATAGGAGTGCAAATTACCGGATACATCACCTGTTGGTATCGGGTTGAATGATCCGGTTGCGGGATAAGTGATCCCGGGGTCGATATCTACCGTATTGTTTGCCGTAATGATGTAATCGGCCCATTCCTGTACTGCCTGTATAGAATCGTTGGATGAAACACCATCTTTTACAGAAACCTTAAAAACATTTTCCGCAGTGTTATCTGCAATATCAAAAAATATGTTGTTTTCAATTTTAAGTTCACCATTTTTAAAACGTTTCCAGCTGGATGAAGCTTCCAGGTTTTCTTTAAGTTCAATGTCAACACCTTTGGCTTGATTCACGAAAATGCTGTTATAGAAAGCCCCTCCTCCGTTAGCACGAAATGTAAGTGTTTTTTTACCCGCATCTGCTCCTCTTCCAACAAAAGTAGCATTGTAAACGGTTCCGCCTCCTAGGGGAGTACCATTTTCGGGATCATCGGCGCCATCAAGTTCACCTAAGCGGTCACCGTCATCGGGGTCTTGTACAGCCAACCAGAACTGCCCTTCTCCGCGGTATCCCTGATCCCAGTCAAATGCATCATCTTTACAGTAAGCAGAGATCAGATATTTTGTTTTAACAGTTCCTCCAAACCATTCGTAACCGTCATCGTTGTTGGCAAAAACTTCAATGTGTTCAATAACGGTTTTATTACCAACGGCTCCCAGAGTTAACCCGTTGATTTCGTTGTCGGCACCGATATTTGTGCCGCCGTGGCGGATGGAAACATATTTGAAAACACCTGAGTTGTCTTCGTCGTTTGATCCACCATACTCACCGCGGGGTTCGGTTGTCGGGATGCCTTCAATATTCATTTTGTCGGGAACCGTGTTTATGCGGGCGGCACCGAGGATGATTACGCCACCCCACAAACCTTTGGCGGTTTTGGATACGCTGCCATGCAGGTCATCTGCTTCTGCCGTAAAAATTATAGGTTTATTGACAGTACCTTTTGCCTGGATCTTCGCACCGCGGGCTACGATGAGCGCACTGGCATTTTCACCCTGTCCGGGCTTACCTTTGATGATTGTACCGGCTTCAATAGTAATGGTTTGCCCCTGATTGACAAATACCAAATTACTGAGAATCCAGATTTTATCCCTAGTAAATGTCATGGTACCGGTACCTTTTCCATGGTCGATTACCGTAACGGTATTTCCGCTAGTGATAAATTCTGTAGCATTCGGATCGGGTTCAGGTGTATCATCACCCTTTTTACAAGAAGAAATGCTCAGAATAATACCGAGCAACATTATAATAGTCAGAATTGAATAATTTTTTTTCATGATTTACTTTTTTAACTTGGTTTATATATTAACATCTGCAGCAAAGAAACCACAAAAAAAAGGGATTCGTGTTATGAAATAGTTAAGGAATGATTAAGTTAATATTAACACAGGAAACCGCGTTAACAGAAATCAAATACAATATATAGATCAGACAACAAGCAGATTACACCCCCTCACATCACTGTTGTCGTAACGGCCAAGCATCTCGAATGTGTCCTCTCCTTTTTTTCTCCCCAGGTCTTTAGTGGCAATGAACGAGCAGGAATGCACATTGGCCAGATCGATGATATTGATACCACCAGTCTTTCCTTTATCCACTAATGTCAGCGGATCGTTGATATCCCTGATAAGGACCTGCATCCACGGAGGTGTATAAAAGACACCATCTTTCAGCGCATAGGCCTGCGACAGTAATTCGGTCATACCGTATTCTGAAAAAATCTGCTCTACACCAAATGCCTTCTTCAGAACCCCGTGCAACTCCTGACGAATCATTTCTTTCCGCATGCCTTTCATGCCCCCCGTTTCCATCAGTATTAAGTCGGGAAAATGCATCGGGTGTTTTTCGGCAAGATCAAGCAGGGCATAAGTAACGCCCATCAGTAAAATTTTTTTTGAAGAGCCGTTTAATTCATTTAATGTATTTGCCAGTTGCCCATAATCGTCCAGATAAAAACCGCTGCGTTTATCCCCACTCAAGCTGATCAACTTATTCATCATGTACACCAGCGATGAGCCTTTCTGTTCAAGGTAGGAAGG
>Ga0209013_10002145_pt1 | contig 17994 bp, 17 predicted proteins | sample Cruoilmetagenom2_FD_187291 | JGI IMG/M metagenome (GOLD analysis project Ga0209013, IMG submission 187291) | Oil polluted marine microbial communities from Coal Oil Point, Santa Barbara, California, USA - Sample 2 (SPAdes) (version 2) | ecosystem: Environmental > Aquatic > Marine > Oil seeps ...
GGCCTGCCGAGACAGGATTCGGGCCTGAAGGCTATAAAGGGTTAATGCGTAGATTATCAGGTAACAAAGAGCCGGTTTCGCACTCTGAAAAATATAATAGGGCAATAATGTTCTATAAAATTGGGGAGTATGACAAGTCTGAAATCATTTTCGAAAATCTGATAAGGGAAAGGCGAGGATTTAAGCGTGACTTCGATCACTCGTCAAGGCCCGACTACTGGCTGGGGCTTATCTGCATTGAGAGAGGAAATAACGAAAAAGCAGTAACTCATTTCAGGGAAGCTCTGAAATTATCTCCCGGTTCCCCATTTTCACTATCATATATGTTCGCATTGACAGGGGAAGAACAATATGAAACAAAAATTGTCAGTTACTTTGATAAAATTGATGGATACTATTTTATAGGCAGGGCATTTCTTAAAATGAAAATGTATCATAATGCTGTTAAATATCTCTCTTATGTTCACGAGAAGATCCCGGAATTCAGAAAAGGAAATATCTGTTATGCTGTAGCATTAGCCGGGGCCGGTGATGAAGTGACATCATACAATATTTATTCTGAGGCTCTTAAAAAAAGGAGAGAACCGGTATTTTTTGAAATCGAAACAATAAAGCTATTCAGATCACGGGTTGAAAAACAGCCCAATAACGGTGTGGCCCACTATTTTCTGGGACAGGTTTATGAACAATACGGATATTTTCAAAAAGCACTTGATTCTTATATGAAAAGTGAAATGTTGATGGGGAAGAGAGAAAGCATTACTAAAAAGATCGATCAGATTAAAATTAAGATATCCAAAAATATAAATCCTGCAACTTTACATTAATTATCACAAATTTATTATGATAAAAAATTGTGAAAATGGTATATAATTACCGGATTCGGAGGGTAAAATGTATCAGAGGATAAGATTTGATTTTCAGCAGGAATTAATGAATATAAAAGCGGGTGGATTACGTAAGGAAGAGAGAATAATACTCTCTGATCAGAAACCCAATATTGAAGTCTCTTTTCCGAAAGGGGAGGAACCTGAAGAAGTTCTGAATTTTTGTGCAAACAACTATCTTGGGCTGGCAAACCATCCTGATCTTATTAGTGCGGCAAAGGACTCACTCGATTCTCACGGTTTCGGTTTGGCATCAGTAAGGTTCATCTGCGGGACACAGGATATCCATGTTGAGCTTGAAGAGACGATAACCAGGTTTTACAAGACAGAGGACACCATTCTGTATTCGTCCTGTTATGACGCAAATGGAGGCCTTTTCGAGTCTATTCTGGGCCATGACGATGCAATTATCACGGATGCATTAAATCACGCAAGTATAATTGATGGAATAAGGCTGTGTAAAGCTAAAAGGTTCATATATGACCATTCTGATATGGAAGACCTTGAAAAAGTAATTCAGAGAGCCAGATTGGGGATGGATATCTGGGAAGGGCCCGGATTGTCCAAAGAACCGAAACCGGCAAGAAATATTCTTATTGCAACCGATGGCGTTTTCTCAATGGACGGTGATATAGGAAAACTGAAAGAAATAGTTGAACTCGCAAAAAAATATGATGCACTTGTGATGGTGGATGATTCACACGCTACAGGATTCCTCGGGAAAAAGGGGAGGGGAGCGGTTGAATATTGTGATGTGCTTGGTGAAGTAGATATTATAACTTCTACACTGGGTAAAGCAATGGGAGGAGCATCAGGCGGCTTCACTACCGGAAGAAAGGAGATCATTCAGATACTCAGGCAGAAATCGAGGCCCTATCTTTTCTCAAACACTCTCGCGCCCCCGATCGTATCAGCATCACTTAAAGCGTTTGACCTTATAGAGAATAAGGATGACCTCAGAGAAAAACTGATGACCAATACGCAATATTTCAGAAAGAACATGACAGAGGCCGGATTTAAAATAATCGAAGGGATACATCCGATAGTACCGATCATGCTTGGAGACTTTGAGGAAGATGCAAGGCTTGCTCAGGAAATGGCAAAAGATCTTTATGAAGAGGGTATATATGTTGTTGGATTCTTTTTCCCTGTTGTTCCAAAAGGGAAGGCAAGGATAAGGGTCCAGATCTCAGCAGCTCATGAAATGGAACATCTCGATAAAGCGATAAAAGCTTTTATCAAAGTAGGAAAAAAACACAAAGTTATTAAATAGATTCTTAATTTATTCCAGGAAACCGAGGGCTTTGTTCTGGTCTCCGTTCATGATGATCGAGATTGAGGATCCTTTCTTTATATCTGTTGCCTTTACTACCCTTACCACCTTGTCCATCGACCTGTCTTCAGGATAGAAATCTTTTAGATGGTTAGGCAGCTTTTTGAAAAGGCCACACTTAAAAACAGATCCCTCATTATCAGGATAAAGCGGAAGATATTTGATGTCAGATTCAACCAGATCCTGGAAAAAATGAGTTCCGAAGGAGAGATCGGGAGTATATCCATCTTTATTATATGCAAGCTCCATGATCATGGCAGTATTAAATATATCACTATAAGTTACCTGAACACCGAGCTTGATATCACCCCTGCTTCCCCATCTTCCGGGCCCAGCAAGGATAAACTTCCTGGCAGGCAGTTTTTTATTCAGTTCCGACACAACAATTCCCGTTTTTTTCATCTCATCTTCAGATGATAGATTGTTATATTCTTCCGGGATAACGCAAACTAAATATTCAATACCTCTGACTGCTCCTGTTGTTACGAATCTGTCAGTTTTGATGATGATATCTTTTTCTTCAATATTATCAGGTATCACCGCATTTATCTCTTTAACTGACCTGACCTGGGGCCTGCATTGAAGTATGAACAATTTCCTGCCGTCACTTGCAAACTCAACATCAACAGGTGATTTGAAAGCATCCTTAAGAATTTTCAGTATTTTATTGATCTTATTCAGGAATTGTGGTGTTTCGGTAAGTTTTTGAAAAGTGACAACGGTATCTGATTTTTCAGGATCGAACATTATTCCCATCGGGGTAGTAAGATGCTTCTCATTATCAATTGAGACAATATCTTCAATTTTATTTATCTTGTTCCCGTATTTTTTTATGAGTGGCGCTATCTCCAGAGTTTCAAATTCATTAGTGCTCAGGTTAATTACATCAGCTTTTTTCTGAGAATATCTTAATTTATCCTCATATGAGATATTGATCCTCAATCCGGGTTTTCCGGGTGATGCAAGAAATGGATAATCGTCTCCGACACGGTCAACAGCTCTTGTGCCGAGTCCCATTACCATTCTGATCATTCCGTCTTCCCTCTCTATCCTCGGTGACCATCTGAACTCATTGTTGGAAAAAGCGACTCCGGCATAGGTGGGGAAAAAATAATCACCTACACGGTTACCGACTACTTCCTGGATGAGAATACCCATCTCCTCCTGGAAGTCTATGAGCCCCCTCTCCTTACGGTACTCTATCGGGTCTGGGCCGAATATACTTGCATAAATTTCCGATATCGCATCAAGCAGAGAATTCAGTTTTTCCTCATCCGACCCTGTATTAGCGAGGAAAAGGCTTTTATATTTTCCTGAGAATGCGGCATCAAAACTATCCTCGAGAAGGCTGGAAGATCTGACAATGATCGGCTTCTCTCCTATCTCATGAAGAAGGTTCCTCAACTGTCCGATTATTTCCTGGGGGAAAAAAGAGTTCTTGAACAATTGCTGCAGATAGGGGTAACCTGCCCGGATCTCTGATGTTTCAAGGTATTTCAGGCTTGTTGTTTCTTCAAGTGCATTATAGTGAATAAAATTGATAATTGTATCTGAAGTTATGTACCAGCTTTTTGGCACATCAACATCTTCAAGATCAGGATCGTTCTCGATCTCACTTCTGAGTATTTCATGGCCGAGGATCAAACCTCCGCTCTTGCCTCCCAATTTGCCACTCCCTTTGGAAGGTCCTATTGTCTTTTCAACAATCCTGGAAAAATCTTTTACAAGAATATGGTGCTTTGCAATGTTAATATAATTTAGGTTTGAAGATAAAAATCTTCTTATGAGCAAAACCCTGATATTAACAAAATCATCAGGTGACATTTCAAGTTCCGCTTTCGGAATCTTCATGAACCTGGCAAGAACATCTCTCGAGTCGACAAGTGCAAGATTCTGATTCTCAAAAGCTATTGACAAAAATCTGCTTCTCTCCTGAGATAACCATGTCTGCACCTGGCTTGTTATTTCTTCATCAAGGATAGTATCTCCGGCTATCTGAAATACTTTATTTGCAAAATTCTTTAAAGAGGTCCTGTTGAGCTTGGGATTGGGCATATTTGAGTAGAGATGCCTGTCCACATGATCAGATTTATCTTTAACTATGGTTTTTTCAAGGTCTTCTATCAGTTCGGTGATCTCAGGAGTGTTCAGGGTATAGAGGTGGTAAATCATCCGCCGGACTATCCTGTTGAACAGGACAATGTCCAGCTTTTCAAGCATTTCAATTATTACAACCCATTCGGGCCTGTCAGATCTCATGCTTAAAGGATAATATAATTATTTATTTTTTACACCCAGCCTCTGAGTTTACTAGCTTCTGCCACTCTTGCGATTGCTATCATATAAGCTGCATCTCTCATGAAAATTCCTTTTTTCTCCGAGAGTTCATAAACACCGTAAAAAGCTCTGGTCATGATATTGTCAAGCTTCTCGATAACTTCTTTTTTTGTCCAGAAAAAATTCATATTCCCCTGGATCTGTTCGAAATAGCTGCAGGTAACTCCGCCTGCATTTGCAAGAAAATCGGGGATCACAAAAACACCTTTTTCACGTAAGACCACATCAGCTTCGGGAGTTGTAGGGCCGTTAGCGCCTTCAGAGATGAATTTAACTCTGTCGGAAATGTTGCTGACAGTATCTTTATTTATCTGATTTTCAAGAGCAGCGGGAATTAATATATCGACTTCACGGTTTATCCACTCTTCTCCGGGAAGGATCTCATAACCGAGGCCTTTTGCCTTCTCTTTATTTATACCGCCGAATTTATTTGTAATTTCAAGTAATTCCTGAAGATCTATACCCGATTCTCTGTAAAATGAGTAAGATTTCTGATCTTCCTGGTCCCAGCTCGAGACACAAACGGTTTTTCCACCATACTGATGGTAAAGTTCGATAGCGTATTGAGCGACATTTCCAAATCCCTGGAATGAAGCGGTTGTCTTTTTTATATCAACATTCTTCGATTTAAGAGCTTCACGAAGTGTATAAATGACGCCATATCCTGTTGCTTCTGTCCTGCCCAGCGAACCTCCCATACCAACTGGTTTTCCAGTGATCATACCGGGAAATTTTCCACCTGTGATATTTTCATATTCATCCATCATCCAGAGCATGTGCTGTGAATTCGTCATCACATCCGGTGCCGGCACATCTTGAAGGGGGCCGATATTTCTTGCTATCTGTTTCACCCAGCCCCGGCATATCTGCTCCTGTTCTCTCATTGACAGGTTATGAGGATCACATATGACTCCCCCTTTACCACCACCAAGAGGAATATCAACAACTGCACATTTCCATGTCATCCATGTGGCAAGTGCTTTGACTGTATCGATTGTCTCCTGGGGATGAAATCTGATACCACCTTTACCGGGCCCTCTTGCATCATTGTGCTGAACCCTGAATCCCTGAAATACTTTTGTTGTACCATCATCCATCCTGATCGGAATGGTGAAATGATATTCTCTTCGCGGATTTCTGAGGAAATCCCTTGTGCCCTGTTCAAGGCCAAGCTGCTCAGCGATCTCATCAAACTGCTGTTGAGCCATTTTGAACGGATTAAAAGATTTATCTTCCATTTATAACTCCTTAGATATTAAATTTTGGTTTTTTATTATAAATATTTTTATATTTATCGATAAAATTATCTTTGCCGCATAAAAGCATTGATGACAAAGGGAACAACTTCTTTATTTTTAATAGGAGCTTGTCAGAAAGATCTTTAATATCCCATTGTGCATGACTGTCACTCCTCAGCCTTATGAAATGGAAAGCTTCCCGGAGGTTCATCTTCATTATGACATTCCTTCTGTGAGAATTAGTGAGAATATATTCGGCTGAATCACCATATTCTTTCCTGAGTCTTGAATAGACAGAATTAGTATCTTTTATAATACTCCTAAATTCGTTTTCCATACCGATCTTTTTTATATTTTCCGGGATTGTATTACCGTGATCGGGGTCATAACTTCCCTGAAGAATTGAGGCCATCCGGTGCCTCTTCAATTGTGCAAAATTAGATGCACTGACAAGAACCTGGAATGAAATATCCGCAAATTCAAAATTCCTCGGAGGAGCATCAAAAAATTCCATATTTTTGAACATATTAAGGTAGATACCTCTCTTTTCCTTAACGTTCATTTTCAATACATGATCTAGGGCATCGGGAAAATTGATGGAATTTGAAATACATAAAAATGAGGCGAGTATCTTGTCATCTCCGTTTTTATCGTGATCGATTATTTCAGGATCTGTTGAAAATATAGGGATATCCGATTTTTTTAATTTAAGTTTTATCCCCTTATGAAGTTGACTGTCAAATTCTGAAGGTTCAGGGAAAAGTATTATTGAAGGGGCCACATTATTAGCATGTTCATAAAGCTTCTTCCCGGATTCTCTTACCTCTTTGAGGGGACTCAATGAAAAATGTCGGAAAAGATGTTCCAGATTTCTCGCATTGATGGTCATACCGACCTGGCCGAAGGTTGCAAGAGACAATATATATCTTGCATCCTCTTTCGCCCAACCGTCCAGAAGACTCTTATTTGTTCTTTCAGATGCCAGGTCTGGATATTCAGAATAAATGAAATCTTTAAGTTTTGTGAATAAGGATTCATATGTCCTGTTCTGAAGTTCAATTATTTCAATATAGTCATTTCTTAAATCTTTGTCAGTGAACTCCTCAGGGACCAGGTGATCTCCCTTAAGGGTTACGTATCTCTGAGACTTTTCCGTGTAGGAGACAAGCCTGAATCTTTCAATACTCTCTAATGCAAGCCGGGAGACATCGATCAGATCAAAATTGAAGACAGCATGTTCAGCAACTGAGTGGTGTCCCATTTCGAAAATAATTTTTTGATTGGATTTGCGGGCTTTTTCAACATCACTCCGGGCATCCGATCTGAGCTGCGTGACACTTTTTTTACTTCTGCTTATTCTTGCGTATGCAGAACTGAAAATTTCTGGAGTAAGAAGGTTTTTATCAATTTCATGGAGTTTATCCATGTGATCTGTTTCAATATTGAATCCGGCAAGTTTTATATCCATTCTGACACCGTATGGTGATCAAAATTTAATTGATCTAAGTTATGGTGTTGCATTTGGCCAAGTGATATTAATATCATATAAGGTCATGAGCTGAGATAGCCTGAATGACTTTATGAGCACTTTCATCAATAGTTGTATTATTCCAGATTTCGATAACTCTGAGGTTATCCTCTTTGATCGTTTCCGTGAACAGATCTTCTGTCTGTTTTATATAATCTATATTTCTGGACCTGAACTCAATATTCTGTTCCCTTTTTTTAAATTCCTTCAGATCTATCCTGACCAGAAATATCAGATCGTAACTTTCGATCCAGAATTTATAAAGATTTTTAAGGAGTTCGTTCTTCTCTTCCAGTTTTTCATTCATTTCCACATTCTGAAGAGATGATTTCCATAACACCCAGTGATCAAGTATAGAACGGTCGCTGAACAGCAGATCAAAATTTTTCTGCATTTCGATGTTTTCATCGTTGATCTGCGTGGCAATGGAAAAAAAATGGCTGATAAAACTTGATTTTATGTCATCATCAAATGGATTTTTTGTGTTAATATCATTTATAGTAGTGATTTTATATTTCAAAGAGAGAATTTTTTTGACTTCGGTCAGAAGCGAGGTTTTGCCTCCTCCATATACTCCTGACAACGATATTTTATTCATATGTGGATTTTAATAAAATTGCCTGATGATGTCAAATAATATATGTAGTTCTCCAACCTTTAAAAAAAACTAATTATCTCTTTTATGATATTATTTTAAATATGAACAACGGAAGAAATGACCATCCCCATACTGAATTCAGAAAATATGATATCGTTATTATAGGGGCCGGACCTGCAGGATTGATTGGAGCTATTGAAAGTCATGCTGAAGGAAAAAGATCACTTATCATAGAGCAGATGAAAAGGCCCGCTCTAAAATTAAGAATAACTGGTAGTGGAAGCTGCAATATAACCAACAACAGGGAAATGGAAACCTTTTTAGATGGTTTCGGTAAGAACGGCAGGTTTTTAAGGAAAGCTTTCGGAGATTTCTTCAGTAAAGAATTACTGGAGTATTTTAGTGAACTTGATGTCGAGTTCGAGCTTGAAAGAGGAGGGCGCTATTATCCAAAGAGTGGAAAGGCTGAATCAGTTGTAAATGCTCTTCTGGAGAAAATCGAAAAATTGGATATTGAAATAATTACCGGAACAAAAGTTGTATCAATCAATAAAAATAAGGAAGGAGAATTCCAGATAAAGCTGCAATATAAGAGTTCCGGTGAACAAGAGAACAGGAGATATAAGATCAGTGCGGAAAGGATTATCCTGGCTGCAGGAGGGAGGTCTTATCCCGCAACCGGTTCTGACGGCTCAGGATATGATCTGGCCTTAGGGGCAGGTCATACAATCATACCGGCAATACCTGCGCTAGTTCCATTAAAAGGCAGTGGAAGGATCCCTGAGGTTTTGAACGGGTTAAGTATTAAAAATTGTATAGTTTCGGTTTTCAGTGGAGAGCAAAAAGTTGAAGAGAAATTCGGTGAGATGGAATTTCGTGATAATGAGATTGCAGGCCCGGTTGTGCTTAAAATGAGCGAAAATATAGTACGTAGAATTAAATCCGGAGAGAAAGTAGCCATAAGCATCGATTTCAAGCCATCTCTGGATCATGAAAAGCTTGATAAAAGAATCCTGAGGGATATAGGAGACATTACAAACCGAACATGCTCTGATATCCTGAAACGTTTACTGCCGATGAAGGCCGTAGACCTTTTCATTGATCTGACGGGGATAGATCCGGAAAAAAACCCCGGTCAGCTTACAAAAGATGAGAGGAAGAAGTTAAGACTTTTGTTGAAGGATCTTAGAATAAAGATAAAAGGGAGTGCACCATTCTCAAAATCGCTTGTAACAGCAGGAGGAGTGTCTGTTCGGGAAATAGAGCAGAGTACAATGGAATCCAGGATCACTAAAGGATTATATTTTGCCGGAGAGATAATTGATCTCAATGGTGATACGGGTGGGTACAACCTTCAGGCTGCATTTTCAACCGGCTGGCTTGCAGGTAGAAGTATAAAGGAAGCATTCAGTTTAAAAGGAGAAAAAGATGGATGAAAATGATTTTTATGACCTGATCAGATATAGAAGGAGCATAAGGTCTTTTGACCCTGAAAAGAGAGTTGCCAAGGAGACTCTAGAAAGAATTTTGGAAGCAGGAAGGGTTGCTCCAACTGCCAGTAACAGGCAGCCAATAAAATTTCATCTACTGAAAGAAGGGGAAGTACTCAGTGAGCTACGTAAATGCTATTCAAGAAGCTGGTTCCATGATGCTCCCTCAGTACTTGTCCTGACCGGAAGCAGAGAGGATGCATGGGTACGGTCTTATGACGGCTATAACTCACTTGAGATCGATGCAGCTATTATGATGGACCATATGATCCTCGCTGCAGAATCGGAAGGGGTTTCAACCTGCTGGATCATTGCATTCGATCCTGCAATAGTCAGAAAAGCTTTAAAACTGGAAGATAATGAGATCCCATTGATAATGACCCCTCTGGGATACCCTCCCGATGATTATCAGAAAAGGGAAATGCCGGAAAGAAAAAGACTTGAAGAACTTGTCAAATGGTATTAATTTTTTAACCGCAGTGTAGAAATTCCTGTACCAGGTCCTTTAGAGCATCTGCATTGCCGAACAATTTTTCGCTAAGGTTTTTATCTTTATAGCTTTTCAATTCTTTGATCACTCCATCAATTATCTGTGAAGGAAAAATACCGTCCTTTTCATAAAAGTGTCTGTCCCTGTCCAGGCATTCTGCAGCTTCAGTGCAGGATGCAGGCAACTGGTTGAGATTTTTTCGGGTTGATGCGTCATCAGTTATGTAAAGTTTCTCGGCGATCTTGAGTGAATCGGGATGTTCAAGCCCTTTTATCGCAGCAACAGTCATCCCGGCAAGAAGAAGATGTACATTTGCACTGCCGTCTGGATTTCTGAGTTCAACGGTTTGATTATTTACAGGCTTATTATTTAAAGGTTCGTTCGGGTTAGCGATCTTAACCATATCAGAAACTCCAAGCCATCCGAGAGGTACACGCACCAGGACAGACCTGTTCCGGTCTCCCCAGCATATGCTTGTAGGTGCTTCCTGATGGGGAACCAGACGGAGAAATGATGTGGGAACAGTATTCCCGAAAGCGGTAAGGGATGGTGAAAGCTGCATGAAACCTGCAATAAGTTTCTTTGCAACAGGGCTTAATTTATTATCTTCGACCATTGCATTCTCATTATCTTTCACAAGCCTGGTGTGAATATGAAGTCCGCTCCCTGCATGGCCTACAATTATTTTAGGAGCAAAACTCACTTCCATTTCATATTTATATGCAATCTCACGAACAGCCCATTTTGCTAGGACAAGCTGATCTGCAGCATCTTCGACGGAACAGGGGAGGAATTCGATCTCATGCTGAACCATTTCAAGATCTTCATGAATGATGTTTCCTACTTCGGCATGTCCGTATTTTATCTGGCCGCCTATCTCACTTATTGTTTTCATTGCTTCCCGTCTGATGGACCCCCATTTTGAGAAAGGGTGGGATTCATGATAGCCCTTCTGTTCAATTATAGGGTAGATAGAGTCGATCTCGGAGAGAAGATAGTATTCAAGTTCGCCCAGAGCTTCAAATGTGTATCCGGTTTTATCCTTTAACTTCTGATGTGCATTCTTCAAGATATTTTCAGGTGCACTTTCAAGAGGAGTACCATCTGATTTAAAATATGCACACAATATGTCTATGGTCGGGATATCCGTGAAAGGGTTCAGGAAAGTAGTTTTGAACTTGGGAACAACATAGAGATCACTGGAGCTGGCATCAATATAAGGGAACAGGCTGGACCCGTCGACTCTCTCTCCGTTTGAAAAGATCGCATCAAGGTGTTCTATACTGTTAATTACAAAATTCAGGGTTTTAAGGCGTCCGTCTCCACCAAGATAGCGGAAATTAACCATTTTAATATCATTTTTTTCAATATACCTGATAATATCGGCCTTGGTAAAATCTTTTGCCGGTTTGTTCAGGAACTTTACAATCTTGTTAGGATTAAGAGCGATTTGTCTGTCCATAATAACTCTCCTTAAAATAACGAATATATCAAAATAAAAGATTATTATAATAGTATAATACTCTGATAATATCAAGATGGAAAATAAAAGACTTTACATAAAAACCGTGTTTATATAAAATATGTTTTTCAAATAGAGAATCACAGAATTGAAAAGGAGAAAAAATGTTTAAAAATCATCCCAAAGGATTGATCGTATTGTTTTTTGCAAATATGGGGGAGAGGTTCGGATACTATACAATGATCCCGATCTTTGCTCTGTTTTTTCAGGCTAAATTCGGACTTTCACCCGAAAGTGTCGGAAATATCTGGTCTGTTTTCCTTTTTGGTGTTTACTTTCTGCCGTTATTCGGTGGAATACTCGCTGATAAGATCGGATATGGAAGAACAATTACTGTCGGTATAGTTTTAATGATCATAGGATACGCATTTATGGGTATCCCGGGCCAGACAATGTTCTTCATCTATTTTTCATTATTCGTAATTGCATTAGGGACCGGATTCTTCAAGGGGAACCTCGCCGTTATTCTTGGTAACCTTTATGAAGAGAAAGGATATAAAAAGCTTCATGATGCAGCTTTTAACATCTTCTATATGGGGATTAATATAGGTGCCTTTTTTGCTCCTTATGCAGCAACTGCATTAAGAGACTGGCTGCTGGGGAAAGATGGTTTCACTTACATTGCAAGTGTACCCGGAATGATCCATCAGTTCTATAAAGGGAAACTCGAAAATATACAGGAACTGGAAGCGATTGCACGTCATCAGATGGGTGATGCATATGTCAGTATTACAGATTTCGGTCACAAATATATTGACTCTCTCAGCCAGGGGTATCATGCCGCATTTGCCCTTGCCGCATGTAGTATTGTTATTTCACTCCTTATTTTTGTTTTTTACAAAAAATATTATAAACATGCAGATTATCTTCATTCTACGAAAGTTGCATCTGATGAAAAAGTTGTAGAATTGACTCCAAAACAGACTAAAGAGAGGATCGTAGCTCTGATACTTGTTTTTACCGTTGTCATATTTTTCTGGATGGCTTTCCATCAGAACGGTTTAACGCTGACATGGTTTGCAAGAGATTATACAGTTGACACTGTTTCTCCTTTTACTAAGATCTTCTTTGATCTTCCGGCTTTCCTGTCAGTGATAGGGCTGATAATAGGGTTGGTGTTCCTTGTCAAGAAAACTTCAATGCCCAAAACAAAGGGTACAGGGCTGGCCGTTATGATTGTCTCGGCGATTGTCCTCTGGTGGAGGTACGGGGCTTTCGGAGATAGCAACCCCATTTCACCGGAGTTGTTCCAATCGTTTAACCCGATCTTTGTGGTGTTCCTGACGCCTGTTATTGTGGCTTTCTTTGCCTGGCTTAATAAAAGAGGCAAGGAACCATCATCACCGAAAAAGATCGGTATCGGTATGCTGCTGCTTGGCGCAGGCTGGATAATAATGATACTTGCTTCATTCGGACTGATCAGCCCGAAAGCACTTGCGGGAATTGGCGGTACCTCTCCATTCCTTGTGGCTCCTTATTGGCTGATAGGGATGTATTTTACCCTTACTGTTTCTGAATTGTTCATCAGTCCTATGGGGCTTGCCTTTGTTGCTAAGGTTTCTCCGCCTAAATTCAGGGGGATGATGCAGGGTGGATGGCTTGCTGCTACTGCTGTCGGTAACATGCTGTCTGGACAGGTGGCAAAACCGTATGCTGCACTTGAGTTATGGCAGACGTATACTCTACTGGTTGTCACTTCTCTGATGTCTGCTGCTTTCATGTTCCTGATAATGAAAAAACTTGAACGTGTTACAGCCAGCACTGAATAAATAATATATATGAAAGTTCTATTTGCAAATGATTCATTAGCAAAATTAAAATTCCTGGCCCTGTCCGATGAGACTGGGTCGGGTTTTTTAAGGACTGAGAGGATAGGGAAATATATTCTGATAACCGATCTGATCAGCGGGAATATCTGCAAAGATTCAATTAAGAAGGATCTGCTTAATATTTATAATATTTGGGGATCTGATTTTGGAGGTGTTTTCATGAAAGAAGATACAGAACTGCCCCCTGAATGTTTTATGGAAAAAATGGTATTGAAGATAACCGATCTCCAATACAGGGTAATGTATTATAATTCTGATAATAAAGAACTCGAACATATACATGAAGGTTACCTGAATAAATAAAATGGGTATGGAATTTAATACTGAAGAGAGAAAAGAACTACTATACCTTGCTCGAAGATCTATATCCCATTTTCTTGAACATGGTGTAAAAATTAAGGATGAACCTATCCCTGAGAAGTTTGATATGAAAAGAGGTGCATTTGTGACAATTCACAAAGAGGGAGATCTCCGAGGATGTATCGGATACCCTCTCCCTGTGTCTCCCCTTTTTAATGCAATAGTGGATAATGCAGTTTCAGCAGCATTTGAAGATCCGAGGTTTCCGCCACTTGATGCGATTGAGTTTAAAAAGATAGATATTGAGATTTCCGTATTGACTGTCCCTTTAAAAGTAGAAAATCATAATGAAGTGAAAGTGGGAAGTGACGGTATTATAATTTCAAAACACGGTTTCAGAGGGCTTCTGCTACCTCAGGTTCCTGTCGAGCAAGGGTGGAACTTAGAGCAGTATATTTCTTATGGATGCATGAAGGCCGGACTTCCGGATGATGAATGGAAGAGAGGGGTAAATATAGAAGTCTTTCAGGCTGAGGTCTTCGGTGAAAATGATGTCGGATAATTTGCATTTAAAAACTTTTAATTTAGAAACTTCATCTTCCATGGAGTTTATTGATATATCATCTTCTATACTTCAGTTTACCGGCAGTTCAGGGGTTAAGGAAGGGATTGTTCTTGTATATACCCCGCACACCACTGCAGCAATTACAATAAATGAAAATGCCGATCCATCAGTTAAGTATGATATGACTAAATTCTTCACGAATCTTGTCCCGAGGGAATCATGGTTCAGGCATATGGAGGGAAATTCTCACTCTCACATTATGTCCTCACTTATATCTCCCTCACAATCTTTTATTTTAAATAATGGGGAACTTATTCTGGGGACCTGGCAGGGGATATTCTTCTGTGAATTTGACGGGCCCAGATCAAGAAAATTCTATGTGAAAATATTATCGGAAAACAAAGAATAAAATTTACAGGCAAAAATAAATGAAAAACATAATTGCAATTATTTTCGGAATGGGGCTCATGGCGAATGCAGGGCTGTTTGTTATCCAGGCAGTAAAAATAATAAAAAGTAAAAGTGCAAAGGGTGTTTCAACACTTACATTTGCCGGATTTTCAATTCTTCAGGTGACAGGTATCCTTCACGGCTATTTTCAGAATGATATGTACCTGTTGACCGGTATGGCCGCCAGCCTTCTGGCCTGCGGAACAGTAACAATCCTTTCCATAATTTATAAGGATAAATAATCCGATCCTGAAAAATCCAGATGTTTGATCTCAATAAAATCAATTAATTTTCTGAATATTTCTATTGTGAAAAATAATTGAAAGTTTTGTATTTTTATTATTAGAGATTCATAATACTAATAGATATTGTATTTTTGGGGGAGATAAATAAATGAACTATTTCAGATTTTTATTTTTAATATCCATGATTTTAGTTCTTATCCTTTCAGGTTGTATTGCATCGGTGGATACATCCGACGGGACAACATTGAATTTAAAATTTCATCTGATCGATTTGATCACCGGCCAATATACTGCTGGTGAGATAGTTCTTGACGGGAAAACTTATGATGTTCCTTCAGGTAAGTATACGATAAATGACCTTGTTATAGGCAGTTCACATAATTTTACAGCCTCAATGGTGAATACCCATTCAGAATGGACCCTGCTGAGGGAATATGAGCCTGTTATCGGTAGAAATATTGATTATACTGATAAAGAAAAAACTTCTGCAACTATTGTTGTTGGTCCCGGGAACGGTGTCAGTTTAGATATATATGTTTATAAAATTAACAAGAAAATAGATATGAATTGGGTTGGAACATATCTGACCGGACTGGGCCTTAAAGAAGGAGATATGAACGTTATTTATACTGTTGAATACAAAGACGGGGATATTCCTGAAACCATCATGGATAAAATAATATTAGAATTCAAGGAACTTCAGACCCACAGAGGGGTAAGCACTTTGTCTGAGAGGGGGATCTTTAATATACCGAGAGTAAGGTTTAATAGAACAGAACTCCCGGATCTGACAAGAGCAGAAATGATTTTCAGAGATATTTCTGAATTAGATCTGGAGAATTATACGAATAAAAGTGGAATTACCGTAACAAAGATCGGTCTCATCCTGAGCGGAAGAAATAAAGATTCATATGCTTTGAAGGATATTGAAGAGATCCTTGAATCAATGGTCGGAAAAGAACTGGATAATCTGATCGGCCAGAGTAAATACGATCTCCTTTACATCCCTGATCCTAATGTCCAGTCAAATTTTGAATTCAATGTTGAATTGCAGGACCTGCTTCATATTTATTGTCAATTTAATGACATAGGGGCAAAATTTTAGTTTGAATACCGAATAACTGATTGTCGAAAATCAGGGCGGGAGGTCCCGCCCGTCATTTATCTGAAATTTCTGATGCTAACTATTTTTTGTTACGTTTTAAGATCTCTTTAAGTTTTTTTGAAGCTAATTCCCAGATCGTTTTAAGCCCTCTGAAAATATACTTGCTCATGAAAAGGAGGAATATTCCGAGTGCTGCAAGAACAAAAGAGACAAAAATCCCCAAAACACCTTCAAGAGTAGGGTTGGATATCTGAAGAAATCCGACTCGTACCATATCAGCTTCCCCTGTTAGAGTGAGGAAGAAATCGGGATCGATAATATGGATTATGCTTGCTATGATCCCGGCAAAACCACCGAGGGTAAAACCGATCGCAACTGCATAATAAGCTCCAACTATACCGAGAAGCACTCCCAGTATCCCCAGAATGACTCCCAGGCCTCCGAATCCGAGAGGAAGTCCGAATACTGCTATAAGGGCACCTATAAGGATGTAGAGGGGAATATTCTTCTCTTTTCCTATCTTATACATAGCCTTGGGAGCACTTTTTGTGAAAACATCTGCCGGTTCTCCGAATTTCTTCAGGACTTTTAATATTTTCGCAACTTCATCACCATTCTTTTCATCACTATAGGATTCATAAATATGAGAATCTATCTCCTTTATGAAATCATCCTTATCGATTTCAGGTACACCCTTCATATTTGATCTAACTCTTGATAAATAATCTTCAACAATTTTTTCTACATTTTCAGGATATTTATTTCCCATTTTTTACCTCCCTGGTCGGATATATTTTCTTTTTATCCGAGAGCTGCTTTTTACTGCTCTTTTTCTTCATAGCCTTGGTTTTTGATACTAGATCGGAAAGGTCCTTGAATTCTTTTCCCAATCCTTTAAGAATGTCTTTTCCATGATTTGTGATCATATAATATTTTCTCGGTGGACCTTTCGAAGATTCCACCCATTGAGATTCGATCACTTCCTCCTTTGCAAGCCTTGATAGTATTGGATAGATGGTCCCTTCATTAATATCAAAATTGCAATTATCTGTTATTGCTTTGATAAGGGAATATCCGTAATACTTATCTTTTTTTAAGACCTGAAGGATGACCAGCTCAAAAACTCCCTTCCGTAACTGCTTGATCTTATTTTCCATTTTCACCTCACAATACTTTGTAATATATAGTATACGGAGGAACACAGTACAAGGTTCCGAAAAAATTATTTTTCAATGTATTTACAGGTACTAAAACCGAATTCGCATTTATTTTATTAAAATTTTATAATCTGAAAGCAAGACAGGGGTGGACGAATGATTTCAAAAAGAATTTATATATTTATATTTGTTATCACTTTTCTTTTAACTTCTTTAACATTGTTTCCATATCAGGGAGTTCTGATGAACTCGGCTGAGACCATCAATCCGGGTAATTTTAAATTTGCAATTTTTCCAACAATGCTTATTGGGAAGAATGGAGGAGATAATACATGGGGTGTTGCAGGAAAAGGAGGACTTGGGCTTTCCAGAAGTGTGGATATAGAGGTAAAAGGGGCAATATTTAAGAATTTCAATTATTTCGGTGCAGACTTGGAATACTGGTTTTACCGGGGAAGGGATATAAATGTATCAGCTGCGGCCGGATGGCATATGCTAAAATCAAAAAATGGGAGTGATAGTTCGGGAATTGATGCAGCATTGATCGCAAGTACAAAACCTTCTAAAAAGCTTGAGATATATGGGGGACTGAAAGTATCCTTTGATACTATAAAAAATAGTAACCGGAATTTTACACTTGCTCATATTGCACCTGGATTTGAGTATAAGATCACATCGGAAATAGATTTCCTCGGCGAATTTGGAATTGCACTTAATGATTCTACAAACAATTATCTGAGTTTCGGATTTGCCTATTATTTTACAAGATAGATTTTTATTCAAGAACTTCCGAAATCTGATCAGGTTAGATTCTCATATATTGAAGGAGAATTTACCTTACTGTCAGGTGATTCATCCATAGTGAAAAAGAGGAGGAAAACAACGGCTGCAATTACAAGTGCAACTGCAATAGCTAATAC
>Ga0209013_10002148_pt1 | contig 17984 bp, 9 predicted proteins | sample Cruoilmetagenom2_FD_187291 | JGI IMG/M metagenome (GOLD analysis project Ga0209013, IMG submission 187291) | Oil polluted marine microbial communities from Coal Oil Point, Santa Barbara, California, USA - Sample 2 (SPAdes) (version 2) | ecosystem: Environmental > Aquatic > Marine > Oil seeps ...
GAGAACTCCGGAGGCGTACCTGACGGTACGTTGAGGAGGTTGACCAAGCGCAACGCAGTATACGCGGGCATATTCGGCGTTGCAGCAGATAGCTGGTGAGAAATGCGGGTTAACCCCTCCCGCATATGACGGATCCCTCATTATGCCTATAGTTATTTCTATGAAATAATCAAAAATTTGAGAATGGATGGGAGAGCGGATTGAAGGAGGTCTTCTCATTCACTCCAGATATCCCAGAGCCCGGAGTTGTTTTAAAGTTTCCCGATCCATACCGATAGCTTTTCCCTCAGCGTAGCGTTCCTTCTCAGCTTCCTGTTCTTTTTTCCATCGATTTAATTCCGTTGAGAGTTCTTCCGTTTTTTCGGGAAATTGATTTGAAATATCCGTAAATTCCCGGCGATCCTTCCATACATGGTAAAGCTCTTTTTGATTAGTCCTGTAGTTGTAAATGAGAGCAAAATCCTTCTCCTGGATTTTTTTCAAATAAGGGACACTCCGGACCAGCTCAGTGAAGAGATATCCTTCCGGATGATATTCTCCCTTGAAAATTTCCAGAATATTTATGTGGCTGAAATCTTCATAACCTTTGACTTCAATAAGATCCAGAATAATTCTTGGCAGATAAATCAGAGAGAAGGGGATACGAATAAGACTTTTCGGCAGAGAGGCCTTATATTTTCTCGGCAGTTTCAATATGAAGGGAATACGCAGTTCTTCCTGATACAGCGTTTTAGAGTGTCCCTGAATGCCATGCTCATAAAAGGCTTCACCATGGTCAGCGGTCACTAGGATTAATGCATCGTCATAAATTTTTTTCTCCTTTGCCAGAGAGAATATTTCCCCGAGTTGATCATCGACATATAAAATCTCCCCATCATACAAATTCATCATGGATCGTCTGTCCTTGCGTTTATATTTATCGCCATGTTTTGTCTTCTGCACATATTCCCAGCTTTTCTCAGGAGATTCATACGCATCCGGGATATATTCCCTGGGAGGCCTGTAAGGGGAATGGGGGTCCAGATAGTGGACCCACAAAAAAAACGGTTCTCTTGGATTTCCATTCAGGAAGTTCTTGAAGTGACGTGTTGTCCACTGCGTTGTATCCGGAATGAATCGCTCGAGTCTGATCAAAAAGTGGGAAGACATCCTCTTCAAAAACAGATAAAAACGGGTATCCTCGAAGGTTTTTATCCGTTCCAAATCCCCATATTCCAGGTAACGGTCAAAACCACGGGAAAATCCATATTTTGAAGAGAGAACGGCTGTCGAAATAATGGCTTCTGTCCGATAACCCTGCAGTTTCAGAATTTCTGCAATAGACACCAGATCTTTGGACACGGCGTGCGAAAAGTCGAAGCATCCGTGCACCGTGGGATACTTGCCCGTCAGCATGCTCATCATAGAGGGAATGGTCCAGCACGAGGGAGCATAGGTATGTCTGAACAGAGTACCGTCCTCCGCGAAGCGGTCGATATTTTGTGTCCGGATCTTTTTATAGCCGTAGCAGGATAGATGATCGGCTCTTAATGCATCTATCGTGATGATGATGATGTTTGGTCTATAGTCGTTATTCGCACTGAAAGCCCGGGCTTTGTCGGAAATATCGGAGTTTTTTGCACAGACGAAAGATGCTATGGACAGCAATAGGGCCAGCCCAATAGCGGACCAGGATCCGATGCGCTTCCATTTGCCGGATGAACCGGTAAATCTGCCTGAGACATGGTAAAACAGCAGGGAGAGCGGAATGATACATGCTACCAGTAAGATATTCAATGTGATACTGACCGAAGAAAGAACATAGGGTAAAAACGCGTAATTGATGGGAGAGATGATCAGCGCGATGACCAGCGCAGCGAACGAAAAAGATAGACCCTTACGCATAATATGATTTTGAAAAAATGCAATTTTGGTCAGCCGCGCCAGGATATAAAAAACAAGCGAGAAGATGACGGTTACAAGGAAAAGGAAAGTCGAATCCATAAGAATGCTTTTCCCTGCATAATGGAGATAATCCGCCACATGCCATCCTGTGGACAGGAGTTCAAAATGAATGGAAAAGACGTCGATCAGGGTAATGAAAAGGGAGAGCAGAAGGATTGCCTGGAGAAGAAGGAGAAGTTTTTTAATCATCAGGTACTATTCAGAAGCCTGTTACTTCGGGACGATTCGCTGTGAAACATTAAAAAATTAGGGGGTTCATTAATCCGAATCGCATAAAGAGCTATTAATGAACTCCCCGGATGAATTTTATCATTTTTTCCTGAAAAAGCCAACTCAAAATCAGGAAATTGTCAAAATCAGGAAATGACAGACCGGAATGGCCTGTATGCTGATTCCTGTTCCCCGGTGATCTATGTCCTTCACTGGTCCACCATTGCTTCATCAACATAAGCAATAAATTTTGATGTCCCCTGACCATGTACAGAAATTCGTCATTTTTTGTAACAAACAAACAATTTTTGTCACCCGCAAAAGCTCCAGACAGAATAAAAGGGTCTTCGAGCCGGTTTCTACCCCTTCTTAAGTCCCCATGAAGATTGATTATTTGTTTCTTTCGTCTAATTTATTTATTTATAATATTATAATTGGTATAAAAATTGCAATTATATTATTTAATTAAAAAATTTCTGATACTTGCAAAGATATAAAATCAATCGTTTCTAGCATTACCATCCTGAAAAGCCAACACCAGAAGCGGGCACCTCTAAATTAGAAAAAGGAGGAATACAACATGATCGGTAGGACCGATAGCATTATGCACCCGTACGTCCAGGGCTTTATTACATTCGTTATTTTGACAATCTTTGCCATGCCGTACCTGTATGGCAGTACCGCTTCCCAGGACCTGGTTATCCGGGTGGATATGAAACAGCCTGGAATACCCCTTCCCCGGACATGGAAAGCCTCCCAGAAGCTGGTGGATAATTCCTCGAACAGGATACCCTCCGGGTATGTGCTTTCAAAGTGGCAGAACGAAATAGGTTTTTCCGGAGATTTTCGTCTGTCAACGGAATTGTTTCTCATAAGCCGGGGCCAGATCTGCCTTCAGGACTTTGCGGACCTGGCCTGTGACATTGTCAGTGAAGGGGGGACTCCATTTCTGACCATTCTGGGCATTCCTGATAACCTCATGTCAGAGCCGGGGGATCTTGGGATGCCTCCCGGGACTTGTCCGTGGCTCATCAGGCCGAATGACCTGGAGGGCTTTAAAGAGATGCTGAAAAACTACATGCTCTATTTTTCAGGGAAGGATCTTATTCTCAGGGACAACTATCTCTTTTTCGAAGATACGCCCTCCCAGGGCATTGACGGCATTTATTTTCATTTCTGGGTTGAACCCACCGGTTACAACCACTGGCAGGATGATTTTGAAGAATTCAATAAAATGTATGACCGTTTCATTCAGGCGGCACGAGAAATCAGGCAGGAATATCCGGAGATTGACTTCAAAGTAGGCGGGATTCATTTAAATTGCTGGGTATGGGACAGGGATTGCAGGCAAAACAATCCGTATGATCCCGATGGAGCCCGCTGCACCCCGCTTTATTTTCTCGAGCAATTCCTGGATTACTGCACCGATGCCGGGGTATTGGGTGACGTGAGAGTATGTGCGCCGCCTCTGGATATCGAGTTTTTCTCGTTCCAGACGAACAGGAACAATAATTCCCATGTGCTGACCAGGAATCTGTATGGAGATTACTCCTATATCAAGACATTGCTCGACCAGTACGGTTATCAGGACACATCGATCGTAAGGGCGGATATGATGGGGCAGTTTCACCGCGTCAGAGCACAGTACCTTCCGGGATACGATTTTCACGGAGAGGATCATGAAAACTGGTATGCCGGTTGTGAAGCGGACAACGAAATCGGCGCTTCGGAGTTGCCGGCTCTCCTTTATGACACTACCCGTTCGGTCAATATTCCGGTAGATCGGTATTATTTTGAATTCATCAGAGATGTCATGGTGAGACCAGAGGAGGAATTTCCGGACCTCATTCTCGACCATGGCCTTTACATGGGGAATTCCGGGGTCGGATATGCCGGCGGCAGCCTGCCGGAAATCCAGTACCCCCTGGCAAAAGCCGGATACAATGTCATCCGCATGATTGGTGCGCTTGAGGATACTCTTCTGGAAGTCGAATATGTGGAGCGCTTTAATAACTCAAATGATTTGATCAGGGCGGTTGCCACCAGAGACTCGGAAACGAACAATCTGGCGATTCTCATCTGGTACTATATCAATCCGAATCAGTTTCAGGACAGTTGGGACGAGCCTGTTTCCTACAGCGAGCTCAGAAGCCGTCCCGAGTTGGTTCCCAGAACGGTGAAGCTGAGAATTCAAAACACCAGCATGAAGCGTGTGCACTGCCGGCAGTTCCTCATGGATAAGACCCACAGCAATCCCTGGAATTACCGGTCTAAAATCGCACTCGAAATGGTTTTCAACCAGACCATCACGCCTGTTGACGTCAATGAATGGCCGGGGTGCGGGCTGGATATGGTGGAGGAGTGGACAAAACCGGTGTTCGGGTGCGTTACGAAAGAAATGATTCTGGACCCTTACTCAGTTGCATTGATAACAGTCGAGCCAAAAGGGATTTACCACTCGCTAAATTAAACAATCCTTCAAAAAGGCTTCACGCTTTCTTATTTCGAATAACATGCGGCAAAGGAATGCTTAAATATGCGAAGCCACTTAAAATCCGTTATCCTTTCATACAACAAAAACAGAGCGTAAAATGCCAGGTTTGCTCTTGTAATCGGCAACCCGATCATTCTGAAGTGCTTTTTTGAAAAACCTGTCCGATGCATCATTTTATTTATTTTTCCTGGAGAGTTGCAGCGGTAGTAGGCCGGAAAAGTATCCAGACTGATGCCTCCGATTTTTAAGATTCTTTCCTTGATAAAAATCCGGACCTTCAGGGGTAAAAAGGCATTGAACGCCATGATCGGATTATATACGCACATGGTATTGAGAATTAAGAAACCGTCCTTTTTCAGCACGCGATGGCATTCGTGAAATACGGTTTCGGGATGTTCAAGGTGCTCCACTACTGAACCCAGGTGAATGACATTGAACGTTTCGTCCTGAAAGGGGAGTTGACCCAGATCGGCCATGGCGCCGCAGTTGAGGTCCTGATTTCGTCTGATCGACGCCTCTATAATGTCTATACCGACAATGAAGCCATGAAAACCGTTTTGCCGGATATAACTGATTCGGCTGCATCCACCTTCCAGAACCTGATCCCCTTCTTGAACATAACGCATCATGTATTTGCGCCATCCCACGGCATTTTCGATCACTTTTCGATAGTACCGGTTCAGGAACTCGGGATAGCGTTCTATTTCTTTCTCTTCGCCTTCTGATAGGAGGGATTCCGCCGAGTCTGTGATCGTCTTCTCCTCGAGCATAGTAAAACACCTTTCGAATGAATGAGATAGCAACGTTCCAACTTTTCGTGTAAAACACTGTTATTTTACCATAACTCATCCCTGTTCCCAAGGCTTATGAGCATGTCATACCGGAGAAGGGGATCTGAAAAAGATGCGGTTTATCTAAATGAGATGAGAGTGGAAGATCCGGAATGACAGGGCGGACCCTGCGATTCTTAAAACAGGCGGAATATGCTATAATCCCTCTAACATACCACGGCATCATTGTGTTAACGCTGGAAGAAACTTTATGAAGCCGTGCGCGCAGGGATTTCTATGAGAATTTTATACGTGAACGGGCTCCACACAGGCGGTACGAAGATCGTTGTGAATAATATTATCCGGGAGATCTCAAAAACACATGATGTGCGCCTGTTGTGCGGTATCGAGGAATATACATCTCCGAGATTTTCGGCTCGCGATGAAATTCGGAACGGTGTTCCCACAAGATTGATAAACATTCGAAGACTCCGGAACAACCGGGTCAGGAGAAATTACTATAATCCCCGCTTCAACCAACCTTTTCTGGAATTTGTCAAAAGCTTTGAACCGGACCTGATCCATTTTCATTCTATCCAGCCCTTTGGAGCGAACGTAATCGAGGAAACGGTTCAGCTTTATATCCCATTCTGTCTCACCATGCATGAATGGTGGTGGCTCTGTCCGAGAAATTATCTTGTGGATATTCATCTGAAAGTCTGTTCCCAGTATATGCATGTCGAGCCATCCCGTTGTTATTGCGTCGGGAGAAATTTTGAACTGAAACGTTTCCGCTACCTGCAAAACGTGCTGGAGCGGATCCGGTACATACTGGTTCCTTCCCGCTACATCAAGGAAAATCTGGAGTTACACGGAGTGGGATCCGGAAAAATGATTGTGAATGAAAACGGGATCGTCCCCCCGGAGGCTTTCAAACGGAGACCGGTTTCCCATCCACTGCGATTCGGCTTTTTCGGTGGCGGTGCCGGCTACAAAGGGGACCATATCCTCATCCGTGCCCTGCGGGAGATCAACGAGGGAAAAGGTGTTATCAACGCTTATAATTTCAAAGTTATGTCGGAGTACCGGGAAAAGAAGCGTTACAGAAACTTCTTCCGGGTAGTGCGGCAGGTGACTGAAAAATTAAGGGATGAGCCCTATGACAAATCGCACCAGATAATAAGATATTTTCGAGATAGAAAATTGCTGCAATCCACTGAAAATATCAAGATTCACTTCTTTCCTCCTTTTTCGGATCATCAGATCGATGAAGTTTTCTCAGGCATCGATGTTTTGTTGCTTCCTTCAGTCATGAAAGAATCCTACTCACTGGTCGTGAGAGAAGCCATGATTCGCGGTATACCGGTTATCAGTTCTGATTGCGGAGGACCGGAGGAAATTATCAGAGACGGATATAACGGCTACATTTTCAAAACAGGTGATTATATCGATCTGGCAGAGAAGATGGCACGGCTGATTTTAAACCCGGGACTGGTGGAGAGGTTCAGCCGGAATATCGATGCGGCGCAAATCGTCACTGTTGAACAGCAGGTCCAACATCTTGAATCTCTGTATACGCAAATAGTCTCATCCTGGAATAAAAGACCGTAAGGGAACGAATTGTGGCGGACAGGAGGACACAGATGCAGAGCATGTTAAAGTTGAGTGCCCGGATACTGATCGCAGGCTTGTCTGCAGCCGCAGGAGGCGCCATTGCCGGGGGAACGGAGATGCTCCTGTTGCTTCTCGGCAAAGGTGACCGTCTGGTCCCTCCCTACGAGATCTTCATCGCTTTCTGGGCCTATTTCATTCATTTTTTTCTTTTATTCCTGTTTCTCGCTATGATACATGCTGTGTTCGCCGCCGGAAATAACGGGAATCCGTCCGCCTGGAAGATTGTTGCGGGATATTTTATTTCGGGAATATATCTTGCGCTGTTTATATACCTCATAAACTACGTGCTCAACTATCGGAGCACCAATCCCCTTGCGGCCAGCAGTTTTGTCCTGTATTTTGTCCTGTTCTGCCTTGTTTTGTTGTTCTGGTTCCTGTTCCGTATGGGCCTGCTTGCACTCCTGAGCCGGCTTTCCTTTTTGCGCCCCGTCTTTTTTATCGTCATTTTTATAGCGATCGCCCTGCTTTTCGCAATAGGGCTGCGTCATCCCTCCGGGCGTCCGGCACTACCGGCATCGCAATTTACGCCAGAGCTCCCTCTCCCGAACGTCATTTTCATGGTGGTTGATACGCTTCGGGCAGATCATCTTTCAGGTTATGGCTACGAACGACCCACCAGCAAAGCAGTGGATGCTTTAATACAGGACAGCGTTCTTTTCGAACGATGTATTGCACAAAGCTCCTGGACCCGGCCTTCCACGGCCAGCATTATGACCGGTCTTTATCCGGGTACGCATCTCTGCAATAAGATGCTGTCCACTCTGCCCGAAGATGTCATGATGATTCCGGATGCCATGAAGCAGTATGGATACAGGACCGCCTTGATTACCACCAATGTGCAAATTTCCCGGTCTTTTGGGTTCGGCTACGAGGTGGACTATTATGCAGGACCGAAAAACCAGGCCTCCTATTTATCGAGTCTCTTCCAGGTCCTGTATCTGTCGGAAAAGTTCAAGAAACGCGTTCTCAGGCTGGATTATTTCCCCACGTTGACTTCTCTCTATGATCTCATTCTGAAGCGGGATTATGCGCAGGCGGTCATTTCAGACAGGGCCGACTGGGTGCATAAAAACCTGGCGAACTGGTTGGAAAAAGAAGAGGGACGGCCTTTCTTTGCCTACCTGCATTATATGGAGCCCCATACGCCCTATGATCCGGAACCGCCCTTTGATAAAATCTTTGATAATCCCTCTTACAATGGTCCCATCCTGACAAGTCCGCGGCAAGGAGACAAAGTGATTCCGCCCCTTCAGAAAGGTCCGCCTCTGCCGGCGGAACAGCTGCAGCATATGATTGCCCGTTATGACGGTGAAATCGCGGATTTTGACGATCGGTTGAGTATTTTGATCAAGGGCCTGAAAGCACGGAAGCTTTATGATGAGACCATGATAGTTTTGACATCCGATCACGGTGAGGAATTCTATGAACATGGCGCCTGGACCCATTCACATTCGCTCTACCAGGAACTGATCCATGTGCCGCTCATTATCAAGCTTCCCCGGAGCCGGCACGCAGGTCTGAAGATTCCGGGACAGTGCCGGACGGTTGACATCGTGCCCACCCTCCTGGATTTATTCCGCCTGCCTTTATGGCCGGGGCTGCAGGGCGTCAGTCTGGCCCCGGTTATACGAAACGAGGATGTGGACTGGGAGGGATTGCCGGCCTACAGCGAGGTGACGCTTCGGGGATTCTTCCTGAAAACATTTTTAAATGGGAACAGGAAACTTCTTCTAATCAACCTGGATGGAGACCACTGGTATTTTTATGATCTGGCCACGGATCCGGGTGAAAAAGACTCCCTTTTTAAAATGCGCCGGGAAGAGGCAGAAGAAATGATAACCGGTATGCAGAGCTTCGAGCAGCAGTTCAGTGAAGCAAGATTCAAGGGACATCATACGAAAGCATCCGAGAAGCTCAAGGAAAATCTCCAGGCACTGGGATACCTTCAGGAGTAACAGGACGGACACGACGGCCCATTTCAGATTCGAGGTGAGCAGGGAACGATGAAATTAGTATCCGTTAATCTTCTGGGCTACAACACCAAGCATTTCTTAACAAAATGCCTTGATTCGGTAATGGCCCAGTCTTATCCGAACCTGGAAATCAATTATCTGGATAATTATTCCGAGGATGGATCCGCTGAATTCGTGCGGCAGCGGTATAAGGAGATCCATGTATACCCTTATGATGGTCCGAGAAATGTCTGGTACTCCCACCTGCATAACTGGGGGATCGGCCTGGCGAAAGGGGATTATGTTGTCATCTCCAATGTGGATCTGTTCTTTGACAAAGAGTATATCTCCGAGTGTGTCAGCGCGATGGAAAGACATGAAAAAACAGGGTCGGCAAGTGGAAAATTATACCTCACCGATGAAAACCATGAAGAAACGAACCTGTTTGACACCACCGGTATTATTTTAAAGAAGGATAGAAGGATCCCCGATCGCGGCCACGGCCTGGAAGATACGGGCCAGTTTGACCTGGAAGAGTTCATCTTCAGCGCGACGGGCGCTTCAACGGTCTACAGGCGCGACATGCTTGAAGATGCCAAAATGATGGGGGAATATTTTGACCAGGATTTTGTGGCTTACCGCGAAGAAGTAGACCAGATATGGCGAGGCCAGCTTTTAGGGTGGCGGAGCCTCTACGCGCCTACGGCGGTGGCTTATCACAAGAGATCGTATAATCCTGTTACACGGAAAAAGCAAAGCCGTTATACGAGACAGCTGGTATTTAGAAATCGGTACCTTCTTATGATGAAGAATGACTCCCTCGCGAACATGGCCCGGCATTTCCCGTACCTTTTTGCATTTGAAGCAGCTGCCTTTTTCTACATCTGTTTCCGGGAACCCCATTTGTTCAAGGCTTACTATCAGGCTATAAAACTGATGCCCCGGATGCTGAAGAAACGTAATGAGATCATGAAAAAAAAGAAAGTATCTGATGAATACATTCGACAGTGGATCGTCTGATCAGCCTCCTGTTCCGGTCAAAAGACGGAAAGGCAATCTGTCCGCCATCACCTGGTATTTTTTCCTGGCCGGGCTCTTTACTTTCCCCATGCTCTTCAAGATTAACTATCATCTCGACAACGGAACAGGATCTTTTTATTATCAGCGGTTGTGGTCTGTCTGGTGGGTAAAGGAAGCGTTGTACCATCTCCACCAGACACCCTATTATTCCGATTATATATTCTATCCCACCGGGATGGATCTCTCCTTCGTGCCTTTAAGCGAATTGAACGGAGTTCTGATATGGTTACTGCAGTCCGTATTCAGTCTGGTCGGGTCCTATAACATCCTTATTTTGTTTTCTTTGATACTTTCGGCTTTCGGAGCCTATAAGCTTGTTCTCTATCTGACAGATTCAAGCAAAGCTGCTTTTCTTTCAGGAATCATTTTCGGATTTACCATCTATAAACCTGTTGACGATTTGGCCCTTCTCAGTTCCGGATGGATTCCCCTCGCCGTCCTTTACTTCCTGAGAATGTTTGATCGTCAAAGGGTTCGATACGGGGTATTAGCCGCAATATTCTCTGTTTTTGCATGCCTGTCATCATGGTATTACCTGATATTTTTATTTCTTTTCTATTCCATATACCTGATGTATTACATGATCCTGAAAACCAGACACATCATCAATATCAGGGTCCTTCTTCCTTTTTGTTTCTTCTGTCTGATCTATTTCATCCTTATTCTGCCCTTTGCGATTCCCTTTGGCCGGCAGGTTCTGATGGATAAAACCTGGATTATCGAAGAAAGAGCGGATCAGTTGGCCCATGAATCTCTGAACCTGTCAGGATACCGGTATTTGGAATGCCAGGAGAAAAATGAAGAAGCGATACAGGCGCAGGGGGGAGAGGGAGATCTCTACCGCACAAAGTATGTTTTCTGGACCGTCCTTTTCGGATATGCAACCCTTTTGCTCGCCCTGGCCGGTCTCCTTGGAAGAAGACAAAAAGACACATTTTTCTGGCTTGCTTCCTTCGTTCTATTTTTGCTTCTGTCCCTGGGGCATTATCCCGTCCTTTTTGATCGCGCTTTCCCATCCGTACCCCTGCCATTAAAAATTTTTGACAGGCTGCCGATTTTCGACGTCGTCAGACGGCCTTATGTCTTTCTGACCATGCAGTCTCTCTGTTTATCCGTGCTGGCCGGTTTCGGATTTTGCACAGTTTCAAAGCGAAGGTCTCGCGGGCTTGTTTTTTTCTTAAGTATGCTGATCATTCTTGAATCTTTCAGCATGCCCTTTCAGATGGTCTCTCCCCGGGTCCCCGATTATGTGCGGTTGCTGGACAGGGAGGAAGGAGACTTCGCCATTCTGGAAGTTCCCATTGGAAATTGCGGCAAGGATCTGTTCTGGCAGACCGTACATCGCAAGAAGAAAGTCGGAGGATGCCTTTCACAGAGGCCCGGCATACTGGTTCCGATGCTCGAGCATACGCCCCTGCTGAGAGAGCTATGGCGACCGGAAAGCATCGCTGATACGGAGAGAAACCGTTTCAACAGGGCGCCTTTTCTACAAACCCTGGATCAATATGATATCGCGTTTATCATAGTTCATAAGAGAGGATTTGAAGGCTTTAGCACGGGTTTCAGAAAGCCTGAAAGGGCGAATATTCTCGAGGAGCGACATCTCATCTTCAACCCTGTCGCATTCAGTTACGTAGGAAAAGGCAGGTTCTTCGAAAGCGCCTCTCCGGTTGCCGGAGGGTATCTTGCGGAAACCGTTACGAATTTTCTGATTTTTTTACTGGGTCCTCCGGAGCTGGAGAATGAAAACTTTGCCGTCTTCAGGACAGGGATACCGTTTCGATAAAGAAGGAGGAATCGGGATCAGCATTTCGTGTAGCCGCATGCCTTGCAGATCACACATCCTTCGCTGAATTCCAGCATGTTCCCGCAGTCCGGACATTCCGGACAGAGCCCGATGGAGTTCTTCAGAGAAAGCTGCTTTACGTTTCCATCAGGGCTCTGTGAGGATTCGTCATAATAGGCTTCCAGAACTTTTCCGATTCCATCCGAGCAGGAAAGAACCAGGTTCCCTTTATACCAGCGCGGAGAAGGACAACGGATCCCTTTGAGTTGTTCCACAATAACTTTGATAGAGATGCCCGAGCGCAGGGCCAGGGATACCAGCCGACCGGTGGCTTCCGACTGGGAAGCGGCGCATCCCCCGGATTTCCCCATCTGGGTGAAGATTTCGTTTGGTCCTTCTTCGTCGCAGTTGATCGTGATGTAAAGATTGCCGCAGCCTGTTCCGATTTTTTCCGTAAACCCGTAAGTTCTGTCCGGCCTGGCTCTTGGAGTGATCTTTCTCTCTGCCCCTTCCTCGCTTTTTTCTTCCTGTACCCCTTTGGTCAGCACCTGCTGTTTCCGGGACCCGTCTCTGTAGATGGTTACGCCTTTACATCCCAGTTCGTAAGCCAGTTCATATACTCTTCTCACGTCACGGTCCGTGGCGGAGTTCTGAAAATTTACGGTTTTCGAAACGGCATTGTCCGTGTATTTCTGGAAGGCGGCTTGAATCCTGACATGCCATTCAGGCGTAACGTCATGGGAGGTAATGAAAATTTTCCTCATATCTTCGGGAATGTCTTCGATATCCTGCAGACTGCCGCTCTCCACGATTTTATGCATCAGCTCCTTGGAATAAAAATTTCTCTCCCGGGCGATTTTCTGAAAGAGCGGATGGACTTCCACAAGCCTGTCATTGTCCATGACGCACCGGACGAAAGCCACTGCAAAAATAGGCTCGATCCCGCTGGAACAGTTGCCGAGAATACTGATGGTGCCGGTCGGTGCAATCGTCGTCGTCGTGGCATTACGCATCGCATATTTCCCGTTCTTGTTATAGGAGCTTTTATCGAAATTAGGGAAAACGCCCCGACGGTTGGCCAATTCGTGTGAAGTTTCCTTGGATTTTGTGGAAATGAAACGCATGACCTTTTCCGCGACGGTGCAGGCATCGTCAGAGTTGTACGGGACTCCCAGCGCAATCAGCATGTCGGCGAATCCCATGACGCCCAGGCCGATTTTCCGATTTGCCAGGGTCATATCCTTAATTTTTTTCAGCGGGTAGTGGTTCATATCGATCACATTGTCAAGGAACCGGACCGCAAGCTGCACAGTCTCTTCCAGTTTGGCATAATCTATTTTTGGAGTCGAGTCGCTGACGGTCACCATCTCAGACAGATTGATCGATCCCAGGTTGCAGGATTCATAGGGGAGGAGGGGTTGTTCCCCGCAGGGGTTTGTACTTTCTATCTCTCCGACCTGCGGAGTCGGATTATGTTCATTGATACGGTCAAGAAAGATAATGCCGGGTTCTCCGTTTTCCCATGCATTGTGAACAATCAGGTCGAATACTTCCCCGGCTTTCAGCCTCCCGGTCACTTTCCGGGTGCGGGGATTGATCAGGGGATAGTCCGTATTCCCTTTCAGGGCTTCCCAGAATTCTTTGGTCAGGGCAACGGAGATATTGAAGTTATTCAACTTGTCGGTGTTTATTTTGGCATTGATAAAATCAATGATATCCGGATGGTCTATTCTGAGAATCCCCATGTTGGCGCCCCTTCTTGTGCCTCCCTGCTTTATCGTTTCAGTCGCTGCATCAAAAACCGTAAGAAAGGAAATCGGGCCGCTCGATACACCCTGGGTTGTTTGCACCACATCCCTGCTGGGCCGGATGCGGGAGAAGGAAAACCCGGTGCCGCCACCGCTTTTATGAATCAGGGCAGTATTCTTGATGGCTTCGAAGATGCTCTCCATGGAATCTTCTACGGGCAGCACAAAGCAGGCTGAGAGCTGCTGGAGGAGTTTTCCCGCATTCATGAGCGTGGGGGAGTTGGGGAAAAAGCATCGCGTCGAGATCATGTTATAGAAACGCTCGGTCATTTTTTCTATGTCTGCCTGTTTGTCATACAGGCGCTCGGCCTGGGCGATATTATGGGCGACCCGCAAAAGCATCTCGTGTGGCGCTTCCATGCGGTTTTCATCTTCTGATTTTTTTAAATACCGCTTTTCCAGCACTTTCAGGGCATTTTCTGAAAAATCCGGCGGGATCAGGCGCGACGCATCCTGTATCACCTGATTTTCCAATGCATCGGCGTGCATCGCCGTTTTTTTGGTGTTGTCACGAGTTTGGGGAGCTGACATTCCGGTCACCTGCAGGGTTCGATGTTTATATTGCCTATTTTTCTGGTTTGAAATTATTTCTGCTCTGCCTGATGTACTTTAGCAGCAAAGCAAGTCCCTGTCAAGGAAAAAATACCAGATATAGTATTTTAATTTGGAGAGACCACGACAGGTTGTGTGATTAGCGTTCTCTAATCGTGAATATTTTTTCTGGAGGTATTTCTCCATTCCTCCAGTGGAACGGAAAATTGCTTTTCGATCGTCTCTCTAAAGGCTTTCCCGGAATTGTAGCTGCAGAACGGATATAACTTGCCATCCGGGGCGGCATAGTGGATCACGCACCGCTTGACCCGGCTCACGTCGTAGTTATACAAATCCATAAAATGCATGCCGGCCACCATAAGGGTTTTATATGTATATGTGCCGTCCATTTTGCCCCGGCCCTTCTCCTTATCCAGCATCCCGTTCAGGGTCTGGAGGAATCTGGTAAGGGTCAATCCTTCCGGTGCCTCGGCTTCGTTGAAATATTTATGGATCATGTTGAATGCTTTGATCTTGGTGAAAGTTTTAAATCGCGCTTTTTTAGTTTTATCCGCCATCCGGTCCATTTCTCTGAACATCTTCTCGACTTCAATAAAGCGCGGTGCAGGAACTGCTTCTTTATTCTTATCCACGAAGAAATAAGTGCCCAGGGAACAATGGGGATGGCAGCTCAGGTTGACCCAGTCTTCCCCGCGGATGGCCCCGACAAACCTTGTGAAAGGCGAAATGCAGGTGAGGGGATACCAGTCCTTTTCCGCATCGGCCAATCCTGTCTGCGTTTCAACATCATAGGCGAGATCCGTCAGGGTGTACCGCTTTGCCAGGCGTTCGGCTGTGGCGATCCTTCCTGTGAACGCAACGGGCTGGTAACTGATGCCGCTTACGCATTCGATGTTCTCGATGGCGCAGCGGAGGATATTGCCCACCTCGTGATCGTTGACCCCTTTGATAATGGTCGGCACAAAAACGATTTTCATGTCCGCTTTTTTAATGTTCTCGATGGCCTTCATTTTCATTTCGAGCAGGTTTTGACCGCGCGTTTTCAGATACACTTCTTCTGAAGTACCATCAAATTGAAGGTATATGGTGTGCAATCCCGCCTCTTTGCTTTGCATGGCGAAATCGAGGTTTTTGAATTTAATCCCGTTGGACGCGATCTGGATATGGGAGAACCCTATCTCTTCAGCCGCTTTGATAGCTTCGAGAAAATCCGGATGAATGGTGGGTTCGCCGCCTGAAAACTGGACAATCCGGCCTGGAACCGGTTTTTGATTCCGGATTGTTCTGAGCATGAGTTTGATCTGTTCAAGGGAGGGTTCGTAGACATATCCCTGCACATTGGCATTGGCGAAGCAAACCGGGCAGGTCAGATTGCACCGGTTCGTCAAATCGACATTGGCCAGTCCGGTATGGCTCACGTGCTGGTTACACAATCCGCATTCCTCCGGGCATCGGGTTGCATCCGTTACCATGGGGTTGGAAAGGCCCTGGCCCTCTTTGAAAAACCATTCTTCGGCCTTATGATAAAGTTTTGCGTGAGACCAGTAAATATCTTTAAAATAACCGTGGTCGGGGCAGGTCTTTTCAATGAAAACTTTCCCGTCCTCCTCGTACAATCTCGCTTCCAGAATGCCTGTGCATTCCGGGCACAGGGATTGGGTATGTTTCGGGAGCCCTTTTCCGATCGGTTTGATTTCCGTACCGCTGAGGGTTCTGGCAACAGGTGTTTCCACCTCTGGTTTGCGCTTTAAAAACGGATGTTGCACTTTTTTCACATCCTTTCGATAAAATTTATATTCTGAACCTTTCCGATGAATTTCCGTTTCTTTTTAGGTTATGATAGTGTTAAAAAAAAAATTGTCAAGTCATTTTTCCCGATCGCGCCTTACGGTTGTCCCTCTGTATCTGCCGGATGCTTTTCCTTTTCAAGGTCAGCAGGTATCTGCCGGACAGGGCTATTTTCATTTTCCTCCGGTGTGAGAATAAACAGGAAGGCGGAATACGGCCGCATTGTGATAACTTCGCTGTAGCGCTTTTTTTTGTCGATGCGGATCTTTTTTTCCTCTACCATTTCCAGGCCCACACCGGGCATTTTGTTTATCCGCTCTACGGTTTGATAAATTTCATCGTCGTAATTCAGGTTGAAAGTCTCCCTGGATTGCTCCCGGGATGCTTTGATCTCCGGTCTCTCGCGGATTCTTTCCGCGATCTTGCGGATTAACGCGGGGAGAAATGCTTCCCGGAGCGCATAGCTGTTGCTGTGATCACGGTCGATCAGATAGGTCCTCAGTATGGCGCTTCCCGAATTTTCCAGATGGCGCCATTTCACAAGCACTTTTTTCCCCTCTTCTTCATTACCCGCGTGATCCAATTCTCTAAACCACCAGACGAGGACGGCGGATTCCCCGCCCGGAGATTTCTTCGTCGCGATCGCTTTTATTTGACTGCTCCCCTCTATTTTGATGCCCCGAATCCAGATATTTCCCAGTTTTCCGAGAGCAACGAAGCTGTTATATACCGCCTTTTTAATCCCGGAAAGGGTTGTAAGGCCTAAATCCTCCACAAATTCCCGGTCGATCCTGTTTCCGCACTGGAAGTTTTGAAGCGCAAAATAGGCATGTCTGTGCACACCTCTTCGATGCATATTGTGAATGCTTTCGAGAATAAATATGGCTCCCCTGTGGTTGTTCTGGGCTTCCACGACCGCGGGATCGCCTTTGAAGGTAGGAAGGTTCCATTCGCTGATGATGCACGGGATATTCTCATCCAACCCTGATTCTTTCAGATAGGATTTGATGTGTTTGACCCGGTCGCCGTAAGGTCCGGCTGATACGAGGTAACGATGCCAGGTGATTGCCGCAGGGGGAATGGCATGCTCGGCGCTGAATGAAATGAAGGGTGCCATGATATTCACTGTGTTCAAGGATTTCCGGAGATACCGTTTGCCTTCTTGAGCCCTTTTCCCGGTAGAGAACATGGATGCCGCCGGACCGGCAACCCTGATATTTGCACCATATTTTTTTTTCATTTTTTCAGCAATCTCAGCAACGCCTTTATAAAGTTGAAAATACTCACTTACAGTGCCTCCCCAGTACCGGATGAGATTGGGTTCGCTCCATACTTCGTATATGATGTGCTCACCATTCCGTTCCACGGAATATCTCCGGATCACTTTCTCCACCATCCTTTTCCAGCGATCCATGTCTTCCGGTGGATAGCGAAAACCGTGTGTCCAGGTTTCGGTCTTCAGTTTTTTTCTTTTTTTTATGTTGTCTTTTGTGGTTCCCCACAGGGTCAGGATGGCGGTTCCCCCGTCCTGCCGGACCCAGTCCAGAATTCGGTCATAGTTACGGAATTCCTTTTCGGTTTTCCCCGTCATCTTCCAAAACTGGAGGGTTAATCGGTTGCATCCCCGGAGACCTCCCACATCCTTTCTGAATTCCTCGACAATGGGCAGATCCGCCATGTTGAACTCGCCCGCCGCACCGCCACGGCCCATAAAGACGACGCCCGGAAGAAAAATATCCGGTGTTTTCCCATCCTGCTGAGAAAAGTCGATTTTCAGGACAACGCCTGTCGCCTGGTCCGGCTTCCCGGTTTTTTCCTCCTCTCCCTCCACATGCAGGGATCTGAATAGAAGCATGAGAGCCAGGAACAGAAGAGGCGGAAGAAGTGAAACAAAAAGCGGTTTTTTCATGAAGTTCTTCTCAGGAT